>MDTE01025652.1_pt1 | contig 13158 bp, 10 predicted proteins | sample 811231 | NCBI WGS metagenome assembly MDTE01 (sample SAMN05326651, study PRJNA326480) | marine metagenome | isolation source: seawater | place: Indian Ocean: Red Sea | collected 2010
ATCCGAAAGACTGGTGCCCTTGTCGACATTCCCGGCCGAGCGGGTGCTGCCGCTGAGATAGAGCATCTGCTCGGTGATCGTGGTCTTGCCGGCGTCGACGTGGGCGAGAATCCCCAGATTTCTTATGCGGCGTTTTTCTTGCACTTTATCTGAACCATGAGCAAAGATCTGCAGAGAAATAGACCGCGCGAGTCCCGCTATGCGCGCTAGAAACGAAGGCGTGCTGGCATCGCCTGCCACGAACCGGTCATGAAGTTTTGCAGAGCACAATATAGGCTGCCTTTGAAATCGGCTCCACACCGCCGATCGTGGACACCGAACCGCGGACGCGATATATTGTCATCGCGCCAACAATACCCGATAGGAGAACGCGCTATGACACTGACCCCCTGGATCCGCATCGGCCAGCCTCTGGAAGCAGTTATCGACAACTACGAAAATATCTTTCCCGCCTGGGAAGAAGGCGGCATCCGCGGGCTGGTATTCGGGCGCTTGCTTTTCGCCGACGATCAGGGACAGTTCTCGATTCCCGCGTTCAAAGGCGACCCCGCCCCGTACCATCAGCGCGGTCTCAAAGCCGAATTGCGCGACAGCCCTCTCCAACCCGAAAAAGAGCGCCGCCTGCGCGCGATGCTCGCCGATGCCAAAGAGCGCGGCTGGACGTTGATGATCTTCGCTCCAGCCTCCGGCACCATCGCCGCCCAGGGGCTACCCCTGGAACAAGACCCATACGGCACTCAACTCCAGGCCGCAACCTGGGAGGATATATTCACCGCTTTCCCCGAAGTCGACGGCGGCATTATGGACGGCTGGACCGAGTCGGCGTACGAATTGATCTACCACCACGGCAATGCCGTCTTCCGCGAACTCAACGAAAACCAACGACAGCAGGCTACAGCCAGAGGCTATGACAGCGCCAAACTGGAGCGCGGCCGCGAGCATCTGCACCGGCGTTTTCAGAGCTTCACCCCCGCCGAAGTCGACTACTACGGCGATCACGGCGTCCTGGCGGAGATGACCCTCTTCGATATCAACGAGGATGCGCTCTACTGGCTGCGCTGGCGACGTGAAGACGGACTCCGCGAGGGACTGGCATTTCGCCGTGCCCTCGACGAAATGCCACGGCGCATACTCCTGGGCAACGGTCCGCGCTCGGCGGTTTTCTCCGGCATGACCGCACTCGATTTTCACGCCTGGGACCAGATCGTCGACCTGCTGCTGGTCAAACACTATTTCTGGCACCGCGGCTTCGACGGTATGTACGGCACAGTCGCCAGATGGGTGCAACAGATCCAGGCCTGGAATCCCTCGCTGAGCGAGGCGCAGTGCTGGAAGGTTCTCAGCGCCTGGATCGGAATACGCCTGCCCGAGGTCGAGTGCCTGGCTGATATGGAATTGGGATTTCCGCAGGCGTTCTTCGACGAAGTAGTTCAGGAGGAAACGCGCCGCGCTCTGGCCGCGGTCAGCGATCCCGAGAAAATCCTGCCCTGGGTAGATACCGGACGCATGCCCCACGGCGGTGATCCGATGACCGCCGGCGATCTCTACCATATCCTCCAGGCTTCGGCAACCGCCGGACTGCAGCGATTCCTCTTCCACAACCATGCTCATCTCACCGCCGCAGAATGGGCCGTGATTTCGCGGATGTGCGGAAAACCCTGGGACGAGAACCCGGATGGCTACTGGCCTCCAGCAACCCCCAAACCTTCGACCTATTGAAACGCCCCACGCGATGGGCAGGGCCACCATCCACCCAGCCCCATCGCCTCAATCTGCAGTAAAACGACGAATCACGTTTTCAGTGATCTTCGACACTCCATCGTCGACCAGAATCGACGCCGGCCAGCAGATAGAACCCACCGAAAAAACAGCGCCACCCCCACCGGGTTCGTGCACTACGATCTCAGCGCCACCCTCGTCCGGGTTGAGCCCCTTGGCCAAGAGGCGGCTATTGGGCGGCGATTGCGCAGAGGTCTTGTCCGTCTCGTGTCCCGATGCTCCACCCGGAATTCGCTGGTGCAAGCTCTCTTTGCCAAAGGTATCGCCATTTTTGAGCCCCGTCCCCTCGAAGCACCAGTGATCGGCATCCAGAACCTGATATGGAGCCGCAGTCATGATCCCCGAAAACGAGAAAACCACACCGAGCAGGTTGGCCTCCGACTCCTGAAGTTTGTCGAAGCGACTCTCGTACATTCTGCCATCTGGACCGTATTGTGGGTCTGAGTGGCTCCAGTCGGTATTGTGGTAGACGATCCGATGGTCATCGAGAAATTCCACCTCGCAGTTGAGCCCATTGCCACCCAGATAAATCAGCCGTCCACCGCGCTCGAAAACCCAGCTCTTGAGACGGAAGTACATTTCCTTGGACCAGTACTCCGGATGGGTGCTGATCACCAGTGCCTTGTAGGAATCCAGGGGAATCTGATCGAAGTGGAACTGCGTCTCCCCGTACAGGTCATAGGCAATATCCTGCCGTTCCATCCATCCCAGGAGACGCCACTCCGCCGCCGCCATATGGCAACCCTGACGCCCAGCGATGGGGTCGGTCAGCCCCTCCTCCTCATCGATGTGATTATAGGGATCGGGACGTTCGAGCGAGAGCGATGCATAATGATCGGCATTATAGGTGCGGTGGTCCTGCTCGGTATAGCGCTTGAGTTCTATACGAGAATTTACCGTGGGCGTCGGCGGAAAGGCATCGGCATGGATATAGTTGCTGCGCCCACCGAAACTATTGTAGGCATTCCAGTTGATATCCGAAGCCAATACGGCGAGATCGGCGACCGGTTCCTGCGGTGCGACGACCCAGGGGAACGAGAAGAATCGCCCGGCCTTGTCGCGAGCGTGCAAGTAGTAGAGCCCGGATCGCTCGGGTGCCGTCAGCATCTGTGAAAATGCTTTGCGAAAATATCCGATTTTATTCCACTGTACCCCCGTCTGTGCATAGTCACCGTCGGGGGTGATCTGCATATTGGCCCGCGGACCGTGCTCGTCGAAAGTACCGATGCGGCGAATAAATTCCTTCTCGGCCCCATAGCGCCATAATTCCAATCCGTACTCAACTACCGCGTGAACTCGAAACTCCGACTCTTCACCAGACTTGACGCACCTGGGCCACATGTACCCCAACAGGTCGTCCGAGAGGAGTCTGAACTGATAGACTGCGTCGGCGCGGACCTCCATCTGCACGATCTTCGATCCGTAACCCGAGCCGCCGAGGACCACTTCGTATTGACCTGGTTCGAGATCGGCGTACACCGCCCCGGCGATCGTCGATCGCGCCACCGTCACCCCTTTGACACCGCGAAACTCGAATAGAATATCCGCCAGCGCTACATAGCGCTCGTTACTGACATATCCAACCAGCATCTCCATTCTCCTCTATCGCCTCGCTTACTTGACCGCAAAGCCGAAAAGATCCTATATATTCGAGCTACAGTTCAATTAGTGCGTAGCCCGGTTGACTCACGATTAAACCTTAAGGCGCGGCGGCCTTTATGTCCACCACCGCAATCGTCCAACACAGCGCTGAGTTCACCGTTAGCGCCAAGACCTGGCTACAAATAGCGAATATTCGCTTCGTTTAACCATAAAAGTACAAGGATTTGCATGATGGCGATAAAATGCGACAAAGACCGCCCCATCCGCGTTGGAGTAGTCGGCGTCGGACGCGGCCGATCCTTTATGCAAACCGCAAGCGCGACCGGAATGGAACTGGTCGCGATATGCGATACCTGGGAGGAACGCCTTGAGACGGAAGGACTGGCACTCGGGGTGAAAACCTATGTCGATTACGAGCAGTTTTTGAGCCACGATATGGACGCTGTGGTCCTGGCCAACTATTTCCATCAGCACGCCCCGCTGGCCATTCAGGCGCTGGCTGCAGACAAGCACCTGATGAGCGAAACCGCTGCCTGCCACACTCTGGCCGAAGGGGTAGCGCTGGCGCGGGCCGTCGAACAAAGCGGCAAAATCTACATGTTTGCCGAAAACTACCCCTATATGGTCTACAATCAGGAAATGAAACGGCTCTACCAGCAGGGCCGGATCGGCGAGTTCAAATACGGTGAGGGTGAGTACGTGCACCCCGATCCTCCCGAAGTCAAGCTGGCCCGCAGTTGCGGACGCAACCACTGGCGCAACTGGATCCCCGCCACCTATTACTGCACCCATTCGATCGCGCCCGTAATGTATATCACCGATACCCGACCGGTAAAAGTGAACGGCTTCGCGATCCCCTACGACTTCGGCGACACCAGTCAAACCCACCACATGAACAATGCCGATACGGCGGCAGTCATCATCTGCCGGATGGACAACGACGCGGTGATGAAATCACTGCACGGCGCACTGCGCGGCCACGGCAACTACGTCAGGATACACGGCAATCAGGGCCTGATGGAAAATACCCGTCACGGCGATAAGACTCGGCTACGCGTTTGGCGCGAACCCTGGGAAAAAAACCACAGCGAACCGGTCGAAACCGTGTATAAACCCGATTTCCCTCTCCACCATGACCAGGCTACCAGCACCGGCCACGGCGGCGGTGACTTCTTTACCAGCTATCACTTTGCCGCAGCCATTCGCAGTGGCGATCAACCCTATCTCGATGTCTACCGCGGTATCGATATGAGCATCGCCGGCATCCAGGCCTGGCGCTCTGCACTAGCGGATTCGGCTCCTATGGAGGTGCCCGACTTCCGCATCGAGGCCGTGCGCAAACAATACGCCACAGACGATTGGTCGCCCGATCCGGAACGACGCAAGAAAGGACAACCACCCAGCAGTATTCTCGGCCATATAGAGCCCCCCGCCGAGGCCCACGCTCTGGCCAAAGAGGTCTGGGCCGCGCAGGGATATTTTGGCGAATAGCGATAAACGCCAAGTACGCATACTACACCGTGCCCGATGCATCACCGGTCTGAACAATAAGCACGACAGAATAAACACCCAACGCCAATGGCAGTACATTCTCCAGCCTAAATCCACCTGATATTCGATCGGAGTAAATCATGAGCGAACTCATCCGCGGCGACCGATGCGTACTGGTCTTCAGCGCCCACGCCGCCGATTTCTGCTCCCGCGCCGGGGGCACCATCGCCCGACTGACCGAAATCGGCAGCAAAGTGCATATCGTCGATTTCAGCTACGGCGAAAAATGCGAATCACCTGCTCTATGGGCACGCGATCCCGTACCATCGCTGGAGGAAATCAAAGCGCTGCGCGCTGAGGAAATGGACCAGGCAGCCGCAATACTCGGCGCGACCATCGAATGCCTCAACTTCGGCGACAGCCCACTGCTGATCGGCCCTGAACGGCGCCAGCTACTCATCGAAGTGCTGCGCCGCCATCAGCCCGACCTGGTGCTCTCCCATTGGAAAGACGATATCCTGCATCCGGACCACTGCGTGGCAACCGAGGCGGTGATCTGGGCCAGCCGTTACTGCTTTCGACCGGGCATTGAAGACGACCTAGCTCCTTGCCCCGCCCCTGAAATCGTCTTTTACGAAACCACGCTGGGCACCGCTCCGGTAGCCCGCTACATCCCCAATCTCTTCGTCGATATATCCTCGTGCTACGACCGCAAGTGCCAAGCACTGGATTGCTTCGCAGCGCAGCCCGGCCTGGCCGAACGCTACGGCTGGCTGGCCCGCTACCGAGCGTTGGAAGCACAATCGACAGCGTGGATGAAAGGCTGCGAATACGCCGAGGGCCTGGTGCGTCTGGGTACTGAGTCGGCCGGTTTCTCAGGACCTGCAGGTTTCGGCCCCTAACCGGGGCCAAGTCGAAAACACGATCTCGGTCCCAGGTGATTCAAGAATCCGCAATCCCGATTGCCCTTCATAAGACCGCAGCCGCAACCGCATTGGCTATCCGCGGCCGCAAGGATCCCACTCCCACTGGGTCGTTGGTCAAGAGCACACAGGTGAGCTGAGTCTCAGGATCGATCCAGGCTCCGGTCCCGGTAGCTCCACCGTGACCAAACGCTTGGCGGGAGGTTAAATCGCCGTCCTGGAACCCCCAGCCCAGTCCCCAGCGCTGACGCTCCTTTTCCGCACGAGGTAAGGTCGCCATTAGTGCGGTCTGGTCTCGGGTCATCGCCGCCACTGACGCCTTGCTCAAGACCCGCACTCCATTCAGTTCCCCATGCTGCAAAAAAACCTGGCAGAGCGCGGTCAACTCTCCCGCGGTGGTCAGGAGCCCACCCCAGGGCGCGGCGAAGTTGCGCCAGTATTCGGAGTTCCAGTGCCAATCGCTACCCGGGCCACCGCTGTCGCTCTTCTCCGGCAAGCGAATCTCCGCCTCGCGCGCGCGCCGTTCCTCGGATCGGCCCAGCGAGGTATCGGCCAATTGCAAGGGATCGAAAAAAACTTCCCGCAATACTTCCGGCAGCGAGCGTCCCACCAACCGCTCAACCACCTCGCCCAGCATAGCGATACCCGCACTCTGGTAGGATATCCGCGTCCCCGGAGCAAAAAGCAATTCCAGTTCGCAGATCCGTGCCACAAAGTCCGCCAGCGGCCGATGCGCCGCCCTATAAGCATGGTTTTCGGGCACCATATCGGGCAAGCCCGAGGTATGGGTCAACAAATGCCGCACCGTCACCGTCTCTTTGTCGGCCTGCGCAAATTCCGGTACGTAATCGACGACCGGATCGTCGAGACAGAGCAGCCCCTGCTCGATCAGTTTCACCACTGCTACACACACTATCGGTTTGGTGATCGACGCGACCAGGAAAATTGTGTCCTCGACCACCGCCGCTCCTTCAGGCGCCAATTCGCGACGCCCAAAACAAGCCACCGGCAGCGTCACTCCTCCTCGTGAAACCTGCAGCGCAGCTCCCAATAATTCACCCCTATTTACAACCCTCTCCAATAGCCCATACGCAGATTCCAACCCCGCGCTGCTAAAACCGAGTTGTTCAAGTTCCTGTACACCATTCATTTCCATTCCTCTCTTCCTCGTCTATCGCCTCCCACTACTCGACCAATCCCCGCGTCTCCAAGGCCATCGTCGTTCCATTGCCGGAACGAGTTGCAAAACGGCCCAATCTGGCTATTCATCCGCATCAATCCACGCCAGAAAACGATCTTCGTCAACATTGCGACCGCTGACGACAATCACCACATCGCCTTCTCCTGCCAAGGACACTCTGCCGCTCAGTGCCGCCGCAACGGCAATCGCTCCCGACGGTTCGACGCGCAACCCGTGAGCCTGGTAGATCCAGCTCATCGCCTGCTGCGTTTCCGCATCGGGCAGAACGACCACCTCATTCAGGTGCGCCTGGAGGATCGGCCAGTTGTGCTCGCCCACTTCGTACGAACACAACCCGTCGCAAATACTCGTCGGCTGGTCGATCCGCACCCGTTCGCCTGCGCTGAGCGACTGGCGGCAGTCGTCGGCGCCCTCCGGTTCGATCCCGACGATCTGAGCTTGACCAAATGCATCGGCGATCGCCAAGGCATGACCGGCCATCAGCCCTCCGCCACTGACCGCGCAGAGCAAATGGGAGAGCGTTCGCTGCTGGCGGTTCAACTCATCGACGATCTCGAGACCACCGACTCCGTTGCCAGCGATCACGTGGTTGTCGTCGTAAGGCGACGCCTGAACGGCCCGCTCTTCCTCCGCAATTTGACGGGTCAGTTCGTCGCGCTGACCCGTCAAATGATCGGTGGCGATATCGTAGGTGCGAATCTCGGCACCAAAAGAGCGGGTCAGCGCAAATTTGATCCGCGGAGCCGTCTCGGGCATCACGATGATGACCCGTTTTCCATAGCGCATTCCGGCAAATGCAATTCCGGAGGCGAAATTTCCCGATGAATGCGCCGCGACCGGCCGCTCACCGATCCGCTCGAGATTATTGGCCATCCAGTTCAAAGCCCCAAGCACCTTGAACGAACCAACCGGCGTCCAGCCATAGTCTTTGAGCCAGACCCGCCGATCTCCTTTCAGACGGAGTTCCTGCTCCAGTCTATACGAGCGGATCAGCGGGGCGGGCGAAAGATGCGGGCGAATCGCATCTTCGGCAGTGCGGAGATCATTAATCGTAGCAATCTGAATCGACATAAACTGACCCCTTTCGGCGACCTGATCAGAACTATATGAGTAGCGGACTAGTCTGCGGCGCGCAGCCTATGGTATGTGGGTAATTTAAATTTTGCACTGGGAAATACTGCAGAAACTCGAACACATAGGCCTGCCACCCTCTTCGGCGGCAGCGAATCTCGCCGCAACAAATCAGCTGCGAACCCGCACGCCGGCCTTAGACTCCTTTCAACTTCACCTCGTCCTTGTGGTGACAGGCCGACAAATGCGCCCCTGCCACCTCTTCCAGAACCGGTATCTCCTGCTGGCACAATTCACTGCCATAACGACAACGCGGCGCAAATGCACAACCCTCGCCCCCTTCGCTGGCCTCCCCCACCTCGCTGGCATCGTGGTCTTCTTCCATCCAGACCGCATGTGGATCGGGTGCCGGCGCAGCATTCAGCAGCATCGCCGTATAAGGATGTTGTGGACGGGTAAACAATGCTTCGGTTACAGCCTGTTCCACCAACCTTCCCTGATACATCACTGCAACCTCGTCGCAGAGATAGCGCACCACACTCAAATCATGTGCGACAAAGAGCATAGTGAGATTGAGATCCTGCTGCAGTTGTTTGAGCAAGTTGAGGATCTGTGCCTGTACTGAAACGTCGAGCGCCGATACCGGCTCATCGGCAACGATCAGCGATGGCTTCAACGCCAATGCCCGCGCGATACCGATCCGCTGCCTCTGGCCACCGGAAAAAGCGTGCGGATAACGACGGATATAACGCGGATCCAGCCCCACCCTTTCCATCAACTCGGTCACCCGTTGCTCGCACTCGCGCGCCGACCAGCCGTGGGCCACGAGCGGTTCTGAAATCAGATCGAGCACCGGCATCCGCGGATTGAGCGACGAATAAGGATCCTGGAAGATCATCTGCACCTCGCGACGCAGATCTTTGATCCGACGGCGTCCGAGCACAGCCAAATCGACCACTTCTCCACTCTCACGACGAAACAGGATCTCTCCCTGAGTCGGATCCAACGCACGGAGGATCATCCTCCCGGTAGTCGTCTTGCCGCAACCGCTCTCGCCGACCAGCCCCATAATTTTGCCCTGCTCCAGCGCAAAATCCACCCCATCGACCGCTTTGATCCAACCGACCTGCCGCTGCAAGAGTCCTCTATGTACGGGAAAATGCTTTTTCAATCCCCTCACCTGCAGGATCGTACCGTCGGGGAGTTCAGCCATCGGGTTGGGCTCTTTCTTCTCCGTGTATGAAACAACTCGCCTGGTGATCCGTGCCAACTTCGAAATGGGCAGGCATCTGCTGGTGACAGATATCGCCGACCTTTTGCGTACAGCGAGTGTGGAACGGACAACCCGTTGGCAACGCGTAGGCGCTGGGGACGCTGCCCTCGATCGGCTCGAGATGCTGGGTGGGTTGGGTCAGACTGGGAATCGAATGCAGGAGGGCCTGGGTGTACGGATGGGCTGGACGATCGAAAATATCGGCCACCGGCCCCTCCTCGACCACCTGCCCCAGATACATCACATAGACGTATTCGACAGTATGCGCAATCACACCCAGATCGTGGGTGATCAGCATCAGTGCCAAACCCAATTCCCGCTGTAAACGCTGAATCAGCTTGAGCACGCGCGCCTGGACAGTCACATCGAGTGCCGTGGTCGGCTCGTCGGCAATCAAAAGCCGCGGATTACTCGCCAGAGCCATCGCGATCATCGCGCGCTGGCGCATCCCACCCGACAACTGGAATGGATAATCATCGGCACGCGAATCAGGATCGGGAATGCCGACCAGATCGAGCAGCTCGACCACTCGCCGCCGCGCCTGCTGGTCATCGACGGGATCGTGGAGCTGGATCATCTCGGCAATCTGATTGTATACCGTATGGACCGGAGAAAACGCCGTCATCGGCTCCTGGAAAATCATCGATATATCGCCACCGCGGATCTGCCGCATCTCAGAACTCTGGTCATCGATGGTGACCAGATCTATTTCCTGCTCGTCAAGCTTGCGGCGATAACGGATATGACCGCTGGTGATTTCCGAAGCCGGTGGCAGAATCCGCAATAATGCATTGGACGTCATGGTCTTGCCACAACCGCTCTCACCGACGATGCCCACCGACTGCCCCGCGTAGATCTTGAAGCTGACTCCATTGAGGGGTCGAACCACGCCCTCGTCGCGGTCGATCACCACGCTGAGATCCCGCACATCGATCAAGGGAGTATCCATAGGAGTCATCGCCTCACCGACTGGCATAGGGATCAGCCGCATCGCGCATGCCGTCACCCATCACGTTAAAGGATAATACCGCGATAACTACGAAAAGACCCGGCAGCAAGAGCCACGGCGCCATTGTCACCGCCTGGAAGTTCTGCGCCTTCTGCAAGAGCACACCCCAGCTGACCACCGGTGCCCGTAGGCCAATGCCCAGAAAGCTCAACGCAGTCTCGCCGAGGATCATTCCCGGTACCGCCAGAGTCGCCGAGGTGATCACATGACTCAAGAACGAAGGCAAGAGGTGTTTAAATATGATTTTGATCTCACTGGTGCCCGAGAGCCGGGCCGCGACCACGAAATCCTCTTCGCGCAGCGACAAAAAGCGCCCGCGCACCACCCGCGCCAATCCCGTCCAACCCATCAACGAGAGAATGATAGTCACCCCGAAGTATATCCACAAAGGCGGCCAATGCGCCGGCAGCGCAGCGCTCAGCGCCATCCACAACGGCAGTTGCGGCACGGCCATCAATATCTCAATCATCCGCTGTACCACAATGTCGATCCAGCCGCTGTAGTACCCGGCCAAGCCGCCGAGAAAAATGCCGATAAAAAAGGTCATCGCCACCCCGATCAGCCCGATGGTCAGCGAGATGCGTGCCCCATAGAGAATCCGACTGAAAACATCGCGCCCCAGATCATCGGTACCGAAGAGAAATGCAGGCCCAGCTCCCGCATTGAAGAGATGCGTATCCGCGGTGAAGAGATTCCACATCTTATAGGAGGGACCAGCCGCGAAAAAATGAATCGGATAGCGCCTTTCCGTATTGAGGAGGTACTCCCGTTCCCAGACACTGGAGTGAGGATCTTCGCGCAAACCGTATACGAAAGGGCGCAGATGGAACTCTCCCTGGTCGTCAAAGAAGCGGATCTCCTGCGGCGGGCAGAGCACGTATTCCGGATGGCGCTGGTTGGGATCGTAAGGTGAGACGAACTCGCAAAACGCTGCAAGGACATAAAACACCAAGAGGACTACGCCCCCGATAAGCGCCAAGCGATGGCGGCGGAAGCGCATCCACATCAATCGCCATTGCGAAGCAAAAGCGAGTTCTTGCTCTGCGGCTTCCACCGATGTATTTGCTACCTGCGCTTCACTCATAGCGAATCCGCGGATCGGTGATCGCCAGGAGAATATCCGAAAGCAGGGTACCCACTACCGTCAGCGCACTGAGCATCAGCAGGAAGCTGCCGGCCAGATACATATCCTGGTTTTTTAACGAATCCAAAAGCAAAGGACCGGTCGTCGGCAGGCTCAAAACCACACTGGTGATCGCCGAACCGGAAATCAAATGCGGCAGCATCCAGCCCACCGTACTGATAAAGGGGTTGATCGCAATCCGCAAAGGATATTTGATCACCAGGCGAATCGGATGCAGCCCCTTGGCCAGTGCCGTCGTCACATAGGGTTTGCCTAACTCGTCGAGCAAATTGGCGCGCATAATCCGCATCAGCCCGGCCATGCCCCCCATACCGATAACCACCGCTGGGATCCACAAATGGCCCAGTAGATCGGCGAATTTGCCGATACTCCAATCGGCACTGGCGTATTCGGGAGAGAATAACCCACCTACGGCAATCCCGAACCATTCGTAGCCCAGGTACATCAACACCAGTGCCAAGAGAAAATTGGGCGTAGCCAAACCAATAAAAGCCGCGAGAGTCGCTGTATAATCGAGCACCGAATACTGCCTGAGCGCCGAATAAACTCCAACTGGAAACGCAATCAACCAGGTCAGCAACGTCGCTGATGAAGTGATCAACAAGGTATAACCCAACCGTTCCCAGATCAGGTTATTGACCGACTGGCCGTACATCACGGAGTAGCCCATATTGCCGACCAAAAAACCTCCGATCCACTTGATATACTGCAGATGCAACGGATCATTGAGATTGTAGCGCGCGCGCAGAGCCTGGATCTGCTCTTCGGAAATATCCTGTCCCTCGGCCTGCAGTTCCTGCAAACGCGAAGTGATGATATCACCCGGCGGCAACTGGATTATCGTAAATACAAGTAATGAGATCACCACCAAAGTGGGAATCATTATCAGTACTCGGCGGATAATATAATTGAGCATTGCGTCAATCCTGCGCTAAATACCAAGTCTCGGGATAATAGGGCCATGACCACCGCGAATCCCATCCCCAATAGCCATCGCGCGGCACATTGCGCAATCGATCGCTGACGATCACCGGGTGCGGCCCCAACCCGATGACTCCGAGGGCCCATAAATTCTCCGCCTGGCTCTGGAGAATCTTCTTGCCCATCTCAATCCGCTCCTCCTGGTCAGATGTCCGGCGCAGTACTTCCCACCAGGTAATTAACTGCTTTACATCATCCGGTGGTTCCATCCCCCGGGCGCCATCCGATTGGTACCACCGCGACCACTCGGGCCACTGTGTCACCTCCTGCCCGATGTGCATCGGGACATACCAGTACGGCTCGATCGGAAAGAGAATATCGGCGTTGCGGTCGGCGTGCCAGATACTCATATTCATCACCCCACCGCGAGTGCGAATCCCCTGTAGAGCACCACTGATCTGTTTGAGATTGATATGCAGCCCCACCTCGCGCCAATGCGCGGTAACCAGATCCACAGTGATCTGCTTGGGCGTCTCACCAAGCGTATATTCGAGCGTGATCTCCAACCGGCTGCCATCGGCATGGTCGCGCCGACCATCCCCATCGCGATCGACCAACCCCATCTCATCGAGAAGCGCCTCCGCTCGCGCGGGATCGTGCTCAGCATAGGCAGACGCAAACGCAGGATCAAAGAACTCACTATTGGCCACCACCGTTAACTGACGCGGTACCCCTTGCCCATAG
>MDTE01120199.1_pt1 | contig 13156 bp, 7 predicted proteins | sample 811231 | NCBI WGS metagenome assembly MDTE01 (sample SAMN05326651, study PRJNA326480) | marine metagenome | isolation source: seawater | place: Indian Ocean: Red Sea | collected 2010
ACGTTGGCTGTGCAATCGCCAGAGCCTCGTGCTCGACTGGTTGATCGGGATCACCGGGCACCGTGTAGAAACGCCAGGCCTCCTCACCGGTTTCAATATGGTAGGCGGTCACATAGCCGCGAACGCCATACTCGGAACCACCATTCCCGATCACCACCAAGTCGCCAATCAACCTCGGCGCGCCGGTAATGGTGTACGGTCTACTGGGGTCAATCGTGAGTACTCGCCAATTGACCGTGCCGTCCTGTTGCCGTAACGACACCAAATATCCGTCAAGCGTACCCACTAGGACCGAGTCCCCAGCCACAGCAACTCCGCGATTCACCACATCGCAACAGGCATTGGCACCCCAAGCCTTGGGCACCTCGGGGTTATAACTCCACTTCAGCTCACCGGTCACCGCGTCGAACGCGTGAACCTGGCTCCACGCGCTGCTGACATAAAGGGTCCGATCGACCATGATCGGCGAGGCTTCCAGCCCTCTCCGGGTTCCCATTGTGTGTGACCAAGCCAATCCTAAGTCAGCTACCGTGTCACGGTTGATATCTTGGAGCGGGCTGTAACGGGTCTCAGCGCTGTTCAACCCGTGCTTGGGCCAAGCGACGTCTTCCGCATTGACCTGGCCGATGGCCATGAAACCGCAGATGCACCAGCGCATGGCATACTGATTCCGCCGAAAGTTTACGCTAGGCCACAGGCGTTCTAACGGCCACAGGCGTTCTTTTGGCCACAGGCACTTTGGCAACAGGCGTTGTATTGACCTAAAGCGCCGGGCCAGACCAACAAGCTTCCTCGCCAATCGCTCCGCTGGCCCTAGCAGCGCCCATTGCATGAATAATCGCTTCACCATTCTGGTTTGTTCTCCCACCTGAAACACTGAGCAAAGCCGATCAAACGATCATCCTGCCCTTCCCTTTAGATTTTACCGCAAGGCGGCAGGCTATCGCGTTAATGTCAGTCGCGCCCCAATGAGAGCGAGCGGAACCCAGTATGGGCAACCCGTCAGCAGCATTACGCGACTGTGGCCAATCCGCATCCGCATAGCCAAACTCACAGTTTTCAGTAGAGTTGCTCGACCGAAGGGACCTCATTTCGACAGTCTGGAGCCTTCAGACATTGTGGATGCTGGTCTTTTGTTGCTGTTCAAATCGCTCCATCCTTTGCAATTGGTATCCATCATTGTCACCCCACATTAGGTACACTCTGCTGCACTGATATTCAAAAGCAAGGCCCCTGTCTTTGACCCCCCCGCTCGCTGATCGACTCGCCCATCTTCTGACGCCCGACTGGCAGGGGCTCAGGGGGACTAAATGCGGCCGCATGACACCTATTCCGACCATTTCGCTAGTCATTTGTCTATCTATGACGGGATGCGACTCGCATGAGCCGACTGCGCCGTCTGACACTCCCATTTGGCCCGCTCGAGATCACTGGACCATCTATCATGGCGATGCGATTCCAGACGAGTACGCCTACCTTGACCATACCGAGTACTCATCGAAAACCGCGGCGCTCCCGCTACAGAGGGAACAAGCCGCACTTAATGTATGGCAGGACCAGCAGCAACCGCGAATTTCTGCGATACACGATCAGTTGTCGGAGGCCTACGACAAGGCTGATAAGCGTCGGGCGATCTCAGCTCAGTCTGATTTGGCCATGGACGGCGAGCCTCCAGATGGCCACGTGAGCTACGGGCTCTCTTATCAGGGCGACGCAAGACACCCAACCTACACTAGAAAAATTGCGGGAAGCGATGACCACCCGAAACCATTGCTTGACGTGAACGCGCTAGCGACGGGTGAATCCTTTTATCGGCTGGTGAACTGGGCAGCCAGTCCATCACAACAATGGATTGCATTGGTGGAGGACGTATCCGGACACGGGACATCTAGACTCAGAGTGCTGAACTCAATCTCTGGAGAGATAATCGCATTCTCCTCCGTTGATCAGATTGGCCCTGACATAGTCTGGGGCAGTGATTCTCATCTCTTTTTTGTTGCGATCGATCAAAAATCGCTTCGACACAGTGCCGTTAAATCCATTACGGTCGGTGAAGCCAATCCATTAGTCCAAACCGTGTTTAGTGAGCAAGACCCTACTCTGACGCTATCCATCGCTACCGGCGGGCAGGGCGACGACCTCATCATCACCAGCGAGGGCCGAGGCACGAGTGAGATTTGGCTGGCTGCGGCGAGTGAGCCGTCACCCACCCCTTATCGTTGTTTAGCGAGGCAGGACAATACTCGATACAGATTGCGCGCGAACAAAACCCATTTGTTCATTAGTCAGCTTCGGTCGGGGCCCGAAGCACGAGACCAATTCACTCTATTACCCCGCGCGCCCGAAGGGTGTCAGGCCAAACTCCCTTTGGGGCTTCAGCTCGAGGAGGACGAATCGCTCGAAGATTTTGAGGTACTCAAGCAAGAAACTCTCATCCTTGTAAGGCGCGGCGCGACGGCGCGTCTCATCGCCATTGCGCATACGGAGCCTAAAACGCCTGTCGAAGTTAGATTGCCTGCGCCCTGGTCAGAAGGATCCGCGCTAGCGCTCCGGTTTGGTCAAAAACTTCCTAACGGTACGTTCAAACTCTACGCCAGCACGCCAAGCAGGCCAGAAGTGCCGCTGTACTACCGTGACTCGAGCCAACTTATGCTCAGCAGCGTTGTGACAGAAGAGGCCCGGGGTATCGCGCTATCTACGGTGGGAATTGCAGCAGAATACGGGGATCATCCATCCGCTCCCATCACCTTGACGCTACCCAATACTGCAAACCAGCCGGCCACACGCCCCCCCTACCCGCTTTGGGTAACCGTCTATGGGAGTTATGGCAATACATTATCCACGGCTTACTCTCCTTTTAACGAAGTGGTTCTAAGCCTTGGATTTGCCATCGCACACATTCATGTTCGAGGCGGGCGATCGCTAGGAGGGCAATGGCACGACGCAGGAAGAGGCCAGAATAAGCCACAGTCGATTCAAGACCTAATCACCGCAACGAAGTGGCTGGCGAGCGATCCCCGCATCGACGGGAACCGCATGATTGGTTTTGGCCAATCGGCGGGCGCCGCCATACTCGCTGCTGCTGCCAATCAATCGCCTGGCATGTTCCAAGCGCTGATTCTTGACCGCCCGTTTCTTGATCCGTTGCCTGCGCTCGCTGCGAGAAACGGCCCACTCAGCGCAACCAACCATCACGAATTTGGTGATCCAAGTCTGCCAGACGATTACCGCACGATTCGATCCTGGTCGCCTTACGAGCAGATCTCACGACAGCACTACCCAGCCACCTATCTCGCCGGCCACTTAGAGGATAGGCGCACGCGCGCGAACAGTATGATCAAGTGGGCTGCGAGGATTCGGACGACCGCTATCAATGCGCCTCACATCATCCTGGACATCGAAACAGAGGGCGGGCATTTTGGGAGTAATGACGCCACCTTACGCAGATGGCGAGAAGCAAGCTGGCTCGCATTTGCCGAGGCTTTTACGACAGTTGCCAAGTGAGACTAGTTAACTGTTGCGCTTGGTAGGATTACTCACTCTAAAGGAGCATTGTCGTTAATGGAGCGTTATCTAGGGTGCATCTGGACCGGTAAGGTATTGATACCCCTGATGAAGTTGTTGGCGTTGCGCTCAACTTCGCCAACTACCTCAATTTTCCGAAACCGTTTCTGAATTTCTTCCCACAGCACTCGCAGTTGCATTTCGGCCAGTCGGTTGCCCATGCAACGATGCACACCATAACCAAAGGCGACGTGCGTGCGTGCATTTCGGCGATCAACGATGAGCTTTTCGGGTTCGTGATAAATCGACTCATCACGATTACCCGAGAGATACCACATCACTACTTTGTCACCTGCACGGATGGTTTTCCCTCCCAATTCGAAGTCTTGCAAAGCCCTTCGTCGCATGTGAATCACCGGTGTTTGCCAGCGAATCATTTCTGAAACCATGTTTGGGATCACTCCGGGGTTAGCTTCAAGCTTCCGGTACTCATCTGGGAACTGATTAAGGGCTTGCACGCCGCCTGAGATGCTATTGCGGGTCGTGTCGTTGCCTCCCACGATAAGAAGCAGGATGTTGCCAAGGAACAGCATGGGCTGCTGAATCATGTCTTTGGTGTCTTTCCCGTGCGCGAGCATAGAAATGAGATCGAATTTTGACGCCGCAGCAGCCCGCTCATGCCAAAGCTGCATGAACACTTGCGCGCATTCCATCAGGTCGTCTTTGCGCTGTTGTTGGTCGACCAACTGCTCTCCCGTTAGCTCAGGTGTTGAGGTTGTGATGTCCGACCAATGGATGAGTTTTCTTCTATCGGCATAGGGAAAATCAAAGAGGATCGCCAGCATCCGCGCCGTCAATTCAACACTCACCTCATCAACCCAATCAAACGTTTCACCCACCGGCAAATTGTCGAGAATATCCTCCACGCGCTCTCTGATCAGCGGTTGAAAATTCGCCAAGTTGCTGGGGGCGACACATGGCGCAACAGTCGCTCGCTGCTGATCGTGGCCTGGCGGGTCCATGGCAATAAAGTTTTCGATGACCACGTCTGTATCTTTTAGCTCGTCTTCAGGCGGCGTCTCTGCAATGGAAATGCCATCAGCTGAAGAAAAAACCTCGTACTGTGTATCAACTGTTTTGATGTGCTCGTGGGAACAGACCGACCAGTAAGGGCCATTGGCGCTCGATTCATGGAAATGCACCGGAGCATCGCGCCGAAGTCGTCGAAACAAAGGCTCCCAGCTATCTTCCCGATAAAGCTGGGCGTCACTAACATCAATCTCACTGAGTGGCCGTTCATCAATGGTTGCCGCGTCTGTACTCATATTCATTGTTCTATCTCCGCCCGTTGATAGACCGCTTTGGCTGTATCCCTTGACCAAAAAATATTCTAAGCCTCAGTTCAGCACGCTAACACGGGGTAACGCAACTGGACGATGACGCGATTCCGCTGCGATACATTGCTTGGCCTGCCGGACATGATCTCCTCAAGCGGGCACGGCTTGACAGCTACTGGACAAACTATCGGACAAGAGACCTGTTTGCAGACAAGTGCACTGAGGACACGCGCCACCTACTAGGTAAGACATCCTTGGGGAGCGTGCCCAAGGCTGACGGCCTCGTTCGGACTCCTCATGCGGCGGTGCATCTTGCCACGTTTCTAAGAGGGTCGCCGTAATCGTGCAATGCTTTTTGGCGGGGACCCTCGCACCAACGCCTCACGAATCAACATAATCCCTTTCTCTCCTACCCAAGATATTGTCCAAGGTCGTGGAAAGGGAATCCCTTGAGAACTACGAGCCATTTCCTGATCTAAGTGATGGCGCTACACTCACCGAGATTAAGGAGATTCAGTATGGCGTTCGATACCCTCATCAAGGGCGGCACAGTCTACGACGGCGAGCAGATGGAACCTCAGGTCCAAGACATTGGCATCAAAGATGGCGTTATCACCGCACTTGGTCATTTGTGCGAACAAGCGAAGGAAATCATTGATGCTGATGGCGCCATCGTTACCCCAGCCTGGATCGATATACACACCCACTATGACGGACAAGTGACGTGGGATCAGGAGATGGACCCATCAGCAAGCCACGGCGTCGGCACGATTGTGATGGGTAACTGCGGGGTGGGATTTGCCCCTGTTCAGACAAACGGCGCGCAAGACCTGATTGATTTGATGGAGGGAGTTGAGGACATTCCCGGCACAGCCTTGCATGAGGGCATGCCCTGGGGCGAATGGTCATCCTACGATGAATACTTGAATCTACTCGCCAATCGGGAATACGCAATCAACATCTCATCACTCGTTGCCCATGGCGCAGTGCGCAATTTTGTCATGGGTGAGAGAGGCCGCGATAATCTCGCGGCGACTGAGGACGATCTTAAGGCAATGACTGCGCTTGTCCGATCGGCGCTCGATGCTGGAGCGGTCGGGTTCTCCACCTCACGAATTTTGGGCCATCGCTCCATCCAGGGTGAGCCTGTGCCTGGCACCTTCGCGAACGATGCCGAGGTGATGGCGATTGCCGCGGCCTTACGGCAAAGCGGTAAAGGCGTCTTCCAGATCATCCCATCAAGCACGCTAGGCGAGGGAAGAGAAGGTTTCAAAGAGCACTCAAGCCTCGAAGATGAGATAGGTTTGATTGCGAAAGTCAGCCAACTGAGTCAACGCCCCGCCACTTTTACCCTCTTTCAGGTCGATGACTGGTCCGATAAGTGGCGCGAGGCTATTCACCAGGTCAAAGCGCACAATGCGCAAGGTGCTGCTATCTTTCCTCAAGTCGGCAGCCGTCCCACAGGCTTGGTGTTTAGTCTTGAGACCTACCATCCCTTTATGCTGCGACCAACCTACCGAGCAATGGCGCATATGGATATCGACGCCAAAAAGACGGCAATGCGCAATCCCGATGTGAAGCGTGCCATCTTAGAAGAAAGTAACGACCATTCAGGCGTACCCATGGGCTCAATGGAATTCGGCATCGCCCATGCAGAAATCAATTACGCGCAGATTTTTGAGCTCAATTCTCAAAGCACCTATGAACCCACTCAAGATGAAAGCTTTGCTTACCTCGCGCGGCAGGCAACCGAGACTCCAGAGTCCTTTCTCTACGATTTTTTGGTGAAGGACGGGCTCAGCATGGCCATTATGTTCTTCACCAACTACACCGATTACTCCCTTGATGCCGTGCGTGAGATGCAAATGGACGGTGCAACGGTTACAGGTTTATCTGACGCTGGCGCGCATGTTTCGCTCATTTTTGATGCCGTCAATCCTACCTATCAGCTGACGTACTGGGCACGCGATCGATCCCGGGGTGAGACGATCCCGCTTGGGCAGGTGATCCACAGAGCCGCCCGCCGAAATGCGCAACTCTTTGGCTTCAATGATCGGGGTCATATCGAGATAGGTAAAAAAGCAGATATCAACGTCATCGACTTTGAACGGCTCTCCCTTGGCGATTTGCACATTCGCCAGGACCTACCGGCTGGCGGTAAGCGACTGATGCAGGGTGCTAGTGGTTACGTCGCTTGTCTCATTAATGGACAAGTCACACGCAGGCACGATGTCGCGACTGGCTTTTACCCTGGGCGACTCATTAGGAGCGAGTGACCACATAGGGTCACCGACACAAACCAGGCGCCGCCCTCTTCTTTGCTGACTGCGCTGACTAATTAACTCGCCGATCGATGGTGCCTTCCACTGGCACTCAGTATCTGAGCCTACTTAGGTCACCTACCCCGTGCATTGATCGTTAGGGGTGCCTTAACCATCTGATCATGGGGTGGCGCAAAAACGGTGACTACTTCTTGCCAAAACCGCCTATTCTCTCCGCCATGTCAGGCCCTCGGCCCTCACTCTTAAAGATCTCGTGCGCCAATCCCGCGTCAAGTCCCATTCCGTCCGTGTCTTGCATCAGTCGTTTGTTGGCGCGTAGCGTGAACCAAGACAGTGAGAGCATTTCCTGACAGAAGTGATGAACATGCTCGATGAAGTTCTCTGCCGGCAGGACCTGATTCGCCAATTCTAGGGCCGCAGCTTCCTCGGCACCCACCGTTCGAGCGGTTAGCATCATCTCCATAGCCTTGGTCCTACCCACACGCCTCGGTAGGCGCTGACTCATTCCCCAAACCGGGGTGAGCGCCCATTTCGCGTGGGTATCTGCAAACTTGGCGTCTTCTGACGCAAGTATCAGGTCACCCGCAAGCGCCAATTCCAACGCGCCTGTATAGCAATGACTATGCACCGCAGAGATGACGGGTTGAGGCAATCCAGACAGCGCGCTAATCACATGGGCTTGATAGTTGGGTCGTGGAAGCTTCTCCCCTGCCCCAATATCTTTTAGGTCATGCCCCGCCGAGAAACACTTGCCACGGCCGGTGAGCACCACGCATCCAACCGCATCTATCTCATCACGGATCGAAGACACGTGAGACTCAAGTTCTTCAAATAACGCCACATTGAGCGCGTTTAGCTTGTCTGGTCGGTTAAGAAATAGGTAGGCAACCCCGTCCCGATTTTCTCGCTCTACTAGTGCTGTCATTGGTTTATTCCTTTGTTCATCCAAATTTACGTTTAACCCCGAGGTTCCTCCGGAGTCGGATCAAATCGCAACTGACTGTCCAGTCAAAACAGCTGACCCGACCGCTCTATCTCTTTCTCGCTACATTGAAAGTCGCGGCGATCGCCGAAACCTCCAATGCCCTCTGATAGGCCAATCACGAAGTAACGCATTCTTCGGGTTGTTTGATCGTAGTATGCGGCAGTGATCTCGTCTTGCATGGATTTCACTGTGGCTGTCTCCTCCACTTCTACCGCACGGCATAACGTGAGGTAGATGAGATCCGCGCGATCCTTTGGTTGGCCATCACCGGCGAGTCCTGATCCAAAGACAAATACCGCTTTTCTCCCAAACGCTGCCCCAGCGCAAAACGCAGCATTACGCTCGTACCGTTCGAATCGCTCCAGGTCCGCCTGCCCACGAGCAGAGTAAGCCATGTCTTCCCAAAATTTTGCGGAGGTTCGCCTGTCTCTGATACGCATTCGACAATTGCAGGGCGCCCATAGGCTAAAGGTGTCGCGAGTAGCGCTTGCGCAAAATCGGCGTAGCCCGGGGTATGTGATAACACCTTCATCTTTTGAGTGTAGCAGCCGCGGCGCGGAACATCAGACAGAAAAGGACACCATCGGTGCCCTTTTTTAAGAGTCGCGTAACTCCGAATAAGTGTGAGCGCGCAGCCCGACTCACTAGTCCCGTTAGGAGAACTCAAGCACCGAGCGCGCAACCTCTCCGGCTTTCATCGAACGGAAGGCTTCATTCACGTCTTCGAGCTTCAGTCTGCGTGAGACAAGACTGGTGAGGTCCAAACGGTCCTGCAGGAACAAGTCGATTAGTTTCGGCATGTGCTCTCGGAATCGAGTCGATCCGTACATGCATCCGAGAATTTTCTTCTCCTGCAAGAAAGCAGGACCTGGGAATGAAATCTCTGATCCAAGAGGGTGCATGCCAACGACCGTGCAAGTGCCGCCAGGCCGCAAAATATTAAACGCCTGGGTCGCAGCCGCAGGAACGCCAATCGCTTCAAACGAGTATTCAACCCCTTGGCCACCCGTAATATCCATGATCGCCTCATCAAGATTATCGGTCTGGGAGTTGATCGTATGCGTCGCACCAAAACGCGAGGCCATGTCGAGTTTAGATTCGACGATGTCTATCGCGACGATTTTAGCTGCGCCAGCAATGCGGCAGCCCTGGATGATATTGAGCCCAATCCCACCGCAGCCGATCACGGCAACGGTGGAACCGCCGGGGACTTCGGCGGTATATAGCGCAGCACCGACGCCCGTCATCACTCCGCAACCAATCAGCGCAGCCTCGGCCATAGGCATTTCATCTGGGATTTTGACGATCCCGTTTTCTGAGGTCACCATCATTTCGGCGAAGGAACCTACCGAAGCAAATTGCAGAATGGGTTGCCCTTTCCAGGTGAGACGTTGGGCTTGAGCCGCACTGTGCGATGGATCATTACAGAGGTTGGGTCGACCGCTCAGGCAATAGTAACAAGTGCCACAGAACGGACGAAAACTCATGATCACTCTATCGCCCGGTTTTACGTAGGTGACTCCCTCACCAATCGCTTCAACCACACCAGCCGCCTCGTGCCCGAGGACACAGCTCGTCGGCAACTGCCACGCCCCATCCACAAAATGCAAATCGGAGTGACACACACCCGAACAAGACGTACGGACCAATACCTCACCCGCCCTGGGGTCGATGATATCCACGTCCTCAATGGTGAGCGGTTTATGCGCTTCTTGAAATACGGCAGCCTTCATAGCAATTCCTCTATTACAGGATAGTAACCATTGCTATTTGTACGCGTTTCCAGGGCCGAGTTCAATCGCTCGACGCACGTCTAGGTGCATAGGCCAAAGGACCCTATCACACGGCTTAGGTCAGGCGCGTTTCAGCCGGGGGAGTATTGGAGCTTCGACCGTGTTACAGCCACAAACCAGTTCGAGCCAGAACAACGCTCGAACCAAAAAATGGGAAAGCGCTGAAAAAAGGGCATCGTGCCCCCCACTTGATGGACGCGCTCACCCGCGAAGCATGGAGCACGTGCGTGACAATTTGGCTCGGTTCCAACTCGAAGCCAATGGGGGTTGAGTCTGATTGGTTCCGTCAAATGCTTGGGTGAACCGATAGGTCCTTGGAACCGGTTCACCAAGATCGTTCAAGGCCGGCCGGTACTGCGCCTCCTTGGCAAGGGCCTTAACCCAACGTTTCACCGCGATAGGCCCATTGCTATCGAGGATGTTAACTGCCTCTGCACTCCCGTCGGTGGCCACTTGAACTTCGACATCGAACTTCCAGCTCTTGTGCCGATGACGGGCGCCGGTCACCAAATCCGCAAGCGCCGCCCGGCACATTGGGAGCGGGTATCCTGCCAGCCCCTGGGTGCTACCCTGGGGCGGGCGCGGATATAGCAGTTCGATGTCATCCCGAAAACTGACTCTCGATTTCACAGGATAGAGCACGAGCTCCGTCGCTTTCCTGGAGTCTGCGCCCAGCCACGCTGGCTCGGAGCTCGCACCAGCGCCCATGACCTGAGAGGTGCTCGTCCGGCTACCGGCGAACAGAGCTAAATCTCGTTCCAATTGCGCGATGTCGAGTTGCTCGACACCTCTTGCAATCTGGCCAACCTCCTCTAGAGCCGCGGTCATGCTCACGAGCGGATTCCGATCTTCCAAATAAGCGATAAATCCAAGCCCAAGCGCTCCGATCGAGGCGATTTGGAGACTGGCACTATCGATTTCAGATTTGTTTCGCCCAATGACTTGTCGATATCGATCTTTGGCCTCACTGAGCGACCCGAACCTCGTTTCCCAGACTGCTAGGTCAAGATCCGCTAACGATCGACTGGGCGAAGAATGATCGCCGGCGAACTCAAAGAGCTGTGCCAGAAATTTTACTTCCGCGCCGTATGCTCGAATGTCGCCCGTCGCTCGATATAACTTGATCAACCCGCTAATCGAAGCGCTCTGGTCGAGCGATCGCACCCCGTCATCTCGATGGACAAGATGCTGATGCCGCCTAAAGGCTCCCTCCGCAAGTTCGTAACGCTCCGACTGAAGCGCAGCGTCCCCTAAGTCCAGTAGCAATGGCATTAACGCTGGCGTATAAGGATGCTCTGCCTGCTCTAGCGCCTCGATCTGATGTTGAAGGGCTGCGATCTGCAACGATCCATGACGGGAGATATCGCTCGAATCCCAGTTAGCGTTACGAAATGACGTTAAGTCGTCAGCAACAGCGATCTGAACAACGAGTGCTAGCCCAATGAGTGAAACAAACCGCAGCGATCGCGCCACATTCATGCTCGGGAGTAAATGTTGTCGGGGAGTATCCATTAATGATTTCCATTGCTTGTTAAGCCCCCTTCAACCTATGTTCAAATCGCTTTTCGCTCGGTACCACCTGAACCCATCGACCACTACCCCACCCTCTAACAACACGAAGGCTCACCAAACGATTCAAACTCAAACCTCGCTCACCCATGAGCACTTTCTGGGCCAACTTTATTTACCCTCTCAAACCGCACACTGAATTAACTTTCGCCCTATATAACAGGCTAAATAAGGCCTCTTACTTTGCCGAACGATCTCGGAGTGCACCTGCTTGATGCAAGCAGTCGATTCATGACCTGCTTTAGTGCTACATGCAGTTGCGCCCCATTTAGCTGAGATAAGCGAGCTCAGTTCTGTCCCCGATTACGTCGGACTGGCTCGTTTTTTCATCGCCTTCCGTTCTAATCCCTGTCTGCGTCTCTCAAAGAGCACTGCAAAAAAAGCGTTGCAGAGAAAGTACGACAGTGTTTATCGGCCAAGCGCTCTTGAACAGTCATTCAATCGGCTTTTGCGTGCGAAACTATCTAGGCCAACTAAATTTGCGTGCGGCGTCGGCACACAGACCGAGAGTCCGCTATGCAACTTGAAGGCGTACAAATCAAGCGCCGAGTAGTGGAGCCAATGGATTCATCACTCACACCAAGTAGAACAACAGCAGCATCAGCGTGGAGTAGGCAAAGAGCGCGGCGGACAACCCAGTCGCTGCAAGCGATGATGCTTGGTCTATCGAATACGCGTTGTCACTATTCACGCCGCGGCTAGATGAAACTGCCGACCCAATGACTGCGGTCGTGAAACAAACGATCGCGCCCAGCACGTTCCACCACAGCCACGACACCTCCGGCAGATAGATCCAGGCGTAGACATTGGCTACAAACCCAGCAATGAATCCTGCACGCACCGCCATTCCGGTGACGCTAGTTGTCAACAATGCGCAAGCGAACACGCCCAATATCGGCCCATTGAACAAGGAACCGATTTTGTTGATCGCAACCAGGATGGAGGAGGAAATGTCATCCACCCAAAAAGCGAGCACCATCGCGATCAAACCCCAGACGAGCGTCGTCAGTTTCGCGATCCCGATCCATCGGCTGGCGGCTTGACGTTTACCCCAGCGACTTGGCATGAGGAAGTCACTCACCGTCGTTGCACTCAACGCATTCAGCACCGAATCCAATGAAGACATTGCCGCTGCCAGTAAAGCCACCATCGCAAGACCGAGCCAACCCGCCGCAAAGGTGTCGATCATGTAGCGAGGTAGCGCCATATTAAAATCGGGCCCGTTCGCGCCCTCTGGCAGCCTCGATATGAAGCTCGCGTCCATTACGGCATATTGAGCGAGCCCCACTCCAATGGCGCAATAGAGACAAACGAGAGGCAAGCGCAGTACACCATTCAAAAACAGCGCCTTTTTACCTACCCCCTCGCTTGATGCGGTCAACAGCCGTTGCGCCTGACTCTGGTCTAGACCGTAGTACGCCACATACAGGATTAGCCCACCAAAGAGCATGGGCCAAAACGCAAAGTCTTTGCCGTCTCCTAAGCCGTGGCTTGCAAAATCAATGATGATCGCGCGCTCGGGCTCCGTACTGACCAAGGTTTCGAAAGGATTGGCATCCCCACCCCACATCGTGGCAAAGACCCAAATGAGCACAGTGACCAGAACCGTCATTTGGAGGACGTCTGAGAAAATGACGCCATTGATTCCACCAAAATAATCGTAAACCACCGTCACTAAGCCGAAAA
>MDTE01130434.1_pt1 | contig 13156 bp, 8 predicted proteins | sample 811231 | NCBI WGS metagenome assembly MDTE01 (sample SAMN05326651, study PRJNA326480) | marine metagenome | isolation source: seawater | place: Indian Ocean: Red Sea | collected 2010
CTACTACGAAGATACTAGCTAGTACAGACGCCATCAGAGTGGCGGCAACTAGCGCTGCGATTTTCTTGCTGTTATACTGATTCATTTCAATCACTCAACTGAATTTCTCGAATTCGAGGATGCGTTCAGCTAGGTGCACTTTATAAAGATTACGAAAAAAAAAGAGGGTGAAATTACTCGATAAATATGGCCGGTTTTAGAGGAAGAGATTGCTTAGCTTTGGACTTCGCGGCTTCTGGTGCATCGGATGCGTGGAGAACTTCGATATCGCACCCGTATAATTCTTCAAGGAACTCTTTGCGCTCAGTAAGCATCGCCTGTTCATCAATGGCCTTCTGATATTTAGGGGCCCAATCTGGCCCTAAAGATGGGATTTCTCGAAGAGCCCAATTCTTTAGGAAGTTCGAAGCGTCCTTTTTGGCTTCATTCGGTAATTCGGCCATCGCTTTGGACATTAGATCCTTGACGGAAACTTGACCTCGCTCGTCGGTAATAGAAGCAGCGATGGAGACTGCAGTCCATTTCCAAGAGGGCGCTGTAATTAGGGTTATTTTCTCCGGTTTATCTATCTTAGCGACATTCAATATTTTTCTTATATCATCACTTGTTTCTTTCAATAAATCTTCAGAAAGGAGAATATTTGAATCGGCTTCGCGTCCTTCAGGATACTGAGCATTCGAAATCAACCCCTCACCGCCGAGTGATTCCCAAATTTCCTCAGCTGCGTGAGGAGCTATTGGAGCTATGCCTCTAGTAACGATAGAGATGTACTTTTTCAGAAGATCTTTGTTAGGTTCTCCTGTCCTCTGGATATACCACCTATAATATTGTGGTAATTCGAAGAAAAGATGCCTTAAAGCTGTTCTGAAAAGGAGTTTATCACAAGCTTCACGAGCGACTAGTGCGGTGCTTTCCAAAATTTCATCGAACCAGGCATCAGCATTGTGTGAATCAGTTCTACCTTTCCCTATATTTTCTCGACTGAAATTGACCCAATTTTCCAGTTTTTTACCTACCGTTTCAACGAAAGCCCCCTCCCAATTAGGATCGTCGAGACCTTCGCCAGAATTACAGAGTGTTAGACGGACGACATCGGCCCCATAATTATCGACTAATTCCCTTAAAGTGAAGAAATTCCCCTTCGATTTAGACATCTTATCACCGTCGACAAGGAGCCATCCATTGACTGCGAAAGCTTTCGGATGATGTTTCTCTTCGAAAACAGCTACGTGGTTGTATAGACTAAAGGAGAGATGGTTCTGAATGAGGTCTTTGCCACTAATTCTGATATCGAAAGGATACCAATAGTTGAATTCTGCCCTCCAAGCCTCTATCTTCTCTGCAGAAACTCCGCTTTTTTCGGATGCTAAACTGATACTTCCATCGTCGAAGATTGCATCATAAAGGGGTTCTACAAAGGCCTCTTTGTCTAGAGTTTCGAAATGGTGTGCGACAGTGTAGAATGCCATATAGATTGTAGAATCACTTAATGATTCGATAATCCATTGATCGTTCCACGGTAATTTGGTACCGAGGCCTTGTTCTCGAGCGCAGGCCCAGTCTCTAAGCCAATCTAGTACTTTTTCAAAGTTTAATCGGGCTTTTTCTGGATAAATATCCATCTTTTTCAGGGCATTGTGAGTATTCTCTGTCCATTGTTCGTCACCGTATGCCAAAAACCACTGGTTATCGACGATTTTGACCGTACAATAAGTCATCCAACGGCTCTTCACTGAACCGGATAATTCATAGAATAGGAAGGCATCTCCCGTAGAAATAAGATTATCACGAACATTATTGCGTGCTAATTCTACACTTAGACCTGCACAATCACCACAATTATCGAGCATAGTGCCTTTGACAAAGCCATGAAGATAGACTTGCTGTTTTGCCTGCTCGAGTGCTTTTCTTTCGGTCTGATTTTTGATATTCATCTCTTGGCAAACTTTTGGAGCAGGTAGATTGCCTAGATCTCCAGAATCTATTATCGGTATTGGTTTTATTTCTTTTATATACTTATCGTCGAGACCCCATGCAGCACATTCTTCTGTATTATTCTGTAGATCAACGAGTCCTTGATAGTCATCAGGAGCGTCACTAGGCACTGAAGTTACGATTCCTGAGCCTATTGAAGCGTCACAGAATGTTGAAGGAAGGACTATGAGCTCTCTATCGACACCGGGGGCTTGGAATTTTTGTCCTACGAGCTCCTTGCCTGTGACTGTGCCAGTCTTTTCGACACTGTGGCCTTGTAATTCTAATTTTGGAAGCATTTCTGATGAGAAGATTAGTTCATCGCCATCGACGATAGCTTTGACATATTCACCAGTACCATCTACCCAGATGTTGGTTTGACCGAAAACCGTCTCTGGCCTCAATGTTGCAGCAACCAACGTGCCAGAATCTCCTCTGAATTTCAATAATGTGAATTCCTGGGGCGTTTCACCCTCCCCCTCTACTCGATCATGATCACCGACGACCGTATTCTTCTCAGAACACCAAACGACAGGGAATTGCCCCTTTCTTAGAAATTCACGAGATTTTAGTTTATTGAATTGCCATCTTATGAACCCATCATAGGCTGGATTCAATTCTGTAGTTATGAAACTACGACGCCAATCTACAGCGACCCCTAATGTTTGAAGGTCGTTTTTTGCATGTTCAGGAAAATGCTCGGTCCAAGTTTTGGGATTTTCTAGACTTTCGGCTAATACGCCACTAATGCCCATCTGTTCCAACGCACGCATTTGACTCTCTTCTCTCAATTTAACACGTTCAGCTGCAGCCACAATTGGGGTGCCTGTACAATGAAAAGCGAATGGAAAGAGAACGTTGTCGCCGCACATTCTACGGTATCTGGCCGCCATCTCTGCACGCATCAATGTGAATCCGTGACCTAAGTGCAGATATCCGTTCATGTAAGGATATGGAAAATTAACGAAGAATTTTTTCTCAGCGGAGTCGGGTTTGACTTCGAAGAGTTTTTCGTCTGACCAGCGGCGTTGCCACTTTTCCTCGCGTTCTCTAGTGTTCACACTATTTCCGATAATTAGAGGTATTAAAAAGAAGAGTAAAGGGATGATGAGAAATATTTTGGACGGGACGAATGTAATTATAGTCCCCCTTCATGCGTGAAACGCACATGATTAGACTAGGGCCTGCGGGCGTACCCCTCTCTTGTAAAGGACGCACTATAAGAGATGGAATTGAAGACATACATAGTTTGGGTTTACAATCCATGGAAATCCAGCTTGTGCGTGGTAAGGCAGTTAAGGAACTGGAAGATTTTGAGGAATTGGGAGAGATTGCGAAGTCACTCAATATCCATATGGCAATACATGCCCCATACTATATGGATCTTTTAGGAGATGAAAAAGAATTAGAGCGTGGTTTAGATATGTTAGATTTTGCAGGAGAAGTTGGAACAAAGATAGGTGCTAGAAAAGTTGTTACTCATATCGGTGCATATCATGATCTTGAATCTAGAGAAGCTACTGAAAAACTGATACCGATATTGAAAGGTGTACGTGACAGTTACTTCCGTAAAGGATACTCTGCGCGTCTTGCAATAGAAGTTGCAGGGAAAAAAGAGCTTTTTGGAAGTGTACGAGAGATTGTTGAAATTTGCCGTAGAGTTAAAGGAGTTGAATTAGTAATAAATTGGCCTCACCTTCATGCTCGTGGCAATAGATGGTTAAATGATCGAGAAAGTTTTAGACGAGTATTCAAATTTGTAGAAGGTAGCCTTGGTAAAGGTACGATTTATAGTCATTTTTCAGGTGTAGAATTTGATAATGATGGAAATGAAAGGCATTATTCTCCAATCAAAAAAGGGGAATTAAAATTCGAATATTTAGCGGAAGTAATATTGGAAAATGATTATGATGTCAATATAATTTCAGATTCTCCATTGATGGAACATGATGCGATGTACATGAAACTGATACTTGAGAGAGTCGAGAGTCGAAGACAGGAAAGAATTGCTAGGAAAGAAGCGAGTGAGCGTATTAAGAAATCACGTCGTGCCAGTGAAAAATAATTGATTTGAATAAAACAAATTAATTTAAACAGGGGTTGAGGTCAGCAGTCGGTTTGACGGTCATAGCGGTGGTGTTCACCCGTTCCCATCCCGAACACGGAAGTTAAGACCATCAGCGTTCTCGGTTGTACTGTGATGCGAGAGCTCACGGGAACCCGAGTTCGCCGTCAACCATTAGATTATTTGTAAAAATTAAAATATGACCTGAAATTTGAGGCATTACATGAGTAAGGTGAATGAAAACGTAGTCTTAGATGCAATACGCACAATAGAAAATGAATACCTTGATGCCGACTTAGTAACATTAGGTTGTGTTAGAGACCTTGCTATTGATGGAGAAGTTGTTTCCTTTAATCTAAAACTGCCTGCTCCTTTTCTACCTAATTTGAAAGAATTAAAAGAGAAGTGTGAAGAGGTTGTAATGGCAATAGAGGGTGTTGAGAAAGTTGAAATTAAACATAGTTGGGAAGTCAATAGAGTTCCTTCGCTGCAAAATCCAGGAACACCAACCTCACTTGAAAAGGTAAGAAATGTAATCGCTGTTGCATCTGGAAAAGGTGGTGTGGGAAAATCTACTGTTACTGTTAATTTAGCATACGCTTTTGCTAATGCTGGTGCAAAGGTAGGAATATTGGATGTAGATATCTATGGTCCTAGTATTCCGGGAATGTTGGGACTTAGAGATCATTATCTCACTTCAGAATCTGTACAACAGGGAAGTATAACTCCTGTAGAGGTACATGGAATGAAAGTCATTTCGATGGGATTCTTAGCGAATAGCGATAGTCCTGTAATTGTTAGAGGACCGATTGCTTCTCAAATGGTTCAACAATTATTGGCTGGAACTGCTTGGGGAGAATTAGACTATCTCTTTGTTGATTTGCCTCCTGGAACTGGAGACATACAATTGACGTTGTGTCAAGCGGTGCCTTTGACCGGAGGTGTGATTGTTACAACACCTCAAGAGGTCGCTTACAGTATTGCAGAAAAGGGATTGAAAATGTTTCAACAGGTAAAGATACCAATATTAGGAATTGTAGAGAATATGTCACATTATCACTGTCCAGAATGTGGACATGCGGACAACATATTCAGAGAAGGCGGGGGAGAGATTGCGGCTAAAAAGTTGGAATTACCTTTACTAGGAAAAATACCATTAAGTTCGGAAATTGTAAATTCGATGGAAGAGGGCGTTCCTCTGATTAAAAAATCCGATGAGTCCGGACCTAGCAAAGCATATCAAGAGATAGCAGAGAGGGTGGCGGCTCAAAGTTCGGTTGTTGTTATGCAGGAGAGTATGAATCCTGAATCCCCTCAGGAAATAACCATTACTGAACAGGGATATCTGCTTGTTAAATGGATGAATGGTAAAGAGAATTTGATTCCAGCAAGCATGTTGAGAGGTGACTGTCCTTGTGCTTCTTGTGTGGATGAGATTACTGGAGAAAAAACATTAGATGTGGAATCCCTTCCACATGATTTGATGATATCCAATTATGGACACATTGGCAGATATGCGATTAGATTTGAATTTTCTGATGGACATGATACTGGAATATTTGATTTTACAAGAATTAGGAAAATTGGAGAGACGGCTGGTGAAGAGATGTCCTTCGATGTGTAAATAAAAGTTTAATAATACCATAGGATAACGTAGATAATATGCAAGAACAGATGGTGAGAATTAGAGGGGAGCCTACTGCAAATCCGAAAGTGTGTAGATTTGTAATCAGTAAGGTGATTTATGATGGTCCTCTTTGCGTCTTTAATAATGCAGAAGAGGCGGGTGGTTCACCTCTTGCTGAAAAATTGTTTGCAATAGAGAACGTAGTATCTCTGAGGATTTCAGGAGATGTAATTACTGTAACTAAAGGGGGAGACACTCCTTGGCCTGATCTTGGAAAAGAGATTGGTAAAGTGATTAGAGATCATATTGATTCTGGAGAAATAGCAGTATCGGAAGAGTTTGGAAAAATTAGAAAGAGTGGTCTTTTTGCAAAAATAGAAGCGATAATCAATGAGCAGATAAATCCTCAGGTAGCCTCGCATGGTGGTGTTATCAAACTTGAAGAAGTTAGAGACGACAATGTGTATGTTACAATGGGGGGAGGATGTCAAGGTTGTGGAATGGCTAATGCGACTCTCAAAAGAGGAATTGAAACATACATAAAACATAGTTTTCCAGAAATTAAAGAAGTCATAGATGTAACAGATCATGCATCTGGTTCTAATCCTTATTTTGAATCGAAGCAGGAAGGAGCCAGCCCGGTTGCTGATGCTAAAGGGGGAGGATGCGGTCCTGGATGTGGTTGTAGCACTGAACAGAAGGCCCCTGTCGAAAGTAAACAGAGCGGTTGTGGCTCTGGTTGTGGTTGTCACTAGTTTTATAATAACTTCCATAATATAATGATTAAACCTTAACTGGTAGATTGCGAGAAATATGGAAGAACCGAAAGAAACAAGCAGGCAAATTCTAGGGGGTTCAGTTAATAATGGATTATCAGAAAATTGGTTTGAAAGACTCAGTGTGAAAGTTAAAGGGCGCAGTCACGACATGGTGCGTTTAGGAATTGTTGTTATTGTATTCCAAATTTTGATATTTACGATTTGGAAATATATCGATATGCAAAATGAGGAGCATAGTCTCGCACCTTACCAAGAAATAATGACATATCTGGGATTAATTTGTTCAGTAATATTGATGATTTGGTGTTTCGTAGGAATCTTAGTTTCTATCAATGTACACCCGATGAAAAGAGAGATGAGTAAAGGTACACCTGGTGGACTTTTACTTTCAATTGGAGGATTAACCATAACTGGTTTTTCTATCAACTATGAATTAATGTGGCTTGGAGGGGTTGGAACTGCGGTTGGTGGAATAGGAATTTTATTCATACTGCACGGCCTTGGACTTTTGCCACGAGAACATGTGGCAATGGGGATGTTATTAGCAGTAGGAAGTGGGTTGGCCGTAATAGTTAATCTAACTAGACCTGAAACCAGCCTCTGGTTACTCGGCCCACTTTTGATGATTGGATTGGGGATGGCCGGTTTACACCATAATCGAATTCCACTTGTCGGTTTTGTAATTGGTTGTTATCTCAGTGGTGTCGGTAGTCTGTATTGGTGGAATGATCCTGTAGCCACTGCGAGTGCCTTACTTGGAGGGGGATTGCCCCTACTTGGAAGTGGGAGTCTGTTCCTAATTAGACGAAGCGATAGTGAAGGAATGGAATCTATTTTTCAAGAAGGAGAGGAAGCTTTGGATGATGGAGACATCAGTAAGGCATTAGAGATATATGAAAAACTTTTGAGAGTTAAACAGCGAGAAGGTGGTGTGCTTGAAGATCAGCGAATGTGGGCTGGAAAAGCGAGAGCTCTTTTGGCGCTTAAACAACCGGACAGGGCGTTGACTTATTTTTCAATGGCTCAAGAGATTGCTCCGATGGATGATGAGCTTTGGTTTGAGAAAGGAAGAATATACCAAAAGTTGGGGCACTGGGCAGGAGCGGCCAAATGTTATCAAAGAACTACTGAATTGCAGTACATACATCCTGAAGCGTGGCTGAGTTTAGCGAAATGTAAAGAGAAGCTTGGAAAGAATGAATCTGCAAAAGAGGCATACCGTATGGCATTGGAACAGGGGGGCGATAAATTCGATACGATGCTTGGCCAAGGTAGAATATTAGCCAAACAGGGAGACATCAAAGAATCTTTGAAAACCCTAGAAATGGTAATTGAGATAGAGCCTGACAATCCTAGGCCGTACATGGTTCGAGGAGATATTTATTTCAACATAGAAGATTATGAAAGAGCGGAAACTCTCGGTTATTCTATAGCGGTTCAGAAGCAACCAGATTTGGTGAAAGGATGGAAGAACTTGTACAAGGTTTACCAAGCTCAAGATAAGGTGGATATGATGATTATGACCATATCTAGAATTTTGGAATTTGATGCAGAGAATGAAGAGGCACTTTGGAATCGCTCAGAATTGAATTATAGATTGAAAAAATATACAGAAGCGATAGCAGACATCCATACGTTGATTTCTGTAAATCCGCAACATAAGAAAGCGCGACAATTCAAAGCTTTGATACTAGAAAAAATAAATGAGAAGGGGTGGAATTAATTGTTCAGACTTAGAGTTAGTGATCTGAAATACGGTGTAGATGATACTCTAGAAGGGATGACTTTTGAATTTTTAAAAACGATAGGTTTTTTAGGTTTAGATAATGATAGTATAGCTAATAGAAAACGAACAGAAATCGGAATTAATATTTTTTCAAAGTGTTTTTTGAATAATCCTAAAAAAGGTTGGACTACAACGGAAATTGCTGATGAATTGGGCGTTTCGATACATAGCGTATATGGGCCTGTAAAATGGTTACGAGAATTGAATTTTCTGACTGAAGATTTTCCAGGAAGAGCGGAAGAACCTAAACGAATTAGAGTTTGGCATTATGATGTAAAGAAGGCTTGGAGCAGTGTAGAAACGCAAGCTAAAATGTGTATTGAAAATTACAGAGAGTGTATAATGAATATTTCAGAAGTGATTGCTAAAGAGGGAGCTGGTACCGGAGATATGCCCGCCAGAATGGAGATGGTTGAGAAAGATGAGAAATTCGATTTTACGCTGAGAGAGATGAAAGTCTTTTCAGATCCTTATAATGATTTAGAAGAGATGATGTTCTCAATTGGTTTAGTTAAGCAGAGAAGAGACGCTGAAGAGGAGAATAAATCGCTTCGAATTCTTTACGACTGTTTCCTAATGCGAACAGATCGAGTCTGGACAGCTGAGCAGGTGGCGAAATGGGTTGAAGTTACGAAGCCGACTGCATATAGAATCATAAATCGTCTCTTGGCACTTGGATTTATTGGGAGATGTAGAGCGCGAGATGGAGGTTCGCCATCGAGTGCGTTTTATTTGCAAGGAGGCAATGTTGAAGCTTCCTGGTCGAACGTTGAGAAGAAAATAAATCTCTGTCTTTTACAATATAGAAAGGCGGTAGATAGGTTGGTTGATAGTTTATGAATAAGAATCATCCATCTCAAACAGTAGAACGAAAGAGTGACTGGTTACTCGGAAAGAAAATATGGGTAGGAGTTACCGGATCGATTGCTGCTGTTGAAGTTGTTGGAATTGTTAGAGAGTTACTCAGGCATGGAGCTGAGGTTAGAATTGTAGCTTCGAAAGCGGCACTGGAATTAGTAGGAGAAAAGGCGCTAGAGTTTGCATGTGGTCAACCGATTGTGAAAGGCATAACGGGACAGGTGGAACATGTTGTAGCTGGGTTGGAAGCTGACTTGTTGATTCTATCACCCTGTTCAGCCACAACGATTGGAAAGATATTGCATGGAATAGGAGATACGACTCCGTCTCTTTTCGCAATGAGTTGTATGGGTGCCGGTGTACCTCTGTTAATCGCTCCAGCGATGGATGGAAAAATGGAATACTCGAAAGTTGTACAACAGAACTTAGAACAGATTAGAGGCTTGGCTACAGTTGTAGAGCCTCGAAGAGAAGAGGGGAAGGTTAAGTTAGCAGATAAGGAGAGTATTGTTGCACATGCGTGTAAAATAGTTGGAACTAGAAAACTGACGGCTAAGCGTGTCTTAGTTGTTGGTGGAGGAACTATTGAAGCGATAGATGATGTTCGGTGTATTACGAATCACTCTAGTGGAAAGATGGCTCTTTCGCTTGCGAATGCCGCCTTCTCTATGGGTGGAGATGTAGATCTCTGGCTGGGTAATTCGGAAGTTGAGATTAATAATTGGTTGAATTCTAAAAGATTCAGAAGTCTGGATGATTTGGAAGAGATGGTTGACAATATGGACCGGTATGATGTAGTGCTTCTTCCGGCAGCTTTAGCCGATTTCAAACCTATTCAAAAAAGTGGAAAGATAGAATCTGGAAAGAAGATAGAGATTGAATTAGAACCGACAGAAAAATTGTTACCGAAACTGAGAGAGAAGCATAAAGGCGTTCTAATCTCATTCAAATTGGAGGCCGGTCTGGATGACGAAGGGCTCGTTAATTCTGGAAAGGAATTATTGAAATACTCCGATGCAGTAGTGGGTAACCTAAGTGAAGTTCTAGGATCTGATAAGAGTAGAACAGCACTAATCACGAACGATAATGTAGACTGGTTAGAAGGACCCAAAAAAGAGATTGCAGAATCTTTAATTGAGTGGGCTGCTGCGCAACAGCCTTAATTCTACCGTTTTATGATACACTCATACGCTCCTGTTGTGTAGTCCGGCCCATCATCCTGGCCTTTCGAGCCAGGGACCCGGGTTCAAATCCCGGCGGGAGCACCAATTTTTCAATAAAGTGTTAATGTTGATTGATGTCTAACCACCATATCTTGGACTGATAATCTGTATGGCTAATTGCCGAGAAAAATAGCATCTGATTGAATATTATGAAGGGTGTTCGCATTCCCGGATGGGAGCTTCCTGTACTGTACATATAACAGACATCGGAATTTCTGTTGCAGTAATCTGGTTTTTCAACAAATGAGTCTCTATTGATATTGAAAACCATCTCCGTTCCTTCTTCAGTTCCATCACTCCTCCATAATTCTGTTCCGTATGAATCTGTAGCGCTGAAGTAAAGAGTATTAGTATCAGAACTTAGGAAAAAACCACGTGGAGTACCGCCGTTAGTAATCTTATGACAGACCGTTTCCCAGTCGCCAGGACATATATCTAAAACCATCTCTGTGGTATCATTAGTTCCATCACTCTTCCATAATTCTACACCGTTATCACTGTTATTAGCTGAAAAATAGAGTGTGTCATCCATTACGACAGCGTCCCACGAGACATAGCCAGGAATATCTTTAGATTCTCCAATACCCCAACACGTACCCGGACAGATGCCTTGAGGTGCTTCGTTGTCTGATTGGCCGGGTGAGATTAACCAAGTACCCTCATGAGTGCCATCAGTTCTCAATAGCTCAACGCCTTTATTCCACTCAGACGCATCTGGATTATCATAACAAGAATCGTACACATGCTCATCATTGTCACTCCAATAACTGTTCGCGCAGACTGCTAAGTATGCGACATTCTCTGTTACGTAAATGCCGCACGAAGACTGACCCCACGGACCATAAAGGCCGAAACTTCTACAACCATTATCGGGTGTGTGGAGCCCAAAACCATGACTATCAACAGTCTTTGTACCGCTTGCAGAACCGCTTGAAATCCAAAGCTGGTGGTAATCTCCATTATCTGCACGGAAAAGTAAGGCGTTTCCAAAGGATGCGAAGCCTAAAGGATAAGAATGGCAACGTATTTCTCCAGAACCACTCACTTCATCACAATTTTCATGGTTAGGGTCACTGTCTTGTTCGAGATGAAGATTCTTGATTAATACTGTGCCTATATCGGTTCCATCAGTTCTCCACAATTCGTTTCCGAAATCACCATCGTCAGCGCCGAAGTAAACGTTTCCAAAATGTACATATAGATCTGTTAGCGGAGTGAGTGCGCTTGCATCATCCTGATTATCAGTTCCATGACCTTCTGTGTATGTATTTATGTTAAGAATGAGATGAGTCCCTGAAACTGTTCCATCACTAGTCCATAATTCGAAGCCGTTGTTTTCTGAATCGCCTTCGCGATAGGCGGCTACAAAGACTAGCTTATCTTCCGGAGGATTGCCAACAGATTCTAATTCGACCATCTCCCCAATATATTTGAAGTTGCCGAGATGGATTGTACCTTCCAACGTTCCGTCAGTAACATATAATCTATGGCTAAACATCTTTTCATCTGGCGTTCCATCCGAGCTGCAGTCTCCTAGTGGCATATAATCATCCCGGTAGCCGCCGCCGTGCATGCCGTAATCGTATGACTCATAAGCGAATGGGCAAGCTGGTGAATAGATATGAAAGAAGAGTTGGTCGCCAACTTGGAGAGCATCCACACCCCCACAAGAATCGCCTTCGGAAGATGATTGTATGAAACAGGGTATAGTGACTAATGCCTCTGTCTCACTATATGTGCCATCAGTGATTTTATACTGTAGCTCAAAAAGACGGTTATCGCCCACCGCTCCCATTATTTTAGTATCTACATATAGTAATTTATCATTGAAAACGTTAAGTTGAGATTGGGTCTGAAAAGCTTCTCCATAAGAGCCGAGACAGGTTGTTCCATCCTCAGAGATTACTATTTCATCGTCCTCCAATATGCCGTCTCCGGCAGAAGCGCCTCCAGTACCATTGTCATACCCTGTGTCGTAAACAACAGGAGGGTTGCCCCACATGCAAGAATCCTTCTGTTCAGGCGTTGGATTGTGAATTACAGTTAATAGCGAAGATAAAGAATCTTGAATTTCTTCGATAGTATGTTCGAGGTCTTCGATAGTATCTTCGAGGTCATCGATGTTATCTTCAAGTTCGTCGATCTCTTCGTCGAGTTCGTCGATGTCATCGTTGAGGTCTTCGATGTCATCGTTGAGGTCTTCGATGTCATCGTTGAGGTCTTCGATGTCATCGTTGAGGTCTGTGATGTTATCTTCAAGATCTTCGATGGTGGCGTTCAATTCAGTGATTTCGTCTTCTAGATCTGTGTTTTCATCTTCCGACTCTTCTAACTCTTGCTGAAGTGCGTCGCGTTCTGTTGTGAGGTTTGTGTTTTCAGCTTCCAACTCATCTAACGTTTGCTGAAGTGCGTCGCGTTCTGTTGTGAGATTGTCCAACGCCATTTGCATACTGGATAGGTTTTCTTCACAGTGCGCCAATGCAGCGGTTTTATTGCTAAGTTCAGCTTCAGCTACAGCGAGATTTTCTGTCAATGCAGAGTTTTGATTTTCTAGTTCGGAAATCTGGGTTTCTAGATCGGTAATTCGACTCTCTAATTCGGAAGTATCGGCTTCAACGAAGTCGATTTCATCCTCGACGTCCCCGCCGAGACAGCCCGCGACAAGAGATGTCATGAGCAGTGCAGCTACAAAGATAGGATTGAACTTGTGCATTATATCGAATTATTGTTCGATTTTTATACATATCGGATGCAAAACCGATGAGAAATCCCAGCGGGAGCGCCATTTTTTTAGGAAAGAACGTTTAATTACTTGAAAAAAATTAAGGGATAATATGTCCATTA
>MDTE01200337.1_pt1 | contig 13156 bp, 9 predicted proteins | sample 811231 | NCBI WGS metagenome assembly MDTE01 (sample SAMN05326651, study PRJNA326480) | marine metagenome | isolation source: seawater | place: Indian Ocean: Red Sea | collected 2010
CGAGCTCGCGAAAAATGCGCTTGCCCACCGTGCGTGACACCTCAATCAAGGTTTGATGCAAAACATTGACGCTGATGGTCGCAAACTGCTCATCTGTGAGTGTTTTTTCGCCTGCTGCCATGTGTCCTCCTGCTTGAGCCGCGAGTGTACCCTTCCCCTTCGTCGACTCCTACTGTGATTTGTCCAGAACGCGGTGCCGACGCTGGTTTGTTAGACTCACCGGCGGCGGGCTCGGTGAGGCTCTCGCCCCACCCCGCTGTTGAGAGCGACCAACTTTTGATCAACCCTACCCAAATTCTCTGGACACCGCTGGCGCCGCTCACCCTCGAATGGCGCGGCGACGTGCCGATCGCGCGCGACTCTGGCGATATTTTCTTTTCCACTGAAGACGGGCTGGCAGAGAGCCGGTACGTGTTTCTGGAGGGCAACAGGCTGTCCGAGCGCTGGCGGGCACAGACCACTGCTCAACCTTTTGTCATCGGAGAGATTGGTGTGGGGACCGGGCTGAATCTGTGTGTGACGGTGGCCGAGTGGCTCACGCATCGCCGCCCCGGCGCGACGCTTCACTATGTGGGGTTAGAGAGAGCGCCTTTCAGGCCCGAAGACATGCGCCGCGCCCTAAACCACTGGCCCCAACTGAAGCCCATTCTCAATCCGCTCCTCGCGCGCTGGCCCGACCCTCTCCCCGGTTGCCACCGGCGATACTTCCCCAAATGGGGACTCACGTTGGATCTCTGGTGGGCGGATGCCACGAACGCCCTGCAGGACTTAGCGAGTCACGGCCGGGCGTGGATCGATGCCTGGTACCTCGATGGCTTTGCCCCATCGCGGGAACCGGGTCCCTGGCAACAGCGGCTCTACGATGCGATGGCGAGACTGAGTCAGGCCAAGGCCACTTTTGCCACCTTTACGGCGGCGGGCGAGGTCAGGCGAGGTCTCGCGAAGGCTGGATTCGAGGCACACAAGCGGCCCGGCTTTGGCAGCAAACGCAATAGCCTCTGCGGGACGATTAACAGCGCTCGTGCCACCGCACCTGCAATCACGCCCTGGGATCTGAACCCAGCTCCGCGTGCACCACAGCAAGCGCTGGTGTTCGGCGCAGGGCTGGCTGGGGCACACGCCGCGTTTGCACTCGCCCGTCGTGGCGTCGCCGTGACGGTGCTCGAAGCCGCGAGCGTCGGTAGCGGCGGCTCGAGCAGCCTGCAGGGTGTCACGTATACGCGACTCTCTCACCGGCATAATCCGCTCACAGATTTCTCCCTCGCCGGGTTTAGCTTTGCCGCCGATCACTACGAGATGCTGCTGGGTGAGGGTGCGCTCACGGCAAACGAGGACATCGGCCTAGGCGGCTACGTGCAACTTCACGAGGCCGACGAGATGCTGGCACACCTGCGTGAGGTGCTGCCGCTGGCGCCAGCATTTGCGCGGACGCTCAGTGCCTCCGAAATCGCAGCGCTCACTGGGCTGGCGCCCCGCTGCGGCGGCATTCACTACCTGCGGGGCGGCTGGCTGATGCCGGCGGCGGTCTGCCATGCGCTTCTGGCTCATCCTCTGATCTCGCTTCAGACCGACTGTGGGCCCCTGTCACTCAGCCAAGGACCGGGGAGCGGCTGGCAGGCCGTCGATGTACAGGGCACTGTGAGGGCAGAGGCCGACACCGTCATTCTGGCCACAGCCCACGACACACTGCAGCAACCCGAGCTCGAGTGGCTGCCGCTCACTGCCATTCGTGGGCAGACGACACACCTGCCAACACCACCCGAGCTCGCACAACTGTCCGTGACCCTCTGCGATCAGGGCTATTTGCCGACGGCTCGGGCGGGTTTGCACTGCTTGGGGGCGAGTTTTGCCCCGGGGGACGTCGGCACAGATGAGCGCGAGGCGGAGCATGCGCATAATGTCGACATGATGAAGACTGCCCTACCCGATCTTGATCTGCGTGCCCCCGATGGTGGTTGGCAAGGTCATGTGGCTCACCGCTGCAACAGCAACGACTACTTGCCCATAGCAGGACCGGTACCCATGCTCGATGAGTTCAACCGCCGCTATGAGCGCTTACGCCATGATCGTAAACGCGTCATCGATGCTCCGAGTCCCGTCTTGCCCGGACTTGCGGTGCTAACCAGCCTGGGCTCCAGGGGCTTGTCAGCCGCACCTTTGGCCGCGGAGATGGTGGCAGATCAGTTATTGGGCACGCTGCCCGCGGTACCGCGGTACCTGCAACGAGCGCTCTCCCCAGCGCGCTTTGCCGAGCGCGCGCTGAAACGCGGCAACCCCTTATGACCCGCTGTGCCGCACTGATTCGCTCCCTGGTCGCAGGGCTAACTCTTATATGGGCGGTGAGCTGCCCAGCCGCAGAGAGCGAGTTTCCACAGACCACCGTTCCCACCTACGGCTATGAGGTGGTGTCACGGTTGCGCTTTGATCGCGCGAATTTCACTCAGGGACTCGAAATTTTTGATGGGCGCCTTTACGTCAGCTCGGGCCTATACGGCGAATCCATGATCAGGGTGTACGACTTCCCCAGCATGGGCAAGATACAGGCCGTGCCCGTGGATTCCAGAATTTTCGCCGAAGGTCTCACTGTGATCGACAATCGGCTGGTGGTACTGTCCTGGCGAGAACGCGTGATGCTGGTGTATTCGCTGCCTGATTTGTCGTTACTCGGCCAAAGCACATTGCCCGGTCAAGGCTGGGGAGCCACCCACTCGGGTTCGACGCTGTGGTTCAGCGATGGCTCCCATTACCTGTCCTCCGCCGACATGAATGGCGGCGGCAAGCTGACCCAGCTACCGGTCACGCTGAAGGGCACGCCACTGCGCAATTTAAACGAACTCGAGTGGGTGAATGGGGAGATCTGGGCTAATGTATGGCAAACCGATGAGATCGCACGGATCGACCCCAGCACCGGTGAGGTGGTTGGCCTGATTAACCTCGCGGGTCTGCTACCTGAGGAAGACCGGCTTCGGGACACGGATGTGCTCAATGGCATCGCCATCGATCCCGTCACCGGGAGTATTTGGGTCACCGGCAAACGCTGGCCCTGGCTTTTTGAGATTACACTGGAAAACGACGCGGACTGACCCCATATCAGCCCCTGACAACACGAACGCAGTTCAACTGGAACCGAACATGACAGACGCTTCAACCCGCCCCGCCGATGTACGCATACCGAATACCTTTGTGCTCAAGCGGGCAGTGCCGATTCCCAGCCTGAATCTCACCGTCGAGGAGTACACGCATCCCGGCACGGGGGCCCAGCACCTGCATCTGAGCAGCGACTCCTCGGAAAATGTATTCATGGTGGCGCTGCGCACAGTGCCCGAGGATTCCACAGGCGTGGCACACATCCTTGAGCACACGGCGCTGTGTGGCAGTGAGCGGTATCCGGTTCGGGATCCCTTCTTCATGATGCTGCGGCGGTCGCTGAATACGTTTATGAACGCGTTCACCAGCTCGGATTGGACCGCCTACCCTTTCGCTACCCAAAACCGAAAAGATTTCGGCAACCTGCTCGATGTCTATCTCGATGCCGTGTTCTTCTCACGACTGGACCCACTCGATTTCGCACAAGAAGGCCACCGGGTCGAGTTTGAAAACGATGACAGTACGCAACCGCTGGTGTTTAAGGGCGTCGTGTTCAACGAAATGAAGGGCGCCATGTCCTCAACGCCGTCGATCCTGTGGGACCGACTCTGCCACGAGCTGTTTCCGTCCAACACCTACCACTTCAATAGCGGCGGCGACCCGGAGCATATCCCCGATTTGAGTTATCAGGAATTGAGGGACTTCTACGCCGAGCACTACCACCCCAGTAACGCAATCTTCCTCACCTTTGGTGACATCAGCGCCGAAGCACACCAGCAGGTTTTTGAGGCACAGGTGCTGCAACGTTTTGAGGCGCTGGAGCGGAAAATCGAGGTCGCGCTCGAAACGCCTTTCACCGCCCCGGTGCAAGCGACACACCCCTATGCGGTAGATGCGGAAGAAGGCACGGAGAAGAAAACGCATTTGGTCATGGGTTGGAAGCTCGGCGAGAGTGCCGACCTGACCGCCATGCTGGAGGCACAGCTGGTGTCTTCGGTGTTGATGGAGAACAGTGCCTCGCCACTGATGCACTACCTGGAGACGACCGATCGCGGCGCGGCGCCCTCTCCACTTTGCGGACTGGAAGAATCAATGCGGGAGATGGTGTTCTGCTGTGGTATCGAAGGCAGCGAGGCCGAGCACGCCGAGGCGTTTGAGACCGAGGTGCTGGCCTGTATCGAACAGGTCGCCACCGACGGTATCGATGAAGAGAAGATTGACGCGATCCTGCGGCAGATCGAGCTTCATCAAAGAGAGGTGAGTGGCGACGGTATGCCGTATGGACTGAATCTGATGCTGAGAGCCCTCGGCGCGGCCACGCATTATGGCGATGCGGTGGCGGCACTGGATCTCGAACCGGTGATTGCCACTCTGCGTGAGCGGGTCAAAGACCGTGATTACTTGCCAGGACTCATTCGCCGTCTGTTACTCGACAACCCGCACCGGGTACGACTGGTCGTGACACCCGACACCGGTCTCTCGGCCAACCGTGAGTCTGCTGAAACCGCCCGTCTGGAGGAAATGAAAGAGAGTCTTAGCAGCGAGAACACGGCGGAGATTCTCGACCTCGCGGAGCGCCTCAGGGCCCGTCAGGGACAGAAAGACGACCCGGATGTATTGCCGAGAGTGGCACTCTCGGATATTCCGGCAGAAACGGCCTCCCCCGAACCCGTTATTGAGTCCGGTGCATCGACCCATTACCGCTACACCGCGGGTACCAACGGACTCGTGTATCAGCAGTGGGTGAGCCCACTACCTGCGCTGACGGCAACCGAGCAGCAGCATTTCCCGCTGGTGACGGCATTGATGCCCGAGGTCGGCGTAGGCGATCTCAACTATCTGGACACCCAGGAGCGACACTCGGCAACGGTCGGCTCACTCAGTGCGTCGGTCAGTAGCCGCGCGCACCGCGACAACGAACAAAACAGCGACAGCTTCTTTGTGCTGTCTTCCAAAGCCCTCGCCGACCGGCTGCAACCACAGCTGGAACTGATGTCGGACACACTGCAGGCCGCGCGCTTCGATGAGGTCTCGCGTATCCGGGATCTGGTCAGTCAAATGCGCGCGCGGCGCGATCAGGGCATCACCGGTAGCGGACATGCACTGGCCATGACCGCGGCCTGTGCGGGTATGAGCCCCCTCGCCAAACGGGGCCACGAGCAAGGAGGGCTCGAGGGTATCCGCACTCTGCGTGCGCTGGATAACGTACTTAAAGATGAAGGCGAGCTGGAAGCGTTCGCTCATTCGTTAGGCGCCATCCATCAGAAGCTGGCGGGCGCCGGCGCACCGCTGTTGTGTACCGTCGCCGATGACCCCAACATTCGGTCTGCTAGCGAGGCCGCTGCTCAGTGCGCAGACGCCCTACCAACGAATTCCCATAACGGCATCTCGCTGGAACCGGTCCGCGCTGCGATTCAAGAAATTTGGGTCACCAACACCCAGGTGAATTTCTGCGCCAAGGCCTATCCGACGGTGCCCTCCGGCCACCCCGATGCGCCGGCTCTGTCGGTACTCGCCGCTTTCCTGCGCAATGGCTTTTTACATCGCACTATCCGGGAACAGGGCGGCGCATATGGCGGTGGCGCCAGCCACGACCCCAACATCGCCGCTTTTCGCTTCTTCTCTTACCGCGACCCGCGCCTGGTGGAGACCCTAGACGACTTCGACGCCTCCATCATCTGGCTACTGGAGACGCAGCATGAGCAGTTGGCGCTGGAAGAGGCGATCCTCAGTGTGATGGCCAGCCTCGATAAGCCGGGATCCCCAGCCGGCGAAGCGAAGCGGGACTTCCACGAAAGACTCTTCGGACGCACTGCAGAGTACCGCCGCATCCTCCGCGCCGGTATTGTCGGCACCACCGTCGATGACCTCCGCAGGGTGACCGAAACCTACTTGAAGCCCGAGCTAGCCAGTACGGCGGTTATCACCCATACCGCCGGCGCAGACATCGTGGCGGGACGTCGGTTGCCCCTCACCCGGCAGGATCTTCTCTGAGGGACAGCAGATAGCCCTCTCCGCGAGGCGCTCAGGCGAGCGGTACCGGGACGATGCCTAGCACGAAATATCGCTCACGCGCACGCCAACTGGTATTGCGGGCCCTCTTCGCCTGCAACTTCTCGACCGGATTCTGGTTTGTTAATCGCGTCACCACTACCTCCCTGCATTACCGGCTCAGTGCTCCGTTTGCCAACTGGACTATTGCCTCATCACGTCATAGGCAAGCACAATCGTTCCGCGCCCCGGCGAGGTCGCTGAAGGACAGGAGAGAATACGATGATGGTGAAGCGTGTGGCGGGGGCTCTGGGTGCCGAGTTACCGGCCGTCAATTTGGGCGACGGACTCGATGCCGAGCTCGCAGGTACCTTGCGCGCTCTGCTTAATAAGCACGAGGTGCTGTTTTTTCGCGATCAAAACATCGAACCCGCCGCGCAAAAAGCACTGGCCGAGATTTTCGGGCCGCTACAAACACACCCTGCCTACAACACAATAGAGGGCCTGCCCGAGGTAATGATTCTGGAGAGCACCCGTGAGAGCCCCTCAAAAATTGAGGTCTGGCACTCGGATATGACGTTTCGTCAGCATCCACCCTCGGTCACCGTGCTCCGCGGTATCACGATTCCAGAGGTGGGCGGAGACACCCTGTTTGCCAGCATGACGGCGGCCTACGCCGGCCTGTCTTCGGGAATGCAGCACTACCTCGATGGTCTCGTGGCAGTCCACGATTTCAGCCACGGATTTAAAGAAAGCCTCGCCGAGCCCGGGGGCCGGGAGCGTCTGGCGGACGCCTTGGCCGCCAACCCGCCGGTGCGTCACCCCGTGGTACAAACCCACCCCGAAACCGGCAAAAAGGTGCTGTTCGTCAACGCCCTGTTTACCACTCACATTGAGGGGCTGCCGCCTCTGGAGTCGGCTGAAGTCCTGCAGTTTCTGTGGCGCCACGCCAGTCTTCCGGAGTTCACCTGCCGCTTTCACTGGCAACCGAACAGCATGGTGCTCTGGGATAACCGCAGCACCCAGCACAAGCCCGTGAATGATTTCTTCCCTGCAACGCGGCGCCTGCATCGCGTGGTGAGTGAGGGCGATCAGCCTTACTGATTGGCCTTGATGTCTGCCAGGTAGCGGTTCACTTCGCGCCGCACCAGAGGCGCGAACAGGTACAGCATGAGCACGTTCGGCAAGGCAATTAAAAAGGTCATCGCATCTGAGAAGTCGAGCACCGCACGCAGCTCGAGCATGCACCCCAGCGCGATAAAGGCGCAAAAGATCATCTGGAAGACGACGCTCTTCACTCTCCCTTCACCCAACAGATAGGTCCAGCCCTTGAGGCCGTAGTATGACCAGGCCAGCGCACTCGAGAACGCGAAGAGCAGCGCCGCCACCGCGATCACGTAGGGCGCCCAGGCAAAGTGCCAGGCAAACGCCGCCGAGGTGAGCTCAATCCCCGCAAGCCCTGAACCCATCAGGCCCTGAGGGATAGCCGTTGTCAGGACCACCAGTGAGCTCAGTGAACACACGATCACGGTGTCAATAAAAGGTTCCAATAGCGCCGTGATGCCTTCAGAGGCCGGCTGCTCGGTCTTGACCGCGGAGTGCGCGATCGATGCTGAGCCAATACCGGCTTCGTTGGAGAACAGTGCCCGCTGAAAGCCGATCACCATGGCACCCAGAATGCCACCCGATGCCGCCTGTCCCGTGAAAGCCTCTGAGACCACCAAAGCCAGTGCGGCGGGCAGGTGTTCTGCGCTGAGGCCAATCACCACCACCGCAGCGATCACGTAGATCAGACCCATCACCGGCACCAGCACCGCCGCCACCTGCGCAATAGATCGTATGCCGCCAATAATCACCGCGGCAATGACCGCCGCCAGCGCCAGCCCGAACAGCCAGCCTCGGTCAGCGAAAAAAGAGGTCTCGCCCCCGGTGATTACAACGAACTGGGCAAAGGCCTGATTGGACTGAAACATATTGCCAATGCCCAAACAGCCAATGACCAACGCCAATGCATAGAAGATGCCAAAGCCCTTGCCGATGCCTGGCCAACCTCGCTCCCGAAAATAGGCCTCCATATAAAACATCGGGCCACCGGATACCGAGCCGTCGGCGTTATAACGCCGGTACTTAACGCCCAGCGTGCACTCGACCAACTTGGTCGACATCGACAAAAGCCCGGCGATGAAGAGCCAAAACGCCGCACCCGGGCCACCGATGGAGATCGCCACGGCCACGCCGCCAATGTTGCCCACGCCGACCGTGCCAGACACCGCCGTGGCAACGGCCTTGAAGTGACTGATCTCACCGCGGGCGTCAGGATCCGCAAAATCGCCGCGGGCATGACGAATCGCAAGCCACAGCGCTCGAACATTGATGAGGCGCAGATAAAACGTGAAAAACAGGCCGGCCGCTGCCGTCCACATCACAATCAGCGGCACGTCGGTGCCAGCAATGGGTACCGTATAGAACACAAGGGACGATAACGCTTCTGCGATGGGGCCGAGGTGTGCCTCCACCCAATGATCGGGAGACAGGCTCACCCCCACTGCACCGTATGGCGCAATACCTGTTGGTAGCCGTTGAAGTTCGACACCTCGTCGAGCAGACCTTTTTCCTGCAGCAATACGCGGAACCCGGGCAAGCGATAACAGGGCACACCGGGCAGCAGGTGATGCTCGAGGTGGTAGTTCACAAAGTGCGGAGCCATCAGAAAACGCTGCCACACGGGGGCCTCAACCGTCCGGGTATTAAAGCGGGGGTCGGGGTTATCCGCATCGGGGACTGCCGCGTGCTCCGCGATTTGTCGCAGTCGCGCCACCAGCATGTAAGACGTCATCAAGCTCGCAAACCAAAGCCACCAGGTCCAGCCAATGCCCAGCAACGTCAAGATAGCGGCCAGCGCCAACTGCACGCCCACCTGCTTTAGCAACAAGGATTTGCCATCCGAGCTGCGGCCACCAAAGTGAACTAACCCGCCGCGCAGTATGCCGGCTATCAATTTGAATCCGGTCTGTCCCGTCAGATCTCGCACCACCTTGCGCCGAAAGCTTATGCCATCGACGGGGTAAGCCCGATAATTGGGGAGGTCGGGATCCTCAGGCGTTCCGGCCAGCCGGTGGTGATCGAGATGCCCGGTGGCATAGGCAGTCAGATCATTCAGCGTTGGCAGCGCACACAGCCACTGCCCCACCCACTGATTCAACACGCGGCTGGCGAACAGGGTGTTGTGACCGGCCTCGTGCATGAGTACCGACAAACCAAGCTGGCGCCCCGCCAACAGCACCCAGACCAATAAGATCGTTACCGGGTGTGGGAAAGCGCCCGCAAGTAGCAGCAACCCCATCGTCAGCGCCCAGGTCGAGAGCACCAGCCACAATGCCCACAGATCGCTGCGCTTCAGCACCTGCTCTCGCTCTGCAGGGGTCAGATAGTCGTTGATCTTTAGCATGCCCACCTCGTCATGTGCCAATTATCAGCGATTTGCGCAGCACCGCAAACGGGTCGAGCGCCTGAGTTCTCAAGATTCACTCAGGCGTCATCGGTAGCAGAGGCTTTGGGGAGCCCGGGCTCTTCAAGAGCTTCAGGAAATTAAAGGGGAAACACCCGAGGCAGCAGCCCCAGCACAACAATGGAGTAAGACAGCGATACCAGCCAGCCAAAGCGCAGGTAATCCGCGCGGCTGTAGCCGCCGAGGTTTTGCACCATCACGTTAGTGGTGTAGCCGTAGGGCGTAAGGAATGAGGCGCTGCCACCCAACGCGACGGCCATTACAAATGCCATGGGATCGAGCCCCGCGGTGAGCGCTAATGTGTACCCCAACGGGAACATCAAGGCGGCCGCTGCATTATTGGTAATGAGTTCGGTCATCACCAATGTAAGAAGGTAGACCAAAATCAGCATCGCTATCGGTGGCGCGCTGCCAATCAGGGGGCCGAGTAAAGTCATTGCATGCCCCATTAGCCCGGAATCCATGACCGCCTGACTGATGGCCAGCGCGGAAGAGACAATCAACCACATTTCGAAGGGGAAGCGACGCCGCAACTCAGCCGTGCTGAACAATTTCATCGCCAGCATCAGTAAAAGCAAAAACATCAGGCCTGTTACCAGCGGCACCCAACCCATAACCGAGGCCGTCACAGTGCCAAACATGGCCGCAGCGACCGTCAGGCTCTTGCCGGTTGAGAGGCTGTTGCTGGCAACACTGCTGTCAACCACCAAGAAATTACGACTCAGGTTACTGCGCTTTTGAAAATCGGGCCCCACGGCGAGCATCAAGGAATCACCACCGCGCAGCACGATATTGCCCAACTGTCCCGACAAGCGTTCACCGTCGCGGTGCACGCCCACTACCGCGGCGTCGAAGCGGGAACGAAACTCGCTGTCTTTGATCGAGCGCCCAATCACCGCCGAACCCGGCAAGAGCACGACCTCGGTCAGATTAGTACCGAGCAGGCCCTCATCGATGGCAAACGAACGCAGCCCGTTGAAGCGCTCAAGAATGCCCACCTTTGAAACATCGCCGGAAAAAATCAATCGGTCACCCGCTTCCAGCTGCTCATCGGGTGCAACTGGGGTGAGCAAACGCCCCTGGCGGGCAATTTCCACCAAAAACAGCTCGCCGAGGTCGCGGAGCCCGTTGTCTTTCAGAGATTTGCCGATCATTCGAGAGTCGTCAGCTACCACCATTTCGACCAGAAACTCGTTGACGGGCGCCCCGTCCCTGTCCGCCGTAGGCAACACTCTGGCCATCACCAGCATTGCCGCCAGCCCCGCCAGCGCCGCCGGCAAGGCAACCGGAAGAAATGCAAAGAAGGGAATGCCCTCCCCTGTGATGTCCTCGAGAAAACTGCTGACAATCAGGTTAGTCGATGTCCCGATCAGTGTCAGCGTGCCACCCAGGATAGCGGCATAGGAGATGGGCAATAAAATTTGGCTGGCGGCGTGGTGAGGGTTCTTACGAAGCGTGCCGGCGAGGGTCGCGACAACCGCCGTGTTGCTCACAAAGGCGGAAAACAGCATTGTCATACCAGAGAGGCTGAGCAGAGTGCGAGGCAGAGAACCTTTCACCGCACGGCTGGAAATCGCCAGCAACCACGGCAGACGCTCTAGGCCCACTGACACCATTAGCAGAAGTAACAGCGTGACTAGGCCTTCGTTGGTCGCCTTAGCCATCACCGTTTGCATGTTGATCGTCCCCACCAACACACAGGCAGCCATCGCCACCGTGAACAAAAGTGCGGGGGCGAGACGACTGAAGATCAGGGCAATGATCAGGGTTGCCACAATGAGGGCAATCAGCAATGACTCCATGAATTTCGTCGCACGCAGATACAGCGAACAGAATACGCGCTCTTTTGATGATACAAAAACCCCGAAATCTGGTTATCCTCCCGCTTCGCCGATAAGCTTTATCCCATTTGGTCGAGAGCTGCTTGCCACGCGGCGTCGGCCATAACCTATTTTTTTTAAACCAACTGAGGAGTAACAGATGCTTGCCTATACGACCCTTGGCGTTTCAGATTTCGAGCGGGCAAAGTCCTTTTATGAGCAGCTGTTAGCTGTGATCGGTGCACAGTATGTGCTGGGCAATGAGCGGATCGCGCTGTTTGGCCATGACGTGACCAGCCCCATGCTGGCGGTGTGCATCCCCTACGACGAGGGCGAACCGAGCGCTGGTAATGGCACGATGGTCGCTATCCGTGCAGGCGGTCCTGCAGAGTGTGACGCCATGTACGAAAAAGCCATCGAACTGGGTGCGACCTGTGACGGCCCACCCGGAGAGCGGAGTCCGGGCTTTTTTTATGGCGGCTATGTACGTGACCCCGACGGGAACAAACTGTGCTTTTGCCAGATCGGTCCACAGTAGTCTCCTCAAAGCCCATACTGCCCCTGGCGCGCGTCAGCTGATCTAAAGTCTCGCGCTCGGGCGCATCATTGGGGAGCACCAGCACTCGCTCGGCTAGCGACATGATGCGACCCGGCACGTGAACCGTTTTTTCATCGCGGCGAATCTCGAGCGTACGTCGCCGCTTAAAAGATTCAGGCATGGGATAGCTCTCGGAAGTGCGCAGTGAGGCGATAGTGGATTACATTCATTTACACAGCACACTTGTCATGGGTCGTCGCATCATAGGCTTAGGCCGATGTGCGCCTATGCTGCACCGCCTCTGCGAGGGTATGCAAGGTGGAAACCGTCTGCGCCCAGTCCATGCACGGGTCGGTAATACTCTGACCATAGACCAGATCGTTCTTATCGACCACATCCTGCCGACCTGACTCGATAAAACTCTCCAGCATGAGTCCAATAATCCGACGATCACCGCGCGCTACCTGAGTGGCGATATCCTCGGCTACCGACACCTGCCGCGCCGGCTGCTTGCGGCTGTTGGCGTGGCTGGCGTCGATCATCACGCTCTCGGCTAGCTTGGCCTTGGCGAGCATCGCACAGGCATCGTCCACCGAAAACATGTCGTAGTTGGGTTGGGGTCCACCGCGCAGAATGAGATGGCAATAAGGGTTACCGGCCGTCTCGAAAATGGCGGACTGACCGCCCTTGGTGACCGACAAAAAATGATGTGAGTGCTGCGCCGCACCGATTGCATCAACCGCAATCTGCACATTCCCGCCCGTGCCGTTTTTAAAACCCACCGGGCAAGAGAGGCCGCTCGCCAGCTCGCGATGGCTCTGGCTCTCGGTCGTGCGGGCGCCGATGGCGCCCCAGCTGACCAGATCGGCGATGTACTGGGGTGAGATGAGATCCAGATACTCGGTGGCGGTGGGGAGGCCCGCGCCATTGATGTCCAGCAGCAACTGGCGCGCGCGAAGCAGGCCCTCGTTGACATCAAAGGAGTTGTCGAGGTGAGGGTCATTGATGAGCCCTTTCCAGCCGACCGTAGTACGGGGTTTTTCAAAATACACCCGCATCACCACAAGGATGTCTTCTGCAACTTCATCTGCCAGCGTTTTCAGTCGCGCGGCATAGTCCATGGCAGCGTCCGGGTCATGGATCGAACACGGTCCCACCACGACCACCAGTCGGTCGTCGGTTTGCTCCAGAATCGACTGAATGACCATGCGA
>MDTE01009232.1_pt1 | contig 13154 bp, 12 predicted proteins | sample 811231 | NCBI WGS metagenome assembly MDTE01 (sample SAMN05326651, study PRJNA326480) | marine metagenome | isolation source: seawater | place: Indian Ocean: Red Sea | collected 2010
ATGCTTCATTATTATTTCCAGCATTTAATGTAAATGATGCAGCAACTAAATCTAAATTTGATAATCTTTATGGTTGTAGAGAATCCTTAGCTGATGGAATTAAACGCTCAACGGAAATAATGCTTGCTGGAAAAACTGTTGTTGTTTGTGGTTATGGAGATGTTGGTAAAGGTTCTGCTCAATCGATGAAGTCATATGGCTGTAAAGTTATTGTAACTGAAATTGATCCAATATGTGCACTTCAAGCAGCAATGGAAGGATTTGAAGTAAGAAGATTAGAAGATGTTCTTAATAGAGGAAATATTTTTGTCACAACAACGGGCAATAAAGATATCATCACATTAAGACATATGAAAAAAATGAAAGATCAAGCTATCGTTTGTAATATTGGGCACTTTGATAATGAAATTCAAGTAGACGCATTAAATAAATCAAATGCGAAAAGAGAACAAATAAAACCACAACTCGATAGATATACTTTCAAAAATGGTAAGCAAATATTTATATTAGCTGAGGGTAGATTAGTAAATCTAGGATGCGCAACAGGTCATGCAAGCTTTGTGATGTCTACTTCATTCTCGAACCAAGTATTAGCTCAAGTATTTCTAGTAAAAAATAAACCTAAAACAGGAATTTATGATTTACCTAGAAAATTAGATGAAGAGGTGGCAAAAATTCACTTAAAACATCTTGATGCTGATTTAACAAAATTAACTAAGTCTCAGGCAAAATATATTGGGGTGAAGGTTAATGGCCCATTTAAAAAAGATGAATATAGATACTAAATTACTTTTTTAAATTTTTATTATTTAAAAAATCATCGTAAGAAAGCGTTATTCCTTTTTCTAGTGAAATTTTGGGCTCCCATCCAAGATGATGCAATTTTGAAGAGTCCATTAATTTTTTCATTGTTCCATCAGGCATTGAAGTATCAAAAATAAATTCTCCCTTAAAACCAATAACTTTACCTATTAAAACTGCTAAATCTTTGATACTAATATCTTTTTGGGTGCCAATGTTGATATGGGATAATCTATCTGAAATAACGCCTGATATTTTGCGCTTAGATAAAGACATAATGAAATTACATGCATCAGCTAAATCATCGACATATAAAAATTCTCTATAGGGTTTGCCCGAACCCCAAATAGTTACATCTGTATTATTATGTTTTGCTTCATGAATTTTTCTAATTAATGCTGGGATAACATGAGAGTTATTTAAATTATAGTTATCATTAATTCCATAAAGATTGGTAGGCATCACAGATCTAAAATCTGTTCCATGTTGTCTGTTATAGCTTTCACACATTTTAATACCAGCAATTTTTGCAATGGCATAAGGTTCGTTTGTTTGTTCTAATTTTCCAGTTAGAAGCTGTTTTTCATCAATAGGCTGATTAGCTAACTTTGGGTAAATACAAGAACTTCCAAGAAAAAGTAACCTACTAACCTTTGAAATAAATGCAGAATGGATAATATTTGATTGGATCATTAGATTATCATAAATGAAGTCAGCAGGAAAACTGTCGTTAGCATTGATTCCTCCAACCTTTGCAGCTGCTAAATAAACAAAATCTGGTTTTTCGTCTAAGAAGAAGTTCAAAACATCTTTTTGGTTTTTTAGATCTAATTCCTCTTTCGACTTGGTAATAATCTTATGGTCAGATGAAGATAATTTTCTGCAAATAGCACTCCCAACCATTCCATTATGGCCAGCAACAAAAACTTTTCTTTGAATGCTATTCTTTTGACTGGTCATAATCAAAGTTATGATCTTTTAAAAAGGTGTCTTTTTTAGCTTGCTCAAAATCACTTTTAGTCATTTCTTTACACATTTCACGAGCAGTTATTCTTGGCGACCAATTTAATTCTTTTTTAGCTTTTGAAAAATCTCCTAATAAAGTATCCACTTCAGCGGGTCTAAAGTATTTTTCACTTATTCTGACAATTGTATCTCCTACATTCAAATTATTATTAAGTCCGCTATCATTTATAGATTTTATCTTTCCAACTTCATCGATTCCATTACCAATAAATTCTAATTCAATTCCTAAGTCTTCAGCAGACCACTCAATGAACTCTCTGACAGTATATTGTTGTCCTGTTGAAATTACAAAGTCGTTTGGCTTATCTTGTTGCAGCATAAGCCATTGCATCTCTACATAATCTTTTGCATGCCCCCAATCCCTCTTTGAATCAATATTACCCATAAACAAGCATTTATCTAATCCAGTAGCTATTCTAGATAAACCTCTGGTAATTTTACGAGTAACAAAAGTCTCACCTCTTCTTGGAGATTCGTGATTAAAAAGAATACCATTACATGCAAAAATATCATATGATTCTCTATAATTTATAGTAATCCAATATGCATAAAGCTTGGCAACAGCATAAGGAGATCGAGGATAAAATGGAGTAGTTTCTTTCTGCGGTGTTTCTTGAACTAATCCAAAAAGTTCGGAAGAAGATGCTTGGTAAAACTTTATTTTTTTTTCTAATCCTAATGTTCTAATAGCTTCTAAAATTCTTAATGAACCAATAGCATTTACGTCTGCAGTATACTCTGGAATAGTAAAACTAACAGATACATGACTTTGTGCACCCAAATTATAAATTTCATCAGGTAAAATTGTAGAAATTAAATTTGTGATATTAAGTGAGTCTGTTAAATCTCCGTAATGAATGAAAAACTTACCTTCATAAGCTTCGTTGTAGTATAAGTGATTAATACGCGAAGTATTAAATGAAGATGATCTTCTCTTAACTCCGTGAACCTCATAACCTTTTTTCAATAAAAATTCTGCTAAATAAGAACCGTCTTGTCCTGATATACCTGTTATCAATGCTTTTTTCATATACCGTTAAAAATATTATTAATATTTGATGCAATTGCTAGTAAATATAAGTATCATTTTCTATATAATCGATAAGCAAGTCGTAAATCAGTAAAAGAATTATTTGAAGAGTTTTGCCATAATTTTACAATTTTCCACTTTCTTGAAGGTTGAGAATATCCAATTATGTTGGATCGTCCAAAAATGAATAATTGAAAAATAGCATTTAATACTAGAGATTTTTCATTCAATTTTTTTATAACTCTTATAATTGGGTTTAATTTTTGTACACTGGAAACTTCTTTTTCATAAATATCTTTAAATTTAATCGAAAGTTGATCTCCTTTACCTTTTCGAAAAGCAGCAATAGGAATATTGAGTTGATATAATTCTGCTTGTTTTGCAAAAGTTGTCCATAATTTGTAATCTGCTGCGTACTTTAGATTCAAATCTAAACCATTCGATAAACTATAGAGCTCCTTCCTCCAAAATGTGCTCTCTTGTTGAATATGTCCTAATAAACCGTTTTGGTACCATCCTTTTGCTATTAACATTTGAATATAGGCAGAAGCACTTGATCTAACACCAGTATACAAACCGTCACTATTTATAAAACCAGGCAACCCGGTAAGCCATTTTACTTCTTCAAATTCATTAAAAATTTTTTCAATAGTTTTTAAAGTCCAAGGAAAATATAAATCATCAGCATTTAGCCATCCTAAAACATCTCCAGATGATAAATTTATTCCTTTGTTAATTGCATCATACATTCCTTTATCCTTTTCAGATACCAATATATCGATATCATTTTTATATCTATTTAAAATTTTTAAAGTATTGTCAGTTGATCCTCCATCAACAACGATTAATTCAGTATTTAAAGTTTTGGAACGTATTATAGATATAATTGTTTGCTCAATAGTTTCTTCAGCATTGAAACAGGGAGTGATGATAGATATTTTCATTTAAATTATTTTCCTATTTTGATTTAAATGTTCAAAATGATAAAAGAATAAAATAACATAAGGTAAAAATTGTACAAATAAATTCTGACTAAAATTTATTAAGATGAATAATATGAAATACATTGTAACAATTATTTTATTTTGAAAAATATAAGTTAAAGATTTTAGTGCTAAAATATTCATTATTAAAAATAATATAATTCCCCATGAACGAGCAAAAATTGTATAACCATTATGTGATTTAACAGTCATATTCATTAATAATTCAGAAGTTAATTGAGCATAAGTCCCACTTCCAAAAAAAGGATTTTTTAAAATTTCACTTAGCGTGAATGCAAGATTTAGTCTACCATTATAATAATTATAGCTAGTGATATCAGTTGTAAATTGCCTTAAAAATTTTCCATAAATGAAATCTACATTTAAAGAAAAAATTAAGAAAACTATCGCTAATAAAAAAATCATTGGGATTTTTTTTGTTAAAACCCCAGTTCCATTTAAAATATCTTTAGAAATATTTGAAATAACGATGTGATAAAAAAGAATTAAATAACCCGCAGTAGAAAATGAAGATAACAAACCTAAATAAAAAATATAATAGTATTTATTATTTATCTTATAGTTGAATTTATATCTTAGGATATCTAAAAAAATTAATCCATACGAAATATATGCAGCAAATTGTCCTGGCTCCCACATATATCCAAAGTTTCGATAATATAGTTCATTATTACTTGTATAATTAAAAAATAACAAAAAATTATATCTAAAATTATCAATCATAAGTGCGCTTCTTTCGAAACCAGAATATGTGAATGAGATACCTTTAAGAGTATTAATTACTGTATCTAGGTCAAAAAGAAAAATAGCATAATTAAATGCAATCCAAAGTGGTATTGATAATAATGTTAAATAATAAAGAAGTTTAACATAGGATTCCAAAAACCTAAAACCAAGATTTGTAATGCATAGTAATATTGAAAAAGAAACTAAAAATACATTAATATCCCTTAATACAGAATGTGGGAAATATAAAATATGTGAAATGGTGGACATAAGCATAAAGAAAAAGAAAATAAAAGTAAAAAAATCAATTTTTAGCCAATTGATATATCTTAATGAAATTAATAAAATCAATGGTACATAGAATTCAGCTTTTATAAAAGCTAGGGACAGAGGGTTGCTAAAAAAAGTAATAAAAGAAAAAACTATTAAATCAATTAAATTAAACATAATTATATAGCCTTTAAAATTTTAGTTAAATATAAATACATTGATCCACTTCTTACAAATTGAGCAATGAAAATTGATATCAACCATGTATAAATGTTATCATAATTTCCTAAAATAGAAACTGATATGAATAAAGCAATAACAGTTAAAATATTAATTGTGTTGGTTTCATTAAATTTTCTCAAACCAATTATTGTTCCTTCAAGGCTTTTAAAAATAATATTTGAAAAAAAATAAGCAGAAAAAGCTGCAATAAATAGTAGAGATATATCGCTTAAATATAGCAAAAATTCAATATTTAATGATTTTGCATAGGAAATTATAAAATCATTTAAGGTAAAAGCTAAAAAAGAGCAAATCGTAATTATAGCAAAATATATTACATTTAATCTTGAAATCTGATTAATGAAATTTTTTAGATTTTTTTTATTTTCAGATTCGACTATAGCAAAAAAATCACTTCTTAGAGAAGCAAAAATTGAATTTGAAGGGAAAAATACTAATGGAAAAAGATAGTTAAAAAAACCAAAAATTATAGCTAAGTCATTTTCATTATTTATTGTCAAAAACCAAAGAATTGATTGCCATCTTAATACACTAGTAAATCCAATTATACTTTCATTTAAGTTAATCATGCCTTTGAAAGTACTAATAGTTTTTTTAGGTATATGTTTAATATTTATAATTCTTATAATCGAAAAAGTAACAATAAGAAAATTAATCAAATTCCCCATTCCATATGAAAAAAGTAAAGCGGATAAAGTAATATTTGATTGTAAATAAAATATAAGAATTATTGGTGTAATGAAGAAAGTTGATGAGAAGACTGTAATAAAACCAGTTAACTTATTATGTTTGAAAATTTGTGTAATAAAGTTTGCAGGATTTGATGCAAATGAGGTTGTAAACCAAATTATAAAAAAAATATAGTCATGAAAATCTAAGGTTGAAAAATTATTAAAAATATTAATAGTAATACTATCAAAGAAAATTAATAAAGATGTTATTAATGCAGAAAAAAATGATATAATAAAATGAATAAAATAATGATAAATCAAATTTTCTCTAGTTTCATGATTAGGATTATAGTTATTCTTATAGTAATTAGTTCCAGATAATCCATTAAAAAGTCTTTTAATAGTGTCATGAAATGATTTTAAAAGAAAAAAAATAGCTAAATCAGTTAATGTCAATAAAGGGAAAAAAACTAATACCTGTATGCCTACTAAAAATAAACTTAAATATCTAAAAAGTAACCTTGGAACAAATGGCGAATCTTTTAAATTAATGTTCATTGAAATTTAAAATCTTTCAGTCAATATTATATTTTTTCTTGAAAGATTCAATCTGATGATCTTTATAAAAAAGTTGAACATACTTATTACTAAAGACCTCATTTAAATACTGTCTATTAAATTTTTGATTTTTAACAATATCGTATTTTTTATTATCCATAAAGCTTTTGGTTTTTCTTACAGTAGAAAGTAAATCATTGTTAAAATCTGTTCCAAAAAATTCATTTATACTATTTGCATAAATTTTATTTAAATCTTCAGTAAGATGGAAAAATAATATATTGTTATTATCTAGATGAATGATATCGTATCCTTTATTTTTAACATTTTGCATTTTTTCTTTATCAATAAAAGTATTGAAAAATTTATCCCACCATTTGAAATAAGATGAAATTGATTCATTGAAAACATTTTTGAATTTTTTTATTTCAAATTCATTTTTAGAATTAAATAATTCATAAAGATTATTTTCATTTATGTCTGAAAGTGTTCTTGATATTGGTTCTCTAAATTGGACAAAATATATATTTCTTTCTTCTGAACCAATTTTGGCAAATGGAGGATAAGATCTATGGCTTTTAAAAACTGTTCCTGATTTCTTCGTGGTTATTTTTTCTAGAGTTTCCAAGTTAAAACTTGAAAAATATAGGTATGAAAGGCTTAAATGAATTGAAGATGTTCCTGTTTTACCTGGAGAATATACAAATACTTTAAATTTATTGGTTTTATCTCTGTGCATAAAAGCTTTATATCTAATAATTAATTTTTTAATACTAAAATGAGAAATAATTCTTTGAAGTGATTTTTCAAACCTAAGAACTCTAAATCTGGAATCATTATTACTTTTCATATACTACTTCTGAAACCTTTCTGGAACTTGATAACCATTTTTTGATATAATTGTTGAATATTTTTTATTTATAAGGGAAATGTTTTTTTTATTAAATAGTTTTTTGAATTCAAAACTGTCATATGACTTTTTATTTGAATTTAGATGTAATGGTTGATGGTATTCTAAATCAATTTTATCACAAATCATTTTCCAATCTTCATTAAAGTTTTCTAACCTAATATGATCATGTGAAATATCTTTACCATTATCTAAGCAAACAAAGTTAAAGGGTCTAGAATTTTTTATAAACAAGGAAAAGAAATATTTGTTATTATAAAAATAAGACGCTGTCATTCTTTTTAAATTATGTGAAAATGTTAAATCTTTAAAATTTGAACCCATTTTGTCTTTTAATTTTTTTAGATAAAGAATTCTAGATAATTCTACTTCATAAGGATTCCTTACATTGCTAAAAATGTAATAACCACTTATATCATTAATAAAATATTTTTTAATTTGCTCTATAGAAATGTGACCGGTATGTAATGAAGAATCTAAAAAGTTTGCTTTCTTTCTAATTTGCACTGCATTTTCCTTGAAAAATTTAAATCCATGAAATTCTTTCTTATCATTGATAGGTGTGTATTGATCCCTTATCATTTTTGATATTGAAGTTCCACCGGTCTTTAAAGTTTTTAGGAAAATAAATTTTTTATTGAAGTCAATAAACATTTTAAGTTTTCACCTTTTCAAACAGCCAACGACTAATTTGGTTTGAACATTTCTCCAAGTTCTCCATAATTTGAATATAATCATTATCGTCAAAACTAATTGGATCAACTGTTGAAATCGAACTATTTAAAAAATTATACATTTTGATTTTCGTAAAAAATTTATAAAAATTTTTTCTAATGTGTTCTGCTACTTCATGATCTAAACAAAATATAATGTCAGCATTATTTAAAGCTTCATATGTAACTTTTTTTGGATTGTGAAATAAATCTTCATACGCATTTGATTTTAAAAAATTCAATGAACTAATATGCATGGAAGGTCTAATAAAATCGATAATTCCTGCTGAAGAAACCACAAAGGAATCATCTAATTTAGACTTTAAAATTTTTTCGCAAACTGGGCTTCGACAATAATTTGCTTTACATAAAATAAGTATATTCATCTATTTAACTATTTAACATTATTTTATGCTTCGCAACTTTTAAGCTCTGCATATGTTGCTTGGAGTTTTTCTATCAATTCTCTTTTTACCATTTTAATTTTGGTATGGTATGGTTTATTCTTTAATTTTTTCATTTTAATATTGAAACCAAGAAAATCAGAAAGACTTTCACTAGAATTTGCAAGATTTTCAAAATCTAAGAAAAAGATATTTCCTTCATTTTTATTTTTAATATATGAATTCGATAAATCAATATAATTCAAAATATCTTTTTCAAAAATATTATCAATGTTGTAATCTGAATTTAAATTTGTTAAATGCGATGATAAAAAATCAGTATCTGAATTATCTATTTTACTTAAAATTGAAGTAAGTATAGCAAGTGGGTCTCTAAAAATAAAAATATACTTTATTGTATCGTTCTTAATTCGGTAATAATCATGTGTTTTAATAAAAATTCTTTTTTCATCTAAATTATTATAATCAATTATATCACCCCAAGACATCGTAGATGAAAATACTTTATGATCAAAAAAACTTAGTTGATCTCTTTTGAAAGTAGTATTAGTCCCAACTATATATTCTTTTAAATCAGGATTTTGGAATTTATAAGGAATCCTTAAATATTTATTTATGAAAGAATAAACTATATGATGTCGAAGAAATGTTGACCCTGACCTACCAGTGCTTGCAATTATGACTTTTCTAAAATTATTTTTGTACTCTCCTTTAAAAAAGATAGGTTCATAGAGTTTGAAAAACATATTACTCTCTAATATTATCAATCTGATTTAAAAATCCGGCGAAGGGAAAGATTTGTGCAAAGACACGATTCCATTTAGTGACACTTGATGCTGATACATAAACCACATCTTTGGGTTTTAGATAAAAATCATTAGTTATTAAAAACTTTTCTGACGAACTCAGATTAAATCTATAAATGATTTCTTTATTATTATTAGACCTTATAACATAAATTTCTTTTGCATTTGAAAACTTTGGGTCTAGTCCATTTGCTACACCGATTGCATCAGTAAGGCTGATAGTCTCAATCCCAATATATATAGGCTGAGGTTGTAAGAACTCTCCTAATAAATACGCTTTTCTATTTTGATTGAATTTAGCGATTGTTAGATCAACTTGAGGATCTACAAACTGTTTTGAAAGAGCAATTGCAATTAAATCTCTCGCTTCTTCAATGGTAAGATTTGTGAGTTTGATTTTTCCTACATAAGGAAAATAGATTTCACCGTTAGGTCCTACAGTTCTTGAATTAAGTGGATTATTAGTTTGTCCAGCTATTCCCCCAACAGGAAAAATATCTGTTAATCCCCAAACAGTAAAAGTTAGAACATCTCCTGGACTAATAGTGTAAGCTTTTTGAGTATCATTCTGATTAATGTCAAATATTACTTTTTCATTTATATCAACTATAGGAATTGATATATCTTTTTCAGGAAGATAAACAGTATTTCTTCTAGAATTTGGTTCATTAATTCCTGGTGCAAATGATGAGCTGCAACTAATAATAAATAAGGTTAGAAATAAATATATAATTCTATTCATTTTGGTCATCTCCATAATCATAATTATAGCCATAATATTCATATGATGAGTAGTCATAGCTAGAGTAATATGCTCCTGCGAGCTTCTTTATACCATTGAAGATAATATATGAAATATTTATACCACTCAATGACATTATGTCTTTAATCTGCTTAATATGACTTAATCTAGATTCCTTTTGTCGAACAACAGGTAAAATTATATCAGCATGCTTTGATAAGGAAATTCCATCTGATTTGTATAGAATAGGAGGTGTATCAATAACTATAAAGTCGAATTCCTGTTTTGCTTTGTTCATAAAATCATAAAAAACGGGAGATTCTAAAAATGGTATGGTCCTATTCTTGTTCATTTTAATTCTGGGAACAAAAAATAAGAAGTCATTAATTTTAAAATCATTAAAGTTTTCTTTTCTATTAAATTTATCTAAACTAATTGAGTTTTTCTGATCAAAATATTTTCCTAATCTTCCTTTATAAAGATCCAAATCAAGGATAAGTACCTTTTTGTTTAATGCAGATAGATTATTTGCAATCATCATAGAAACAGATGATTTACCAATTGACTCTGTCGCACTTACAATTTCAATAGTGACGCAATCTTTATTCATCTGTTCAGATAATAAGTTAACATTTGTTCCTATTGCCTGCATGCTATCTAGATTAAAATCATATACAGATTCCGGTAAATTATCACTGAAATCTGGTATCATTCCAAGAATATTTAAGCTACTATCATATGCCCTAATTTCAGAAGGTAATGATATCCTATCAAATATTATTGTATACAATAATATAAAACCTATGGACATACTTAAAGATAAAATTACAGTAATCATAAATGACCTTGTAAATCTAGGTGACATTTTACCCGTTATGTATGCACTATCAATAACTCTAGCGTTACCAATAGTAGATGCTTCAATTAAAGAAAATTCTATCCTCTTTTGTAGGAGTGTTTCAAAAATATTTTTGTTTAATGTTACGTTTCTAGTTAATTGTAAATATTCCTGTTGAGTTCTTGGAAGTGACTGAATTTTTTGTTCTAAACTATCTAATTGAATATTTATCTGATCTATCTGAACATCCAAATTTTTGATAATATTATTTGAAGGAAGATATAGGCTTGAAAGCTCAGCTTTTTTTGCAACTAAACTAGTTATCTGATTATTCAAGCTAGCAGATTGATCAATGATTGACTGAACTTCTAAGTCAAAATTAATGGTTGTATTAAGAGCTTGAAAATCATTTAACTTTTTTTCAGAATCTTTCAAATTTCTTTCAACTCTAGAAATTTGCTCAGTTAAATAACTAAGTGATTTTTCAGCTTCGGCAACATTATATGCTATACTATTCTCAATATAAAGAGAGCAAGCAGTGTTAATTAATTTCTTTGCAAATTGTGGATTATTGCTCTCTACAAAAACACTTAACAAAGAGCCTTGATTCCAATAAAGATTAGAAACAATAACAGGGCTCAATTTAAATGAACCTTTAATGATATCAATAAAATAGGTTGGAGGGTAATAATTAATTTGAATACTTTCTCCAACCTTTAATCCATTAATGTGATTTATTTTTAATTGAAGTTTTTCAAAGATATATAATTCGCCAAAAAAAAGTTCGTTTTGAGAAAATTCACTATCAATAATACTATAACCATTAGCAGTTTTTTTCAGGTTTAATGATAAAGGGAACTCACTTTCTTGAATGATATTTTCAGATATTGATGTAACGCGAATACTATTGCTATCGTATTCAAAAACAGGTACATCAATTAATTCACTTTTGTCAAACTTATAGTCATTTTCATTAATAAGAATATTTAATTGTAATTTATCTATTAGTTTTTTTATGCTAGTATTAGAAAGAAAAATAGTTGTTTCTTCGTTCAAATTAACTCGCTCATTACCTCCAGCCATTAAATCTTCTATAGACATTTGTGAACTAGTAGATTCTTTTATTTGAAGTAATGAAGTTACACCGAAGGTTCTATCAACTGTTGAATAGTAATAAGCCCATAAGCAGATAGCTACAAATACAGCAAAAGTAATTCTATATATTCCAACTCTAAGTGCATTTACAAACCTATCCAATTGAAGAGGCTGACTAAAAAAGTCTTTTTGATTATTTTCCATTATAGTTATTTATTTTAAAATACTATTTTTTTTATTTTTCTATCCAAGAATCAACATATTAATATAATTATTAATCTAATCATAATTAAAAATTAAAAGTTTTTAATTAATCAATATTTATTATTTTTATGAGAAAAATAAATATAAAATGATAAGAAAAAAAAATATATATGGGGTCGATATTGCTCAAATCACTTTTAAAGATCTTTTAAATACTTTAAAAGTAAAATCAATGGAAAAAGAATTTAAAGGATATATTACTGCAGCTGGTGTACATGGAATAGTTGAATCACAAACAAAACAAGATATTTTTTTAGCCTATAAAGACGCATATTTAAATATTCCAGATGGGGTGCCATTAGTTTGGTATTCAAAAATTAAAGGGTCTAAACAAATAGAGAGATGTTTTGGTCCTGAAGTGATGGAATCTTTTTTTGATAAAACTAAAAGTGAAAATTTGAAACATTTCTTTTACGGAAGTACCAATGAAGTCTTAGAAAAATTAGATCAAAATTTTAGTAAAAAATATAACGCTAATATTGTTGGAACTCTTAGTCCACCTTTTAGAAAATTAGAAAAATCTGAACTCAAAAAAATTATTGGTATAATTAATTCATATAATCCTGATATAATATGGGTTGGATTAGGTTGTCCAAAACAAGAGATATTTATGTATCAGAATTATTTGGATTTAAATGCAAAACTTATGATTGGTGTTGGAGCAGCATTTGACTACCATTCTGATTCAATCAATTATGCGCCAAAGATTATACAAAATTTAGGTTTTGAATGGCTTTATAGATTAATTCAAGAACCGAGGAGGCTCTTTTGGAGATATTTCAAAATTATACCGAGCTTCTTTTACTTAATAATTAAAGAAATTATATTTTCAAAAAAATGATTATAAGTCATAAATATAAATTTATTTTCATTAAAACAGTAAAAACAGCTGGCAGCTCAATAGTTATTGATTTAAATAAATTTTTAGATAAAGATGATATTTGCTCTGATATTTTTCCAAATGAAGCTGGACATGAACCAAAAAATAATCTTTACCCTTGGGGTAGATTGTTTCCGAGAATGAAAAATGAACCTAATTTTAAAAATAAAAAA
>MDTE01203109.1_pt1 | contig 13154 bp, 13 predicted proteins | sample 811231 | NCBI WGS metagenome assembly MDTE01 (sample SAMN05326651, study PRJNA326480) | marine metagenome | isolation source: seawater | place: Indian Ocean: Red Sea | collected 2010
AAACAAGTATGAAGAAATAAATCTAATAGCCAGGGGTGGGAATTATGGCTGGAATGAGATGGAAGGAAGCAGTTGCTACAATAATTTTTGGGAGATCTCCCAAAATGAAGACTGCCTAGAAAAGGAGTTCATACCACCCGTTTTTACATATACTCATGATTCTGGTAATTGCTCCGTTACCGGGGGATATATTTACAGAGGATCCAAAATAGAATCTCTTAGAGGTTTATACATATACGCGGATTTCTGCAGTGGCAGAATATGGGGACTTGAACGTGATTCAAAAGGCAACGTTGCGAATACCCTTTTAATCGATTCGGACCTCCCAATTTCTAGTTTTGCAAAAGATAGTAACAATGAGCTGTACGTCATTTCTTACCACGGCGCCGTATATAGAATGACTTTGAAAAGTTGAATGATAATTTATTTTTGTTAGGATGAACCCATAGTTCAAGCTGATGTAAAAAACCTAAAGGAGGTTATCATGGGAGCTATGACATCAAATAGATTGGGAGGCCTAGCACTGACTTTTGGTCCGTTATTAGCGGTACTAGCCTACCTACTATCACCAGGCCAAGGTTTAATAGGTGGCCAAGTAGATTTTGCCGACCCTCAAGCAGGGATTGGCGTCCTATTGGCTAATGGAGGAATCGCTGCTATCACGAGCACTCTTGCACCGATCGGACTGATAATTTTGCTTCACGGTATAAATACATTAGTGGAACAACTGCGAACTGGACAAGGCGGCAGCATAGCAGGATTAGGAAGAGTGTTCCTTGTATTCGGAATAGTTGCATGGCTGGTAGGAAGTAGCTTTCAAGCAGCCATAGCTGGAGGGAATACAGGCGCAGCGGCCGGAGCCTTATACGCCGGATCGTTCGGTCTCAACCTGACTGGAGGAATACTTTCCGGAGTGGCTTTCTTGCTCATCGGACTAGGTGTCTCCACAAATGTAAATTTCAATAGAAATTTTGCCCTGGTGGCAGCCGCTGTTTCCGCGGTACTACTGGTTGCAAATATCGTTGTTGCAAACGATACCTCGATGCAACTAACACTTGCACCGGTCGTAGGGATTGGATTTATAGTTTTCACCGTTTGGTCGATTACACTCGGTCAAAAATTAGGCAAACTATAGTCACCTTCTTAGTATTGAAAAGTTAAATATTTAGAGGCCCTTAGTCGAATAATATGATTTAGGGCCTCTAATATATTTGGACCAAGTGGATTAAAATCAAAAATGGTTGAGGTGTTCCAATGCAAATAATACCTGTAGAACAAAGAGGTTACGCGCATCCTGAACTCATCGCAGAAACAAGCTGGCTTGCGACCCACATTTCTGACGACGATATTCGAATAATAGATGCTCGCTCTTCAGAAGATTACGACGAGTCTCATATAGAGGGATCGGTGAATCTTAGCGGTTTTCGAGGTATTCCAAGAACCGAGTCGGGGGAACTTGGAGATCCAGAAATATTCTCCGAGATAGCAAGTAACTTGGGCATAAGTAATAACACAACGGTTATTGTATATGACACTCCAAGCCAAATGATGGGGACAATAGCTTGGGCCTTCCTATACTACGGTCATAGTAAGACCAAAATTCTGGACGGTGGCATAAACAAGTGGATATCAGAGGGTAACGCGGTCTCAAAAACCATTCCAGAATATCCGAAAACATCATTCAAGGCAGAATTAGTCAAATCAATTTACTGTTCTTTAAAGGATGCTAAAAAGGGAGTAACAGATACCAACACCGTTTTTTGGGACACGCGCAGTCTGGGAGAGTATGAAGGTTCTACTCCAATAGGGAAAACACCTCCCGGTCGGATCCCTGGGGCAGTGCATTTGGAATGGGTCGAATTATTTGATAAAGAAACAAAAACATTGAAGAGCTCCGACGAATTAAACCATTTGCTACTTTCTAAAGGTATTACTCCAGAAAAAGTAGTGAACAGTTATTGACAGGGAGGTGCGCGAGCGTCGCTCGCAACACTAGTCCTCAAAATTCTCGGTTATGAAAAAGCGAGAACCTATGCCGGCTCCTATGGGCAGTGGGCTCAGCAATCAGATACACAAATAGAACAATAGAGTATTTCAAACGATCATATTGAGAAGGTAATAAAATAATTTTAAACGGCTCAGATGGTGGGCGATACTGGTCTCAAACTAGTGACCTCTTGCGTGTGAAACAAGCGCTCTAACCACCTGAGCTAGCCAACATGGGTTGGTGGCAACGATAGGATTTGAACCTACGACCTAGCGCTTATGAAGCGCCCGCTCTAACCACTGAGCTACGTTGCCCTAAAATGCTTCGAACCGCCGGAGTATAGCATTACTCTTAGTCGAGGGTCAAAAAAAGTATATATTGGGTATTTTCAGCTATAATATAGTCAATTTATAGTTTATATAAGCAAAGGTACGTTAATCATGGAACAAAACTCTGGTATGGATGCGTTCACTCTCCGAGTTAAATCGGATTCGATCTTAGAACGAGATGTAGGAGAGCTCAGGATGCTTTTATCCACCGCTATAGCTCAAATTCATTCGTTCCCTCACATATTCCCTGATTCCCCGTTAGAAGCTATTGAAATTGAGCCAAGAGAATTGGAGTCACCAGAAAGAGGACCGGTGGTTGTATGCCCAGACGCTGAGCTATACGAGATGGTTGTTAGAGCAACTTTTGAAACAATCGGAGCGCAAGAATATGCTGACCGACGTGAAGAAATCAAGCCGCTTGAGCTACCTCTTCATGAGTATGTTGCATATCTATACGCCGCCATCGTCGCTGTAAGCGAGTTTCTTGCCCAAGAAAGCCAGTAGCTTATTGAATCAAATTTCTCAATCGTCCCGTTATGGGACGCTCAATCAAAATAAAAAAGATGTACCCAACTACCAAAGTCAGGGATGTTGATGTAACGAGCATAGTTACAAATCCAAATTCAAATTCAACCATTTGCTCTAAATACCTAAACATCAGCGAAATCGCCGGTAAGGTAAACACTTGTATAAGATATATAGAATAAGATGCATTACCTAGCGCGATTAGAACACTAACTTTATTGAGTATCTTATCGCTAAAAACGTACAGTGATGAAAACAATATAAGGGCGCTCGCAGGACCCCAAAGTAAAAACCTAGATAACTCTTCCTCTGGTCTCAAAAGCATTATTACAATTAGCAAAGTAGAGAGTCCCAAAAAACCCAAAAGTTTTGCTAGATACCTATGTACAGAAGGATTCTTCAAATAATAATAAGCAACAAAAACACCTAATAAGAATTCTAATAATATCGGATTAGTTGCTTGTATAAAAAATGGAATCTCTGCCTGGTATATAAAAGATAAAAATACTGAACCTAAGAAAATAAAAGCTATGAACGGCAGCGCTTTTCCCTTAGTCATGATTAGCGAAACAGCAAAAATGACATAGAAATACATTTCAAAATTTAATGTCCAACCTAAACCAATAACCGGTGATCCCACTAAATCAACGCTAGTCCACGGGATAAATAGATATGAAGCTACAATCCAGGCCACATCTAAAGTTTGTCGATACGTAAAAAGATCAGGCCTGGCCGCTAATATAACCACAGACAACGTCGTAAGAATCCAATATATTGGCACAATCCGTATAAGCCGTTTTACAAAAAATGTTACAGGTGCGTTTGATTTAGCAAATTGACTAGAAGATGAGTACAGCATAATAAAACCACTAATCAAAAAGAAAATATGGACCCCTACCTGAACTACATCACCCCAATTAGGCAACAATTTTGGGTCTATTGGCTCTAGAACTTCGTTCACTCTTGGGAAAGTTCTAGCAATTCTGCTCTCTGCGTGAGCGAGCACAACTAAAACTCCCGCAAAAAATCGCATGAGCTGAACAGAATCTAACCTATTAGCGACTCTAGTTTCGATAACGATCTCCTCCAGGGCAACTGACTAGTCACTAAATTTCTTGAAAGGTATCCCCTTTGTAAATTTCTCTACTATTTAAATACGCTTTTAATGGTCCTTGTTGAACTTGCCTTAAGCGATCATCTACTTCTCTTACCGGTTTGGCAGGAAAGCCCATCATTACTGTGTTTGCCTCCACGTTGGTTCCCGCAGTCACTAGCGCACCGGCGCCGATTATAGCACCATCACCAATATTAACCTCAGCCCCAGCAGCACCTACCACTTTCGCACCATTAGCTATGAGAACATTATCGCCAGTAACCACCCTATGAACGAGAGTTTGGTGAGCGATAACACAATCTCTACCGATAGTTGTCTCTTCGTGAATTACTGCACCATCTTGAACATTTGAATTCTCTTTAATCGTTATTTTTCCACTATCACCACGCAGAGTGGCGTTGAACCAAATACTCACGTTAGCTTCAATAACAACATCTCCAATTATTGAGGCAGATGGTGCTATAAAAGCTGTTGGGTGTATTTGTGGTGTTTTACCATTAACTGAATATACTGACATTTTCCCCCCTATTATTGATTTTTCTAGATAGAACCAATTTCTACTATTGCTGTACCTCCTTGAGGTCTCTGCCCATCATCTCTTGTAATATATAGATCAAGCTCAAGTATCACTTTACCCGCTTCTTCCACTCTATCTGTAACAACACCTCCAACTTGAACCTGATCACCTTGCATTAAGGGTTGCCTGAAAACACAATCTAGTTTTTTTATAGTTGAGCTAGGAATCCATTGCTTTACTGCGGATTCCATGGCCATCATCCCGTAATTACCTGGCACGATGAGCCCTCTAAATCCTTCGTCTTGCGCGGATTTAATATCTGTAAACCTATTAGGTCCTGACATTGGAGAATCGTTTGATTCTTCATTATCATCTTTTTCATCACCAAAATTGGATAGCCACCCTGACAACGACATTAGACTCGCAACCATATCTTTGTCTGGAACCCAATCCATTAAATCAAGCTCGTCGCCAACATCTATAGATATATCATCCATAAAAAATTTACTTCCCGGGCTTTCCAGGAGCCCTATAAACCATTGAATCAGTTGCTCTCGCTACCAATTCACCATTATCATTTTTAAATAGAATTTCCCATACTTCAAAAGCCATAGTCCCAGACCTACCAGTCTTCGTGTACACCTCTTTAAATATTGCACTACGATCAAGAGTATCTCCCTCAAATACTTGATGAAAGACTTCAATTGATCGCCCAGCGTTCAGACCAACAGATGCACCTTCTAATTTTACGTCAGATCCAACTTGAACTGATCTATTGAAAAACACGTTTAACATATTTACTGGTACTTCAATTCTTCCAGATTCATCCTGGGATATTGGGTGCCCCGTTGCATCACAATATGTCTGAATATGATCTTTGGTTATTGTTATAGATCCATTGGGTTGCTCAACGTTCAGCATCTCCTTGTTATATGTTAGATCCCCTGTTTCTGGCATATTTGCTAACTCCTTTAATTCTTAATCTATTATAGCGTCTTCTAAATTAACAGCATGAAACCTGCCAGCTAATAATTCTTCCACTAAAGTAGATTCATCCAAAATTTCATTTTCAAATGCTGTCATACATTTTGCTATAGCGCTAACAAAGTGGGCATCACTACCTCCAGTACCTCTATAATTCATTTTTGTGGTCAGCTCTTCCGCGATGAATGCTTCTTCAGGTCTATTGCCACCATTTAATCGCTCGACAATACCAACCATTGGGAACTCGATGCCTCGATCCATCCATTGTGACAAACCAATTCCAGACCGACCAGGGTGAGCTGGAACAGCAATCGCCCCAGTCTGATTCGCAACTTCCATGAGGAGAAATGGGTCGATATCTACATCACTAAAGTCAATTTTATCCGTCAATTGCTTGGAAACACCGTAAATCAAAAAATGCCCATGCCTAGTATCCAGTTCCGCACCTTTCAGTACAGCAATCTCATAATCTTCAGAAAGTTGACGATAATCGTTAGAAAAATCAAACTGACGGTGTTCAGTCAAAACAATACCATCAATTTTAGAGCCTTTTTTTCGAAGGCTCTTTATCCATTTCAAATATTGCTCAACGGAAGCCCGTGAGTCGTCTGAAGCTATGGAATGACAATGCAAGTCAAAATAGAACATACGGTTGGATATCCTAGCATGATAAAACCGTGTGGTACAAGTATTTATCAAAGAGACCAGTCTAATATTGCACCTGTGAACCTACAAAAGTTCTCGCCCATTCGTCTGCAACAAATACGTCGTCAATAGTTTCGACAGCACTTGATCTATGATTACCTAATGTCATCTCAATGATCCCAGGGATTTCAGTAAAACCTATTTGCTGCGACAGAAAAAGATCAACAGCAGCATCATTGGCTGCAGCTACAACAGCGGGATAGGTATCTCCTAATTTTATAGCTTCTAAAGCCAGCTTATAGCTTGCAAATAGTTCTTCTTCTAAAGACTCAAATGAAACCTTACCAAGTTCTAATAAATTGACTCGGGTAACCTGAGGGTTTGACCATCGATCTGGGTACGCAAGGGCCAATTGAACAGGAACTCTCATATCAGGATTAGAAAGGACTGCTTTAACAGATCCATCCTGGAATTCGGTTAATGCCCTTACAACGCTTTCAGGATGATATACCACCCTTATATTCTCGACAGGTACATCATAAAGATGGTGAATAGCACTCAACTGAGTTGCTTTTGTTATAAGCGTAGATGAATCGATACTTCTCCGCTGACCAACTTTTCTAGAAGGGCGTACTAGAGCACTTAGTCCATGGCTCCTAAGACGCCGAGCATTGATTGTGCCCCATGTAGAAGTTATAGTCACCTGGTCAATTGTCTCTCGATCTTCCCCCCATAGGGTTTGTAAAACTCCTGCTGGTTCATCATCTAATGGGAAAATTGTTGCTCCTGTTTCCTCAGCAGTTTTTTTAAGTAAAGATCCCATCACAAATAATAGGTCGATATTTCCTAGAGCAATTTTTTTTCCGGCTTTTACCGCATCCCAGGTAGCTCTCAAACTAGATTTACCGACGTGCGCAATGAACACCATGTCTACTTCATCAGCTGTTACAAGTTCTGAAGCCGAAACCAATTGAACATCAGAATCAGAAGAGTCCCACTCACCATGCGCTATTGAGACCATATTAGGGCGATATTTTGAAACTTGTTCTTTTAATCTTTCAACGTTGGATCCCGTCCCCAACGCTACAATATTGATTTCCTCTTTTAAAGAATCGATGACATCTAATATGGTCCTTCCAAGTGAACCTGTAGACCCAATAATGGCGATGTTTAAAGGATCGGTTTTCATATTGTAAAACTTACCCTATCTATATCTAAAGATTATCTAGTTTGTTTTCAACCACGTATTGGAGATATTCCTTGAGAGTATCATTTTCAACAGTATCAATAACTTCAGCAACAAATGCCCTGATTAATATTCGTTTAGCCTGTTCTTCTGTAACGCCTCGACTCATCAAGTAGAAAATAGCATCTTCGTCGATTTGACCACACGCTGCTCCGTGACCACATCTGACATCATCACAATAAACCCAAAAAGCAGGCTTAGTATCTGCTTCAGCCGTATTAGAAAGAAGCAAATTCTTATCTACTTGATTAGCATTTACACCGGCGGCTTTTTCACGAACAATGATACTCCCATGAAATACAGACCTTGAATGACCATCAAGTATCCCCTTATATATTTCGTTACTATCATTATTCCCAACGACATGATCGATGACCACCTGATTATCTATGTGTTGGGATCTGCTCACTACATAGGCTCCATTGATTCGAGCAAGACCACCTTCTCCAACCATCTTTATATTTAAATTATTTCTTGCTAATCGTGATCCTATATCAAGGTTCATCGAGCTAAATCGTGCATTCGCTTGAACTTCGACATCAGTGGTAGAAACGTGATAGGTACTTTCATTGTAATTCTGAGTTTTCGTGTAATTTAAAATTGATCCTTGTCCGACAATAATCTCAGTCACCGAATTAGAGAAATGCTTGGTATTTCCAATTGATGCATAACTTTCAATTACATTAGATACGCTGTCGCTACCAGCAACGATCAGCACCCTTGGAATAGAAAAGCTCTGGTTAACTAAATCAGTGGACACAAATATGACTTGTATCAGCTGATCTGATTCTTGTTTTGGCAGTATATGTATAAATGCTCCTTGATCAAGGAAAGCCGTGTTCATTGCAGTAAATCCACTCACATCGGTGGTAGATCTCGTACTGATATACTCATCAATAACTGAACTATATGATTTGTTTCTTGCATCCACCAAATTACTGATTTCAACAGAGGATTGCTCTGCAGGGATATTTGAAAGATCCGGTTTGTATATACCATCTACAAAGATTAGCGATGTTGTAGGATTTTCTTTATCAACAATCACCGATTCAATAGCATCATTAATACGTCTATCTTCTTTTGAATTCGGAACTTGCTTAGCCTCATAAGGCGATTCGAAGTGGTCGTTCATTATGGGTCTAATATCTGTGTACTTCCACTCCTCGTTACCTTTCCTTTTTGCAGGAAAACCTAGACTCAGAAAATCTTTGAGCCCTGTCGATCGTACTTTGGATGTAGTATCTGATTGATCTTGGAAAAGTTCCTCGCTCACAAGACGATCATATGCTTTTTGGTAATCATGTTCTTTAATTTTATTAGTCATAATTAATCACCGTACGCAACTGATAGATAGTTTTATGAAGGGTAGTTAACATGAATTAACCAACGGCTCCTTCTAAATTCATCTCCAAAAGACGTGTTGCTTCAACAGAAAATTCAAACGGCAGGTTCCTAAATACTTGCTCACAAAAGCCGTTTATTATCATTGAATGCGCTTTTTCAACAGATATACCTCTTGAGTTGCAATAAAAAAGTTGGTCTTCACTGACTTTAGACGTATAAGCCTCGTGCTCTAAAAACGCACTTTTATTTTTTACTTCAACATAAGGGGTGGTATGAGCACCACATTCATCGCCGATTAACAAAGAATCACATTGAGTGAAATTGGAAGCGTTTTCTGCACCGGGGTTGATCCGAACGAGACCACGATATGTATTTTCAGCTTTGCCTGCAGAAATACCTTTAGATATTATTGTACTTTTTGTGTTCTTACCGATATGAGTCATTTTACTTCCGGTATCCGCCTGCTGATGACCTTTAGCAAGAGCTACCGAATAGAACTCACCAATAGAATCGTCGCCTTGCAGTATCACACTCGGATATTTCCATGTGATTGCAGATCCGGTTTCAACTTGGGTCCAAGATATTTTCGACCTTTTACCCAAACATTTACCTCTTTTAGTCACAAAGTTAAAAACTCCACCTTTTCCATTTTCGTCTCCAGGGTACCAGTTCTGTATAGTCGAGTATTTAATTTCAGCATCATCCATAGTAACTAATTCAACAACAGCAGCATGAAGCTGGTTCGTATCGCGAACGGGAGCACTACAGCCCTCCAGATAGCTAACATAAGAGGAGTCTTCGGCCACTATCAACGTTCTTTCAAATTGGCCAGTGTTTTCAGCATTAATCCTAAAGTAAGTGGTAAGTTCCATAGGACATCTTACTCCCTTGGGTACGTAACAGAAAGATCCATCCGAAAAGACTGCGGAGTTAAGCGCAGCGTAAAAGTTATCAGAATAGGGAACCACGCTCCCTAGATATTTTTTTACTAGTTCAGGATGGTTTACAACAGCTTCTGAAAACGAAGAAAATATAATACCTTCCTCCGCAAGTTTCTCTTTGAAAGTAGTGGCTACCGAGACACTATCAAAAACGGCATCAACCGCAACACCAGCGAGCATTTTTTGTTCTTCCAATGGAATACCCAGTTTTTCAAAGGTAGCCAGTATGTCTGGGTCAACGTCATCAAGACTTTCTAAAAGTTCTTTAGGTTTCGGTGCCGAATAATATATGATGTCTTGGAAATCAATTGGATCGTGTTTGATGTGCGCCCATTCTGGAACATCACCACCATCAACCAGTGATTCCCAATGTCTAAACGCTTTTAGACGCCATTCCAAAAGCCATTCTGGTTCTTCTTTTTTAGCTGATATCCATCTTACCGTTTCCTCAGTAAGACCTGGAGGTGCAGTTTCCGACTCTACGTCTGTAACAAACCCATACTTATAGTCTTGGGTCATAATTTCTTTAGCTACTTGATTTGTTTCCATTGAATCTAATTCGTCGGTTGCCATTAACTAATTCCAATCAATTAATACATATTGAAAAACTCCGCTGCCTCTAATAAAAAGGCACGGATCTTAAGACGGTGGAAGTATATCTGTTTTTGTATCTAAATGTCAACGCGATACCTATATATTACGATAAAATCGAATATATAATTAAAAGAGGCCTACAAATTATTCCAATTAAAGAGTATATTCCGTGTATGACATTTAATATTTATCTAAGGAAAAAGATTCTAGGTTTACTACCACGAAGCCTATTTATCGACTAGAAAGCAGGAACACTTTGACAAATGAAATAAAACTCCCTGTAACCGTATGGTATGACTATATTTGACCGTGGTGTTATATCGGCCAGGACAGGGTCGAACAACTCAAAAAAGATTTTAATGTGGAAATCGACTACAGAGCCTTTTTCTTAAGACCCGACTTACCACCAGAGGGTATGCCAAGACCTGAAAAATACAACAACCCCAATAGCCCTGTACAAAGAGCGGCAGAAGAGGCAGGGATATTGATGAATCGACCCGCGATTGTTCCGTATACGAGGCTCGCTCTCGAAGCTACTGAGGCCGCGAAATCTCTAGGGCAGGGTGAAAGGTTTCATGAACTGGCATACGCTTCCTACTGGGAAGATGGTACAGACCTAGGAAAAATTGAGAACTTGCAACCGATAGTAGAAGCTGCTGAACTGGACTGGAAAACAATTCAGGATCACCTTGCAAACCGGACTTTTAAGGAAGAAGTTGAAAAACAATATGAAGAAGCGTTAAAGGTTGGCGTTACAGGTATTCCCGCATACGTCATAGGTAATTATTTCTTCATGGGAGCTCAGCCATATGAGGTGTTTAAACAAGTAGCTGAAAAGGCTATAAAGAATATAGAGGAAAACCCAAAATAGTCTAATGGAGTCATTATTGAAAAAGACTAGAATTTTAGAACGGAGACTGGATGTAAGGTGTTTTTTAGTTTCTTATTAATAGATGGCGCAAGGAAATAGGATGGAGGATTATAGAAGGAGGCCATTCGAGAAAGTAGTACGCCGCCAAGTTGGAGTTAGGCGGAGAAGCCTACAAGTGAGCCCCCCCGGTAATTTAGTCCCAAGGTGGAAGACACCCTTATCTGGCCTTGCTCTAGCGTTTCTCACAAGCATACTTGTCGGCACAATCTTGCTGATGCTTCCCATTTCATCTTCTAACGGCTTAACCACAAATCTCTTGGACGCCCTGTTTACATCAACCTCTGCAACACTAGTTACAGGTTTAACCGTTGTGGACACATCAGAACACTGGTCAAATTTTGGACAATTCATAATACTTTTACTGATCCAAATAGGAGGCCTGGGATATGTAACAGGGTTAGCCGTCATACTAATAGCTTCGGGAAGAAAGGTATCTTTGAATCAACGAAAATCCCTTAGGCTTGTTTTTGGTGGGGGAAGACTAGGCCGTATTGATTTAGAAGCCAAAAATATATTGCTTTATTCTATTGTAATTCAATTAATTGGTGCGGTGCTTTTAAGTATCTATTTTGTTTTTGATGGATTAAATATTACTGAATCATCTTGGCACGGAATGTTCCATGCTATCTCAGCATTTCAGAATGCAGGTTTCGATATTACTTCAGGAAATTCCATAACTATACATAGATCTAATGGCTTTGTTGTTACCACTATAACTCTATTATCTTTCTTGGGGGCAACGGGTTTCAATGCCCTGTTTGCTTTAGTCATTATTAGGAAATGGCGCCCTCTTAATCTAGATTTAAAACTTGTGATTTTTGGCTCATTTATTGTTGCCCTGATTGGATTCTTAGGAATTCTCCTCTCGGAGTGGAGTAACCCTTTGACCTTCGCTAATATGCCATTGAGCCAAAAATTATTGGACTCATTCTCACTAGCCATAGGGGGGCGCACGTCTGGATTCACTACAATCCCTATGTCAGAATTGCGCGATTACACCCTTTTTCTTTTGGCTTGCTTAATGGCAATAGGTGGTGCAGCGGGGTCAATGACGGGAGGAATAAAACTTGGCGTTTTCATGATCATGATTTTCACAATTTGGTCAACCCTAAAAGGCCGTATTGGTACCGTAGCTTTCCGAAAAGAAATACCCGAACCACAAGTACGCCGGGCATTTTCTATAGTGGCATTAGCATTTCTATATATAAATTTAAGCTCACTATTACTCAGTTTATTGGAAGAGCAACCCTTCATCGAAATTTTATTTGAAGTTGTTTCCGCTTTTGGTCTAGTTGGCTTATCTACCGGAATAACACCCGAATTATCAATCTTGGGTAAAATACTGCTGATCATATCAATGTTTATTGGAAGGTTACTACCCATATACATAGCTTTAGAGTTAGCCCGTCGCGAAAGAAACCCACTGTATCGATTCCCCCAAGAAGACGTTAGGATAGGATAGCTATTTACAATTGTTTGAGAAACGAGACAATAACTTAATAGGAGGTATTTGATGACAAATCAACAGGTTGTAGTAATCGGTTTAGGACTTTTTGGAGGAACCGTCGCGCGAAAATTGTTTGACCAAAACCATCAAGTACTTGGTATAGATCAAAACGAGCGAGTCGTAACCGAAATTGCCCCTTACATAACTGAAGCAGTCCAAGCTGACGCAACCGATGAGGCTGCACTAAAAGATCTCGGGGTAGGAGATTATGACATCGCTATTGTGGGCTTTGGCCGAGACATTCCTGCCAGCCTAATGGTGACAGTTCTATTGAAGAATCTTCAGGTGCCCTATATAGTTGCTCGCTCACACGACGTTCTACACGGAGCAACGCTCGAACGTATCGGCGCAGACAAAATAGTTTCACCTGAAGAAGAAACTGGGGAACGCCTTGCGCATAGTCTAGGTTATCCGAAAGTCGTAGATTATATGGGGGTTTCTAGAAATTTCGGGATTAGCAAGTTCGCTGCTGGCGAAACTCATGCTGGAA
>MDTE01102718.1_pt1 | contig 13153 bp, 10 predicted proteins | sample 811231 | NCBI WGS metagenome assembly MDTE01 (sample SAMN05326651, study PRJNA326480) | marine metagenome | isolation source: seawater | place: Indian Ocean: Red Sea | collected 2010
AACAAGGTCGACGACCGGGTCCACGAGGCCTCGATCTGGGAGCTGATGTCCTTGGGCCTGGGCGAGCCGTCGCCGGTGAGCGCACTGCACGGTCGCGGGGCCGGCGACCTGCTGGACCGCCTCGTAGCCACCCTGCCCGAGGTCGACGACGGTGATGAGGTTGACGAGGGGGACGGCGAGCGGATCATGGGGGTGGCCCTGGTCGGGCGCCCCAACGTGGGAAAGTCGACGCTGTTCAACCGGTTGACCGGCGAGGAGCGGGCTGTCGTCCACGATCGGCCGGGCACCACCCGCGACACCGTCGACACCGTGGTGGAAACCGATCACGGGCCCGTCCGGTTCATCGACACAGCCGGGATGCGCCGCAAGGCCCGGATCGACGAGGACACCGAGTACTACTCGCTCGTGCGGGCCCTCCGGGCCGTCGATGGCGCGGACGTGGCCTTGCTGGTGGTCGACGCCACTCTGGGTGTCACCCACCAGGACCAGCGCCTTGCCGAGCGGGTCGACGCCGCGGGCTGTCCGATCGTGGTACTACTCAACAAGTGGGACCTGTGCGACTCAGAGCAGCGCGAGGAAGCGATGCTGCAGGTCGGCGACAAGCTGCACTTCGTGGGCGAGGCTCCGGTGCTGCGGATCAGCGCCCTGACCGGGCGCAACGTGCAGCGCCTCTGGCCGGCGCTGGAGGACACCCTCGACGACTACCGGACCCGGATTCCGACCCGCAAGGTCAATGACGTGGTGCGGGCCGCCCAGGCCGCCCACCCGGCCCCGGCCGGGGCGCGGATCCTCTACGCCACCCAGGGGGCGACCGACCCTCCGACCTTCACCCTGTTCGCCAATCGCGAGGTGCCGCGTACCTGGTTGCGGTACCTGGAGCGGAAGTTGCGCGAGGATCTCGACCTCGGTTCGACGCCCATCAAGATGCGGGTCCGGAGGCGTTCGGAGTAAAGGCAAGACAGTTGCCCGGATCCGCGGTTAGTTCAGGCCTGGTCGACCGTTCGGTTCGGACGCCTACGACTACGCTGGATCCGCATGCGCGCGCCGGTCCTCACCGTCCTCGGCATTGTCTGTTCTGCCGCGGCCGTCGGCTGGGGTCGGTCGGCCCTGCTCCGCTATCGCCTGGTGGGCAGGATCGACCCGGAGGAGGCGCCCGACGCCTACGCCCTGGCCTGGTCCACGTTCCGCAAGGAACTCCACGCCTCGTCGCTCTATGGCCTGCTGGCCGTCGCCTCCCTAGTCAACGCCTACGTCGATGGGGTGGCGGGGGCCACGGTCTTCTCGCTGGTGGCCGTCCCGGCACTGGTGTCCACCGTGTGGTCGCGCCACGCCGTGTACGAGGCCCGGGTGGCCCGCCAGGGCATAGACATCGAGCGTCGGTCCCGGGAAGCCCTCGAACAGGAGGACCTCGCCCCCAAGGCGTGGGCCGGCCGCTTGGCCCCCGAGGAGCTTCCCGACTTCTCCGGCTTCGAGACGGGACGGGTGTACCAGGCGGGCACGGGACTCATGGCCGGCGACTTCTTCGACGTGTTCAAGATGTCGGACACCCGTCTGGCCGCGGTGGTGGGCGACGTGGCTGGCCACGGCATCGAATCCTCGATCACCGCCTTCCAGGCCAAGTACCTGCTGCGGACCTTCCTCCGTCAGTTCCGGGACCCGGCCCAGGCCCTCGAGGAACTGAACCGGCAGATGTCGTCGGTGGAGCGGTCCGAGGAGTTCATCTCCCTGGTCGTGCTTGTCTTCGATACCGAGGCTGAGACCATGAGGTATGCCTCGGCCGGACATCCGGCGACCTTCCTGTGGCACGCTCGGGAGGTCCGGCCCCTGCGGTCCACCGGGCCGCTCCTGATGCTGACCCCGGACGCCTCGTACTTCAGTCGGGAGATCCCGCTGGCCCGCGACGACATGGCCGTCATGTACACCGACGGCCTGGCCGAGGCCCGTAACGGCGACGAGTTGTTCGGCGAGGAACGGATCGGCGACATGGTGCGTCGCAACCCGGGGATCTCTCCCGGGGTGCTGTGTAAGCAACTGCTGGACGCGGCCAACGACTTCAGCCACGGCAAGGTTCAGGACGACCTGGCCATCCTGGCTGTCCGCAAGACCTGACCGGCCGGGTCGGCGCGGGTCGGGGGGGAGCGGGATAGATGCCGTGGTGCGAGCCGTGCGCCCGATACCTGAGCCCGAACTCGGTGTCGGTGGTCGGGACGTGCCCGAAGTGCGGTGAGCGGGTGGCCGATGCCGACGGTACGCCGGCCCGGTCGCAGAAGGTGCCGTGGCACTTCTGGGTGTTCGCCGGCGCGGCCGTGGCCTACCTGGGGTGGCGCCTCCTCCAGGGCCTCTGGCTGTTGGTGACCTGATGTCCTGAGGGTCGGACCGCCGGGACTCGTCCCGAAGGGCCGCCGGTAGAATGGCCAATTGCCACGGGCTGTGGCGCAGCTTGGTTAGCGCGTCGGTCTGGGGGACCGAAGGTCGGAGGTTCGAATCCTCTCAGCCCGACCAGTTGGAATCCTCGGGACGCGGGGGCCTGCCGATCGAGGGACTGGAGGATTGGGGATGGCGGTGACGGGCGGTGACCTTCGGTCGGTTCTTTTCGACGGGTACGACCCGATCGCCCATCTCTCGGACCATCCCATCCACGACGTCCTCGGCGTCGAGCGGTCCGATGCCCCGGGTGTCAAGGCGGTCCTCGGGGACCAGTGGACCACCGTGGACCCCGAGAACTTGGTTCCGTTTGCTCCGGAATTCGATGACCTCCTGAGGCTCCACCATCTGGTCCTTTCTAGAAAGGTCACCACGGTTCTCGAATTCGGGGTGGGCTATTCGACCACCGTCCTCGCCCACGCCCTCGGGCTCAACGAGGCGCGACACGCCGAGGTGGTGGAACGCGAACTTCGCCGATCGAACCCCTTCGAACTTCATTCCGTGGACAATGACGCCGACTGGGTCGTCGTTGCCCGGGGGCGTCTGTCGGAGGACCTCGCCGACCGGGTGAACCTCCATCACTGCGCTCTCGAGGTGGGAGAGTTCAATGGCCGGCTCTGCACCTACTACCGCGGACTTCCCGACCTGGCGCCCGACCTGATCTACCTAGACGGTCCCGACCAGTTCACCGCCGACGGGGACCTCAGGGGCCTCTCCACCGCCCACCCGGATCGCATGCCGATGGCGGCCGACATCCTCGTCTTCGAACACTTCCTGACCCCCGGCACCCTGCTGGTGGTCGACGGGCGCACGGCGAACGCCAGGTTCCTAGCGGCGAACCTGCAGCGGAACTGGGTCCACTGGCACTCGGTCGACTTCGACCAGCACTTCTTCGAACTAACGGAGCCACCCTTGGGCGTCTACAACGCCCGACAGGTCGAGTACTGCCTCGGCCCCGGCTTCCTAGAACGGGTCGAGGCGACGAGCGCCTAGCCCCGCATCAGGCACTGGTCGGTGCCCTCGCCGGTCTTGCCGGCCAGGTCGAAGGTCATCGTGTAGTCGCCCCAGGTCGAGAGGGCGTTCTCGTCCGTCGCAACCACCGTGTAGGTCTTCGTCCCGGGTGCGTCGCAGACGTAGTCCGAGACGTAGGCGTTGGTGCCGTCGAAGTCACGGCTCTCGAAGACGAGCGTGTCAGTCGAGTCGTAGATCCTCAGGTGCATGTCCAACTTGTTGCGCCACACGTAGGGGTCCACGGTGGTGCCGGTGCCGTACCTGTCACCTGTGGACCTGAGGCTGATGGTCAGCTCCGATCCGGGCAGGGCAGAGAACGAATAGCCATCCCTCGTTCCAGAGACGAGGGCTGCCGAATAACTGTTGCCGGTGACCAAGACGCCCATGAAGCGGTCATAGAGGGCGACCACCGTGGTGGTGGTGGTGGTGGTCGACGTCGTCGTGGTGGGTGCGGTGGTCGTCGGCGCCGCAGTGGTCGTCGTGGTGGGTGCGGCGGTGGTCGTCGTCGACGTGGTGGTCGGCGGCGGGTCGCGACGCACGGCAGTGGTGCCGTTCTCGCCGGCGTCGAGGCCTGCGAAGAAGGTCAGGATCGTTCCGCCGTAGGACTGCGCCTGGGCGTCGGTGATGCAGTAGTGGTCGGTGACCCAGTCGAGCTTCACCTGTTCCTCGTCGGTCCAGATCGCGGTGTAGGCGTAGGGCCCGGAGGCGTCGATCGAGGCGCCCAGTCCGAGCGAGCACTCGTCCTCGGTCACCCCGCTGAGGCCGACGAGGATGAAGTAGATCACCTCGACGCCCGCCTTCTGGAGCGCGGCTGGGGAGTCGTAGCCGAGGTGTTCGGTGGCCCAGATCAGGTCGGAGATCCCGGACGTGGCATAGCCGGTGGTCACCGACCGGTCGTCGGCCGCCGACGTGGCCGAAAACGCCGTCAGGCCGCCAGCGAGAAGGCCGATGGTCAGCAGTGCGAGCGCGCCACGTCGGAGGGGTGCCGGAACAAGACTCTTCATTCGATCAGTCTTTCAGACCGGCGCGCGTCGCACGGGGACGGCACTCACGTGCGATCCTTCCCCGGTGCGAAGCATCCTCGACTGGACTTCCGGGATCGTGTCCTCGGCCGTCCTCCTGATGGTCCTCGTGGTGGCCTGTGGCGGCGACGAGGAGGCTGAGGCGCCGCCTTCCACGGTCGGCGAGCTGTTCGAGGGTTCCGTGGCCACCACCACCGTCGGTGGCATCCGGGTGGAGGGCTGGACGCGGCAGGAGTTGCCGGACCTCCGGGCCTCGGCCGACCGGTGTGCCGAGTCGGCCGACGCAGACGTTCCGGGTGACCCCGAGGAGGGACCGCGGACCGTGGTCGTCGAGTCCGGGGACACCTTGGGGAAAATCGCCAAGCGGTTCGACCGGACGGTTGACCAGTTCATGCGGGCCAACGGCATGTCGGACCCGAACCTCCTGAAGGTGGGGCAGGTGCTGGTGGTGCCCGCCCAGCGGACCGAGGACGTCTCCGAGCCCGACGGGCCATCGGTGGTCGTCGAGCCCGTCTTCTGCGAGATCGACACAGGCGTGGCCGCCTTCGGGCCCGACGGGGACCAGATTGGCGGCCCGGGCATCGTGGAGGTCTTCGGCGACTGGCCACGCCTCGACGGGCCCAGAGAGGCCCCCCGGGTCAACGGGCGCCTCCGTGGTCTCGTGTCGGCCTCGATCCGTTCGTTCCTGGACGACGCGGTGGCCGCCGTGGAGCGCGGTGGATACGCCTGCCGGGACGCCAGCCACAACCGCTGTGCCTGGCTCCAGCACCGACCGGAGGTCCTGCTGGCCACCGACGACCTATTGAGTGTTCGCGACGTGGTCCGATACCTGCTTCCGGGCGCCTCGATGGTCGACGTCGAGGTCCGGACCAGCACCTTCGACTTGGCCACCGGACGCCCAATCGGGATCGACGCCCTGTTCGATCCCGACACCGACTGGCCCACAGCGCTGTCGGCGGCGGCCGTGACGCGGCTGGCCGACCAGCCGTGGACTGACGAGCGCCGGGTGGCCGGTGCGGGTCCCGACCCGGCCAACTTCGAGCGGTTCAACCTGGCCCACGGGGGCCTCGTCCTGTCGTTCACCCCGGGAACCATCGGCGGGGCGGGCAGCGAGGACGTGTCGGTCACCGTGCCCTACCGGATCCTCGACGGGCACTGGGCGGCGGGAGGTCCCGTCTCGTGGCTCGCCGAACCGGCTCCCTAGGTTCTGGCCATGGACGTGCTAGAAGCCATGCGCACGACCTTCTCGTGCCGCGAGTTCACCGACGACCCGGTTACCGACGAGCAACTCCACCGGATCCTGGACGCCGCCCGGTTCGCTCCGTCGGGGGGCAACCGTCAGGGCGGCCACGTGGTCGTGGTCCGCGATCCCGAGGTCCGGCGGCGGCTCGGGGAGCTGTGCCAGCCGGCGCTCCGCCTGTACGCCGCCCAGTCTGATGCCGGGGAGACGCCGTTCAACACCGTCCACCCGACCTCGGTCGACCCCGACCAAGCCCGGGACACGCCCACCGATCGCCTTCCACTGTTCGAGCGCCTTGACGAGGTGCCGGTGGTGCTGGTGGTCAGCGTCGACCTGTCCCGGGTGGCCTCCATGGACAAGGACCTCGACCGGGTCGGCCTGGTCACCGGCGCCTCGATTTACCCCCTGGTCTGGAACGTCCTGCTGGCTGCCCGGGCCGAGGGCCTGGCCGGGGTGGTCACCACCCTCGTCGTACCCGCAGAGGCGGAGGTCCGGGACCTGCTCGGCCTCCCCGAGACCCACGCCGTCGCGGCGATGGTTCCCCTCGGCGTCCCGGTCCGTCGGCTGACGAGGCTAAACCGTCGTCCGGTGGAGGACTTCGCCTCCGTCGACCGCTTCGACGGCGAACCGCTGCGACCAGGCGCAGGCTGAGCGACCCAGCGGACCGATGGACCTCGGCATCACCATCCACCTGACCGACCGGTCGATCGACGTCCGGGACCTGGCCGTGGCAGTCGAGGAGCGGGGCTTCCACTCGCTGTACGTGCCTGAGCACACCCACATCCCGGTCGAGCGGTCCACGCCGCCGCCCACCGGCGGGAACCTGCTGGGCGAGGAGTACGCCCGTTCTCCCGATCCGTGGGTGTCGTTGGCTGCCGCGGCGGCGGTCACGGAGCGAATCCGTCTAGGAACCGGCGTGGCCCTCGTCGCCCAGCACCACCCGATCTCGCTGGCCAAGGTGGTGGCCAGCGTCGACGTGTTGTCGGCCGGTCGGGTCGTGCTCGGCGTCGGATACGGCTGGAACCGGGAGGAGATGGCCCACCACGCCGTCGAGTACGCCACTCGGCGGGACCGGGTGGCCGAGCACGTGGCCGCCATGCGGGCTCTGTGGACCGATGACGAGGCCGAGTTCCACGGCGAGCACGTCGACTTTGCTCCGTCTTGGTCGTGGCCGGTGCCGGTGGACCCGGGAGGCCCACCGGTCCTGCTCGGGGGCGGTGCCGGGCCCCGGCTGTTTGCCGAGGTCGCCGCCTGGGCCGACGGGTGGATGCCCGTCGGGGGGTCCGGCCTGGCCGATGGCCTGGCCGACCTCCGTGCCGCCTGCGAGGACTGGGGACGTGACCCCGAGGAATTGGCGGTTGTGCCCATCGGCACCCTGCCTGACGAGGGGAAGCTCGACCACTACGCCTCGCTGGGGATTGTCGAGACGGTGCTGCGCGTGCCATCGGCCGGTCGGGACGAGGTACTCGCCGCCCTCGACGACCACGCCCGCTTCCTCGGCTGAGGACGGTCGACGTGGTCACCGGAGGGTCGAACTCGGGGACAGGGTGGTCGGACGGTCTCGTCGACCTCGGCGTCGGCCCGTACGTCCACGGCACTCCGAGCCGTCGGTTCCCCGTGTACACCCGTGGCAACGCCGGAGAGGTCTATCCGCAGCCTGTCTTCCCACTGACCGCGGCCATGGCACAGGCCCTAGCCGGCGACCCGGCGCGTGACTTCCTCCGGTCCACCGGCATGGTGACTCGGCGGGAGTGCGACGAGGACGCCGACGTTTTCATGGGGGTGTTCGGCGGCTACACGTACCTCAATCTCTCGGTCACCCGGGTCGTCGCTGTCCGCACGCCCGGAATGTCGCTGGCCGACGCCGACGCCCCGTTCCTCGGCGCCGAGGAACTGGCGCCGCCCCATCGTCGTTCGTGGCGGGACTTGAACCCGTTGGCCACCGTCCGCGGGCTCCGCTACGGCTGGCGGGTGCTGGCTGCCGATGTGATCCCCGAACTGGACGCGGCCGCCGACGAGATCGCGGCCTGGCGGGACAGTCTGACGACGGTCGGCGAGGCGACCGACGACGAGTTGTTCGACGACGCGGTGGGGATGCTGCCCATGGTCGGCCGGACGTTCGCTCTGCACCTGGCCATCACGGGGGGCACCGGCATTGGCCTCGACTTGCTGCGGCGGACCACCCGTCGGCGGTCCGATCGACGTCGGAAAACCGGGGTGGACCTCATGGCCCTGCTCGGCGGCCTGGGCGACGTGGCCTCGGCCGCCCCGGCCGCAGCCCTCTGGGAGCTGGGCCGCCTCGTCCGGTCCGACGGGGCGACGTCCGCCCACTTCGACCGCGGCGTTTCCGGCCTGGACGCCCGCCTCCGGGCCGACCCGGCGGTTGCGTCGTTCGTCGGGGCGTTCGACGCCTTCCTCGACCTCCACGGCGCCCGCGGGCCCAACGAGTGGGAGATGGGGTGCGACGTCTGGGGGACCGACCCGGACCTCGCCCTGGCCCTCGTCGACCGCATGCGCCACGCCGGCGAGGACCACGACCCGGGGGTCCGCGGCGCCCGTCGGGCCGCCGATCGGGAGGCGGCGGTGGCCGGGGCCCGCCGACGGGTGCGGCCCGGGTCCCGGTGGCTGTTCGACCGAGGGCTGCGGTGTGCCGTGCTGCGCACCCGGGGCCGGGAGCGGTGCAAGACGATCCTCGTGGAGGCGGTCCACGAGGGCCGGCTGCGACTCCGCGAGCTGGGGCGCCGCCTGGCCGAGCGCCATCCGGGCGTGGCGCCTGACGACCTGTTCTTCGTGACGCTCGAGGAGGCCGAGGCCTACCGGGCCGACCCGACCGCCTTTGCTGCCATCGTGGCTAAACGGCGTGCCACTAGGGACCGCCTGGCCGCCCTGGAGCCGCCGTTCTGTTTCAGCGGCGACCTGTCGCCGGTCGAGGACTGGGCCCCTCGGGAGGACCCGTCGCGGGGGTCGAGTGGTCGGCGGCCATTCGGGTCGTCTCCCGGCACCGTGCTGTCCGGGACGCCGGGCTCGTCGGGAGTGGCCCGGGGGCGGGCCCGTATCGTCCTCGACCCGGCGGATCCCGGCGACCTCGGACCGGGCGACGTCCTGGTGGCGCCCCACACCGACCCGGCGTGGACCCCCCTCTTCGTGCCTGTTGAGGCCGTCGTGGTCGACGTCGGTGGCCAGATGAGCCACGCGGTGATCGTGTCCCGGGAGCTGGGTCTGCCGTGCGTGGTGGCCGTCACCGGGGCGACGACTGCCATTGCCGACGGGATGCCGGTCGAGGTGGACGGCGCCGCCGGGACGGTGCGGATCCTGGATTGAGCGGCGCGCCGGTCTCGGCGCCCGGATTAGGAAGGGCCAGAGTCCCTCAGGAGTTCGCGGCGCGGAACCCGGCCATGAAGTCGACCAGGGCCTCGACGCTGGCCACCGGCAGGGCGTTGTACACGCTGGCCCGGATGCCGCCCACGCTGCGGTGTCCCTTTAGGTTGACCATGCCGGCCTCGGCGGCCTCGGCCACGAAGCGCTTCTCAAGGTCTTCGTCGGGGAGCCGGAACACGATGTTCATGTGCGACCGGCTGGCCTCGTCGACCGGGCACGTGTACCAGCCGTCGCTGCCGTCGATGGCCCCGTACAGCAGCGACGCCCGCTCGGCGGCCCGCTGCTCGAAGGCGGGCAAGCCGCCCTCGGCCTGCATCCAGCGCAGCACCTTGCCCATCACGTAGATGGCGAACATTGGCGGCGTGTTGGCCATTGAGTCGTTCGACTCGTGGGTGGCGTAGTCCAGGTACGAGGTCAGGTCGCGGCCGTGGGTGGACAGGCGGTCCTTCCGGACGACGACGACGGCCAGGCCGGCCGGGCCGAGGTTCTTCTGGGCGCCGCCGTACACAAGGTCGTGGGCGTCCCAGTCGATGGGGCGGCTCAGGAAGTCGGAACTCATGTCGGACACCAGCGGCACGCCGACCGAGGGCAGGTTCGGAAACCGGATGCCGCCGATGGTCTCGTTGCTGGTGACGTGCAGGAAGCGGCTGCCGTCGCGGACCTTAATCTCATCGGTGAACGGCATGCGGCTGAACGAGCCGTCGGCTCCCGACCAGGCCTCGTAGACCGGGGCGACCTTGCTGGCGTCGCCGAGGGCCTTCTTGGCCCACGTACCGGTGTTGACGTAGCCCGCGGTCTCGCCGTCGGCCAGCAGGTTCATCGGCACCTGGGCGAACTGCAGCGAGGCGCCACCCTGGAGGAACAGCACGGAGAAGTCGTCGGGCACACCGGCGAGCGACCGGAAGTCGGCCAGGGCCTGCATGTGCACCGCGTCGTAGGCGGCGGCACGGTGGCTGGCCTCGATGATCGACATGCCGGTGCCGTCGAAGTCGAGGAACTCGTCCCGGACCTCTTCGAGAACCGACACCGGAAGGGTGCACGGGCCCGCGCAGAAGTTGTGGACACGGGTGGATGCGCTCATGGGGTTTCTCCCTGGTTCGAGCCCGGGCCGGCCAAGGGCGGACGCCGGGGTCGTTGGGTCGACCCGGGCAGCCTACCGGAGCGTTCCCGACAGAAGGGAAGGAAACGGGTCTCAGCCGGCGGTGAGCTCGAGGCGGCGCAGGGATGGTTCGACGACGGCTGCCGTCCGGGCCGCGGAAGCGGCCAGGGCCTCGGGGTCGAGGTGGTCGGGGTCGTCCACGCCGATGGGCACCACCTGGTGGTTGTGTTCGCGGTCCACCCAGGTGGGGACGTAGCCGGCGTCGACGATGGCCGCCCCGCCGTCGTCGGCCCGGACCTGGAACCAGGCGATGAGGCCGTCCTGGGTCTCCGGGGGGCACGACCGGCACGGGTTGGCGGCGTCGCCCGGCTGGTTGGTCAGGAAGTTCCCCAAGCCGTAGGCCAGGGCGTCGCCGTCGAGGCGCTCCACCGGCTGGACCACGTGGGCGTGGTGGCCGAGGACCAGGTCGACCTCCGGGGCGGCCAGCAGTCGCCGTCCGGCTGTGCGCTGGCGGTCGGTGGGGTCTGCTCGGTATTCCTCGCCCCAGTGGACGCTGACCACCACGAACTCGGCGCCCGCGTAGCGGGCCGCCCGGGCATCGGCGACCACCCGGTCCACGTCGAGGTGGGGGACCATCCACGGTGGGTCCATCGGCAGATCTCGACCGTTGAGGAGGTCGGTGACCGACAGGTGGGCCACCCGGATCCCGCCCGGCTCGTACCAGGCGGGACCGGCCGCGTCGGCCGCCTCTGCCATGCCGGTGGTGGCCAGGCCGACCCGATGGAGGTGGTGCAGCGTGGCCGTCACACTGGACGGTCCGGAGTCCAGGGAGTGGTTCGACGCCAGCGAGCAGCCGTCGTAGCCGGCGTCGGCGATGGCGTCGGCCAGAGTGGACGGCACCCGGAAGGTGCCGCGGAAGCTGAGGTCGTCGTCGCGGCGCGACAGCGGGCTCTCCAGGTGGCACAGGGCCAGGTCAGCGCCGGCGAGGATGGGGCGGACGCGGCCGAAGAGCGGGGTGAAGTCCCAGCCGGAGCCGGTTCCCTCGGCGGCCGTGGCGGCCCGGTCGGCGACGGCGCCATGGCTGATGATGTCGCCGGTGGCTACCAGGGTGAACGATCGGGCGGGACGGGGGGCCAAGGTGGCCGATGCTCCGGGAGTGGGCGCTTCCGAGGTGGGCGCCCCGTCGGTGGGCGGTGGAGTGGTGGGAGGTGGCGAGGTGGACGGTGGGGCGGTGGATGGTGTCGTGGTGTCCACAGTGACCTCCTGGCCGCTTGGGGCAGCGCCCTCGCCGTCCCCCGCCAGGTCGGTGACCAGGAGGCCGACCAGGCCGACCACCACCGCGGCCTGGAGGAACCGGGCCAGGCGGCGCTCACCGGACTGCAGCGGGTGGATGCGGTCGTCGGAGGTCGACTTTTGGTCGGTCATGCGTCGGTCCGGGAGAGGAGGGGGACGCCAGGGCGGACCGACCGGTCGTCTGTGCCGGCCTCGCGTACTACCTGTCCGGACACCACCACGTGGTGCACGCCGACCGAAGGCAGCCAAGTCTTCTCGATGGTCGACCGGTCGGAGATGGTCGCGGGGTCGAAGATGGTCACGTCGGCCACCGAACCGACCGAGAGCCGGCCCCGGCGGGCCAGGTCGGGACACCGCCTCTCCAGGAGGCGGGCCGGGAGGATGGTCATCCTGGCCAGGGCGTCGGGGAGCGACAGCAGGCCCCGCTCTCGCACGTAGTGGCCGAGGACCCGACTGAAGCAGCCTGAACCCCGCGGGTGGTTGTTGTGGTGTTCCTGGAGGATGGCGTCGGAGCCGATCATGATCCACGGAGTGGTCAGCGCCGTGTCGATGTCGTCGTCGGACATGGCGAACGCCGCGGTCAGGCGGTTCTCGGCCCGGGCCCGTTGCCATCCGGCCTCGTCGAGGCGTCCGGTGGTGCCGGCCACCTGCAGGTCGGCCACCGTGATCCCGTACTTCTCCCGGAACCGGTCGAACCGGGCGCTCCCGGCGTAGGTGGCCCAGTACGTGTACGGGTAGGTGCAGGCGGTGACGGCCAGTCCGTCGGAGCGGGCCGCCTCGATCTGGGCGACGGCCTCGCGCATGCGTCCCGTGCCGCCGGTGGAGTTCAGGTGTTCGACGTGGATGGCGCAGCCGGTGCGGCGGGCCACGGTGACCGCCTCGTCGACGGCCTCCTCCTGGGTGCCGGGCTCGAGGTTCTCCGAGTGGCGTAGGTGGAGGCAGAGCGGGACCCCGTGGCGGGCGGCCAACTCGCCGTGGCGGAGCATCTCGTCGAGGGTGACGCCGACGGTGTACTCGGGTTGCTGGTGGATGCCCAGGGCGCCGGCCCGCAGGTCGGCCTCGGCCCGTCGCAGGAGATCTTCGACCTGGGGGTCGGTGGCGTAGTCGATGCCGATGCCCATGGACTTGCGGTGCTCGTACTGGTCGGTGGCGCCGCCCACGTTGACCGGTGGGGCATGGCCGGCCGACCGTGCCAGGAATCGCTCCATTGTGCCGTCGATGCCGTGCATGCAGAGGTTGGAGGTGACGCCGTCGGCGACCTTGTTCCACTCCCCGTAGCCGTTGACCGGGTAGGAGAGCACGTCGATGAATCCGGGGGCCACGACCAGGCCGCGGGCGTTCAGCGTCCGACGGCCGGTGAGGGATCCGTCGGCGATGGTGGCCACGGTGTCGCCGTCGATGCCGACGTTCGCCACGCCGTCGAACCCGCTGTCGGGGTCGACGATCCGCCCGCCCTCCACCACCAGGTCGTAGAGGTGGTCGTCGACGGTGGTGGACGGTGCAGGTTCGGTCCTCGTCGTGGCATCGGACGCCCGGGTGGTCGTGGACCGTGGAGCGGAGGTGGTCGTGGTCGTCGGGGCCGGGCCAGCGGCGGGTGTGCCACGGCCGGGGAGGCGACGCCCGAGGGCGACCAGCCCGGCGCCGAATCCGAGCCCGAGAAGGACCCGTCGTCGGCCCACCGCTTCG
>MDTE01088922.1_pt1 | contig 13151 bp, 14 predicted proteins | sample 811231 | NCBI WGS metagenome assembly MDTE01 (sample SAMN05326651, study PRJNA326480) | marine metagenome | isolation source: seawater | place: Indian Ocean: Red Sea | collected 2010
TCAAATTCATTTTTGTAATAAAGCTCTGTTTTTGTGTCAGGGTATTCTTTTTTAAGCCTTTTGAGTAATTCTTTTATCTGTATCACAACTAAAATCATATATTACCGTGAAGAAAAAAACTTTAATTATTGACCTCGATGACACTTTATGTAATACTTTTGAAGATTTGGTTTTTAATGCCCATCTAGACGCATCCAAAGCAATGGTTAAGGCAGGCTTCCCTATGTCTGTTGAAGAGACCTTTAGAGAAAGAATAAGAATCTTAGAAAAAACAATATCGAGCAATTTTTCAGATAATTTCAAGGAAGCCTTAAGAGAAGAAATGAATCCTTCTGAAGAGCAAGAAGAAGCAGGTTTTGATGCATACTACAAAAGAGATATAGAAGAATTAACACTTTTTCCTCTTGCTGAAAAATTCTTGGATCTTTGTTCTTCTTTAAATGTTGCACTTGTGACAAAAGGGGACGAAAGAACCCAAAATGAAAAGATAAAAAAATTAGGTATATCAAAATATTTCGATTATGTTTCAATAGTCAAAATTTCAAATTCAAAAGAAGATGAATTTAAGAAAATCATGAATCAGTGGGAAGCAGATTCAAGAGAGATTGTCGTTGTTGGAGATAGGCCAGATTCAGATATTTCTCCAGGAAATAAGTTGAAAATGACAACTGTAAGATACAAATCTGAACACTACAGAAGGATGAAGCCTAGAAACGAGTTCGAAATTCCTGATTATGAAGTTGAGGATTACAAAGGCCTGATATCACTCTTTAAGAAAAACTTCATTTGACCAATCCTTAGGTTGAATCCAGCTTGATATTATTGATCTGTATTTTTCATAAGAGATGTAATAAGTTATTTTTGGCCTGTCAAAAGAGTCAAGCAGTATGGCTTGAACCTTTCCCCCTTTTCTTAAATCCATGTTTTCTTCATAAGGAAAATTGAATTTATATGTCCTTAAAACCTTTCTATACTTATCCATAATTTTTAAAGTATGGATATCTCCTTCACAACTTAGAACAGGGCACATTCCCTCAGGTGCACCATAATTAAACATTGCCACAGCGATATCCCCATTGTCAATTCCAACAATATCTATTTTTGCCAAAATTGGGACAAACTCACCATCTCCAACAGGCTTCCACCCATACTGAAAATCCATTTCTATATTGCCATTTATATGATTCCAATTATGGTTGTCAATGTCGTTTTGGATTATGTTTTCTGTTGTTATTTTTTCAATACCATTAAGGCCACATTCAATTGAGCTTTCCATTTCTTCGGACCCTTCTTGAGAGAAGATTATTTTTTTACCATATCTGGCCAATGTTCCTGATGAAGATCCGTCACTAAATTCAAAAACAGACATTTCGCCATCTTCAGGAATGGTTATTTTTGCCAAGGGGGAATACCCATCTCCCTGCATGAGTTCGACAAAGTTGTTTTTTTCTTTGTTTTCAGATGTTCTGTAAAGTTTTATTAGAGGGTCACTTAAAAGTTCATCTTTTTCATTTTTTGAAACTTCAAAAGACAATTTGCCAGAACATGGCTCCCAATCTAAATAATATCTATTTTCATCTGTGTCTTCTTCTGCGGAAAGTAAATCAGTATCATTTCCTTCACTTCCAAGAATATCTTCTTCTTCCTCAGCCACAGGTGCCTCTTCAACAACTGCTGCTTCCTCAGCCACAGGTGCCTCTTCAACAACTGCTGCTTCCTCAGCCACAGGTGCCTCTTCAACTTCGCTTGTGGTATTGCATCCATAGATTAAAAAAGAAACAAAAGCCAAAAAGAAAAATTTATTGTTCATAATCTAGATTGTAATCTTTTTAGAATATCTATGTAATGAAAAAACTATTATTTAAAATATGAAACTGAATGACCTTGTTTCCAGATTAGACAACCTCCTGAAAAAGGATCAGTTTGTCGATAAGAGCATTAACGGAATACAGGTTTCTGGGAGAGAGAACGTAAAAAAAATCTTAACAGGAGTTTCTATATCTAAAGAATTGATAAAAAAATCAATCCAAGAAAATTGTGATTCAATCATTGTTCATCACGGTATGTTTTGGGGAGAACAATCTTACCCTATCGAAGGAATAGCAAGAGAAAGGCTTAATCTACTATTAAAAAATGAAATATCTTTGCTCGCTTATCATCTTCCTCTTGATGCACATGAGGAAATTGGAAACAACTACCCCGCTTGTCTAGATTATATGAACTCTTTTAAAGGAAAGAATCTGGAACCTTTCGGGATGTTCGACGATTTTTTTATTGGGGCAAGTTTTGAACTAGAAGAAAGAGTCGATGTTTGTGTTTTGAAAGAAAAAACAAAACTTTATTACGAACATGAAGTAATTCATTTAAATTGTAAAAAGAAGAAAATAAAAAAGATAGCAATTGTTTCTGGAGCAGGAGCTAATTTCATCAAAGAGGCTGCAAAAGAGAATGTTGACCTTTTAATAACTGGAGAAGCTGAAGAATGGTCAATGCATGAGGCGATTGAACATAATGTAAACTTGTTTGCATGCGGTCATTATGCAACTGAAAGAGTTGGAATACAAATGTTAAATCAATATTTAAAAGAAAAATTAAATATTGAATCTGTTTTTTTTGACATACCGAATCCCATCTAGCAATATGATTAAGATATGAGTGATTCGTTTGGAAAAGAGTATTCATTAAAAGATGCTGAAAAAATGATACCTTCACTGAAGAGGGATTTTAAAAACATTGTAGCCCTCAAGGAGAATCTCGATGAGATTGGTTTTGATATAGTTTATGGAACATTCAGAGAAGGCTGCTCTCCAAATGGAACAGGCTCCCTTCCTGAAGATTTTTTGAGTTTTTGTAAGATTATTGAAGAGAAATTTCACAAACTTGGGATTCTTTTAAGATCTCTTGAAGAAGGTGTAGTTGACTTTCCCTCAAAAAGAAAAAATAAGGATATTTTTTTAACTTGGATATATCCAGCTTCGAAGATAGGTTATTGGTATTTTCCAGAGGAAGGATATCAAGAAAAAAAATCAATTAACGATTTTTAATTCTTTCAATTACAATTAGTTTGTGCGGACAAGGCGCGACCGGCACGGCCCTCGGCCAGCTGGTTTTGTCCGCACTTTTTTATTATGACTAGATACCCTCTAAGTTCTTACAAAGGAGAAAGGTCCGAAATATCTATTGGGAATGTCTCTTTTCGAGAAGGAAACTTTGTAACAATAGCTGGTCCATGTTCTGTTGAGAGTCAAGAGCAGATATTAAAAACAGCTGAAACTGTTTCAATGCTGGGTGCTTCAATCCTTAGAGGAGGAACTTATAAGTATAGGAAAAGTCCTTATACTTTTGCCGGACTTGAAGACAAGGGAGTTGATTATCTTCTGGAAGCTTCAAAAAAAGCTTCATTGCCTGTTGTCACTGAAGTTATGTCGATAGAAAAAATCGATTATTTAGTTAGGAAAGTTGATATGCTTCAAATTGGAAGCAGAAATATGCATAATACCCCACTGCTCAAAGAAGTTGGAAGAACAAAAAAGCCTGTTATCCTTAAACGAGGTTATATGGCAACAATAGAAGAGACTCTTCTTGCTGCAGAACATATTGCAAAAGAAGGAAATCAAAACATAATACTTTGCGAAAGAGGTATAAGGTGTTTTGACGATTCTTTAAGGTTCACTCTTGACTTGGCAGGAGCTATATTGCTAAAAGAAAGTTCAAAATTCCCAGTAATTATTGACCCTTCTCATGCAACAGGAAGATCAAATCTTGTTAAACCTTTATGTTTAGCTGCTTTGGCGGCTGGTTTAAACGGAATTATGGTTGAAGTTCATCCAGAGCCAAGAAAAGCTCTTTCTGACTCAGAGCAGAGTCTAACTTTCGATGAATTTGCAGATTTGATGGATTCTTTGTCTCTCTTTTCGAAAAATAAAAATAAAATAACTCAAAAGTTCGGGGACTAGCGCAGCCTGGTAGCGCGACTGTTTTGGGAACAGTAGGTCGTGGGTTCAAATCCCGCGTCCCCGACCACCCCTACTCCCATTCTTCCTCTTCCCATTCTTCAATCCATTCTTCATTGTCAGGATTTAATTTTTTCAATTTGTTCCCTCTCGATAAAGCCATGTAACCATGTTTCAAAATCTGCTTTATGTTTTTTGTAAAAATTTATTGCAGGCTCATTCCAATCTAAAACTTGCCAAGTCATACCCTTTAGGTTCAGTTTCTTGCATATATTAGTTGTTTCTTTGAAAAGTAGACTCCCTACCCCTTTATTTCTGTAACTTTCGGTTATCACAAAGTCTTCTAAGTGTAAAATTTTTCCTTTCCAGGTTGAGTAACGTATAAAATAAAAAGACAATCCGATAATTTTTTTCCCATCTTCAGCAACTAAAAATTGATAAGATGGGTTATTGCCAAAGCCGTCATTTTCTAAATCTTGTAATGTGATACTTACTTTGTCAAGTGATTTTTCATATTCTGCTAATTCTTTTATAAGCTTTAAAACGGATGGTAAATCCTTTTTTAAGCCTTGTCTGATTGTTATTCTCATATTGAGTCATGGTGGGCCATCGTGGACTTGAACCACGGACCTCGCCCTTATCAGGGGCGCGCTCTAGCCAGCTGAGCTAATGGCCCATAAAAACATATTTTATTATTTAAAACTATAAAAAGGGGTTTCTTCGGCTTTTATTTCAAAGGTCTCTCCTTTGTCATTTTTAACAAGTGCATTTCCATTTTCACACCCTGAAAGAAATTTTCCATAGAATTTTTTGCCATTTGAATCTATCCAAAATATTTCTTTGTCTTTGTCTATAAGAAGATCGTTCCATTCTTTGAAGATGGCATTTCTGTTTGAGATATTTGTTAGTTCTTCTTCTAAAGTTTTTAACCATCTTTTTAATATTACTGCTCTTGGGTTTCCCCAGCCTTTTTCAAGAAGTCCTTCCTTTTCCATTGTCGTAGATTCAGATAGTGCCACGGGTGTTTTGTCGTTTTTGCCAAAAACATTCAAACCAAGGCTTAGTATCGCATATTTTGAATCTCCTTTTATCAAAGTATTTACAAGGGTTCCTCCAACTTTTTTATCATCAAGCATGATGTCGTTTGGCCATGATAATTTTGACTTAATCGCTTTTGCAACTGATAAAGACAGAACTATTGGGAGCATTGAAAAATCTTCATTTTTAATATCACTTAAATCTAAAACAAGGCTTACAAGGATTCCTGAAGCCAGTTTTGAAACCCATTTCCTTCCAGTCCTTCCTCTTCCAGAGGATTGATATTCTGAAACAACCAAAGAATCCTCAACTTTTTCTTTTGATTTTATCAATCTCATTGAATAGTCATGAGTTGAATTTATTGTTGTGAAATAATGATAGTTTTTCCTAAATCTCTCAGGGCAATAGTTTAGAAATTCTGGAGGGGTTAACCTCGGCTCTTTTTTAGTGATTTTTATTCCTTTTTTTTCTTTTGACTCGATTGAAAACCCTAATTTCTCAAAATAATCAAGAGATTTATAAAAAGAGGATTTTGAAACATTCGCTCTTTCGGCAATGTTTTTTTCTGAGGTTTTTTCTTCTGTTGTTAATTCTGTAAAAATAATGGAATCACTTTCTGTGACTTTATATTTTCTTACAGAGTCAAAGACTTCCATCTTTTCTTAAATTAAATTCAAAAGAGCCAAAGCAGCTTCGGAGCCTTTGTTTCCCTTCTTTCCTCCCGCCCTTTCCTTCGCCTGTTCGATATTCTTTGTTGTCAATATCCCCATGCTTATTGGAGATCCGTATCTGATTTGAAGATTTGCTAAACCATTGAATATTGAATTACAGAGAAAGTCATAATGGTCGGTTTCCCCTTTTATTATCGCTCCAATTGCTATTATGGCAATGTCTTCTGGGAAGGGTTCATCTTTCAAAATTTTTGAAGCAAGGGAAAGTATTTCCCAGGATCCAGAAACTGTAACATGGCTAAATTTTTTATTTTTTGACTCAAGGACGCTTTTTGCACCTTGAAAAAGAGAATCGGTGATGTCTTTGTTGAAACTTGACTGAATCACGAATATTTTCATTCTTTTATCTTCTCTGTCGAACCTATTTCAAGACCAAAGCCTTCTAAGGCAATTATGTTTCTTTCATTATTCGTGATTATTTTCATTTTTCCAACACCGCAAGCTTTTAATATCTGTGCCCCTATCCCATATGATCTAAAATCCATTTCTTTAGATTCTTTTTTTTCTTGTTCTTTAGAACCTAACAATACAAGTATTCCCCTCTGTGATTTGTATATTTGTTCCAATGCAGAATTCAATCTTTTTTGAGACCCTTTACCAGAATCTTTTTCCGAGTGAACTCTAACCAGTGTTTCTTTTTCTTTTGATATTGACCCTTTAACGAATGCAAAATGGTTTTCTGTGCTGTTTTTTGACTGGAAGATAAGGATTCTAGAATTTTTTTCGTTAGGGATTTTCATTTCAGTTTTTAAGAAAATATTCGGTCTTTCCTTTAAGAGATAAGAGATCAAATCAGCAATTGTTATCAATGGTAAATCATGCTTTTTTGAGAATTTTATCAAGGAAGGCATTCTCATCATTGTCCCATCTTCCTCAAGTATTTCACAAATAACACCTGCTTTAGGCAACCCCGCAAGTTCACATAAGTCAACTGCAGCTTCAGTATGTCCTGCTCTAGATAAAACCCCTCCTTTTCTGGCTCTTAATGGAAATATATGACCTGGTTGCCTGAAGTCATTCGGTCCTTTAAGTGGATCTATAAGTTGCATTATAGTTTTCGATCTTTCAAAAGAACTTATTCCAGTTGTAATGCCCTCTATAGCATCAACAGAAATGGTAAAAGCTGTGCCATGAGGATCCATATTTTTTCTAGTCATTGATGTTAGACCAAGTTGATCAAGTCTTTCCCCTGTCATTGGCACACATATCAACCCTCGTGCCTCCTTTGTCATGAAATTGATATTTTTTGGTGTTGCATGTATTGAAGCACAAATCAAGTCTCCTTCATTTTCCCTATCTTCACTATCTGCAACAATAACCATTTTTCCAGACTGCAGGGCTTTTATTGCCAATTCAATATTTTTTTTCATTGCCATTTCCCAAGAGAATATCTAGAAATAACATCAACCTCTATGTTTATGTCCTTTCCAGCATCTATAGATTCTATATTTGTTCTCTTTAGTGTTTCTTCGATTAGATAAACTTCAATTGAGCCATTGCCTTTTTTTGCTATAGTTAGGCTTATTCCGGAAAGAGCAACACTGCCTTTCTCTTTCAAGAAGAGGTCGAGGTTCTTTGGGTACTCTATTGTCCATAAAGAGCTTAAGGCATCAATCTTTTTTAATCCTTTTACCTTTCCAATGCCATCTATATGTCCTAAAACTATATGTCCTCCCATTGGATCCCCCATTTTAAGAGCCCTTTCCCAATTAATGATTTCACCTTTTGAATCCTTGGAAAAAGAAGTTTTTAGAATAGTTTCTTTGGAAAGATTAAAAACAGCAACTTTATTTTTATATTCATTCAAAGTCAAACAAACACCATTAATTGAAATCGATTCTCCAATTACAGGATCATCGAAGTCTTTCAAATCTATAGAAAGGATCAGGGAACTTTCTTTTTCTTCAGCTTCTTTGATTAAGCCTTTAGATTCAATTATTCCTGTGAACATCTGTTAAATAACCCTCTATCCTAGTATTATTTCCAATTTTTTTTATGCTAACGTTGGAAAGTTCTTTTGAATCAGACAAAGTTCTCCAGACTTTTGGAGAAAAACCTAAACCTTTATCCCCTATTATCTTTGGTGCTGTATAAACTATTATCCTGTCTGCAAGACCTTCTTTTATTAGTTCTCCAGCAAGCCTCCCACCTTCACATAAAACTGATTGAACTTTTTCCTCTCTGACCATTCTCAATAAACTTTTTAAATCCTTTGGATTTATGTAAGAAATGTTTTTTTTATTGTTGTTTGATTTTTTACCCCATACATAGACATGTCCATTTTTAAAAATTTTTGAACCTTCTTGAACCTTGTGGTTCCTGTCAACTAGGATTTTCTTCCAATCTTTTTTTCTCAAAGTCCTCTCTAGCTTGGGATTGTCTTTTGAAACTGTTCCTGAGCCAACCAAAATGGCATCATGCTGATTCCTTAGTTCCCTTCCGCTAATTCTCGATTCTCTAGAAGTTATCCATTGAGAGGTTCCGTCACTAGCGGCAATTTTTCCATCCAAAGATACTGCAACTTTTATGGTTACAGAAGCTCTACCTTTTTTTAAACCTGTTAAATAGCTGTAGTTCAACAACTTGCATTGACCTTCAAGACACCCAAGTGAAACTTCTAATCCCGCTTCTTTTAATTTCCTGATTCCTTTTCCGTTTATTTCCTTGTTCGGATCTTTCATGCCAACAACAACTCTTTTTACATTTTTTGCGATAATTTGATCTACACATGGTGGAGTTTTGCCATAATGCGAACATGGTTCCAAAGTTACATAAAGTGTTGTGTTTTTTTTGGCAACATGATTCAAGGCATTTATTTCTGCATGACCTTCACCATATTTTTCATGATAGCCTTTTGATAGGATTTTTTTTCCATCTGAAACGATAGCACCTACAAGGGGATTTGTTTTTGTTTTTCCAAGTCCTTTTTTTGCAATCTTGATCGCTTCAAGCATGAAGTGTTTATCTTTTTTTTGAAAATTCAATTTAGTAAAATGTTATTTTTTTTTATTTCGTTCTTGAAATCTTCCATTGCTTTGTTGATCTCTTCATCAGTGTAAGATTTTTGTCCGTCTCCAATAACCAATCTCCATGTTAAGTTCCAGTTTTCTTTCTTTTTATAAACATCAAACAAGAAGATTTCCTCAACAATATCTATCTTTAAACTTTTTATTAAACTTGTTATTTTCTTTGTCTCTTCTGAATTTTTTGTTTTTATATTCAAGTCTCTATAAACAAATTTATGTTTTGGTAAATCATTTATTTTTAACTTTGGCATTGGCCAATAAAGGTTTAGGTTTAACTCACACACCCAAACGATTTCCTTCCTGCTTCCAATCTCTATTTGAAAAGCCCCTAAGGAACCTGTGAAAACATCACTGACTATAGAGAGTTTTGAGTTTTCTAAGAAAGGGCCAGTATTTGACTCTGAATAATTTACGGAAGAATTCCATTTTAGAGCAAGGTCTTCAATTAAGTTTTTAATAAGCCTTACTCCATCCTCTTCCTCTTTTGCAATTAGACCTAAATTGAGTAATTCTTGAGTGTCATTAAAAACTTTCCCAATTTCAAAAGCCCATCCAGAAGAAAAACCTTTTTTTCTAGAATTCTCATGCCCTCTAAGCAAAGAAGCAACTATTGAGTTTCTTAAAAAGGATTTCTCTTCTGACCTGGGGTTCAGTATCTTTAAACCCTTGTTCCCTGTGATTGATTTTCCTAGCTTTCCTAATTCTTCTGAAATCAGGCTTGATCGAATCTCTTGTCTGCCGCCAAAAGAAACAAGAGTGTCAATAAGGGATTTTTCTATATGAAAAAAATCATCTGAACTCGATGCGCTCATTTCAATCTTTGGAAGGGTTTCTTTGAGGTTTGAATAGCCGTAAACTCTTATGACCTCTTCAATCAAGTCTTCAGGAATCGATAGGTCTGTTCTGTAAGAAGGGATAAGCCATTCTCCCTTCCTTAAACCTTTTTTACTTTTTATCTTCCATGTTTCTTTCCATTTTCCATCTTTGTCTTTTGATATTTTTAATATCCCTAAGCTCGCAAGGATTTGATGTATTTTTTCATCTTCAATATCCATACCTAGCCTTGAGTTGATTTCTGATGTCTTTATGGTTATCGTCCTTGCTCTCTCTTTTTTTCCTTCGACCAGTGTTGCAGTTTCTACCTTGTTTGTCCATCCGAGCTTGTTTAGCCACCAAAGGTATCTTTTGGCACCGATCAAAAAACCTTTAGGGTCTATGGTTCTTTGAAACCTGTAAGAAGAATCTGTTAAAAGGTTAATCCTTTCTGCACTTTGCCTTGTAGAAGAATTCTTGAAACAAGCTGCCTCTAAAAGAAATTCCTTGTCTGAATCTTTAGAAGACCCTTCTTCAGAGCCTATGATTCCCGCAAGGGCAAGACTTTCTCCTTTCTTGTTTTTTATAAGGAGGTCTTTTGGGGAAAGGTTGTAAGAGTTTCCGTCAAGGGCATTGAACTTGACTTTTTTATTTGCTGTCTCAACAACTATTCCCTTTTCAACTGACGAGTATGGAAAAAGGTGAAGTGGCTGTCCTGTTTCAAATAAAACATAATTTGTAAGGTCAATCAATGGGCTTATTGAATTTCTCCCCATGAGTTTTAGCATTTTCTTGATATGCTCATCTTCTTTTGAAGAGATTCTTAAATGTATACCCAGATAAGATTTGCAGTTTTCGCTTTTCAGCTCTATTGGATATTTGTTTTCTATGGAAATGTCTTCTAAATCTAGATTTTTTATTTTTAAATTTTTTGCTGTTGCAAATTCTCTTGAAAGACCATAGATTGAAAGAATGTCAGTTCTGTTGCTTGGAACACTTAGGTCCAATACCTTTTCGCCTTCAACCTCTAATATCTCTTCGCATTCAAAACCTATCTCTGTGAATGTTTCAGCAATTTCCTCTATTGGATAATTGCACTTTACAAAATCTTTTAACCAACATATGGGAAGACGCATTGTTGTTTTTTATTTTCCGGTTATTTCGATTGTCTTGCTGCTTGCTTCCCTTTGTTCCATTCCAGGTAAATCCATCAATTCTGGTCCTCGGTTCTCTTCAATGGTTTCTGGACGAGCTGCATAGGAAAAAGCCAAAGACAGAAGTATCAGTATAAAAATATTTATTCTTTTTTTCATCATTTTCACCTTTCCTCTAGAACAACCTCGTCAACTTCCCAGCCATGAGCTTCAATACCATCAAGTTCATCTTGTGCCCACCATATAAAGCATACATATTTACCTCTAAACTGACTCAGGTCAACAGTGGTAGTTATGTTGTCAAGGAAACCATCATTATTAAAATCAGAATCTCCCATACTCCATTTATACATATAAGACCCCCCACCTGGATCATCGTAGCAGCTACCTATTTGGAAATCACTCCATCTCACAGTTAGCCCCATCTGTGAATTCTCACCAAGGTTCTCGTATTTTTCATTCCAGGTAAGTGTTGTGATCTTGTTTTCCTTTATGTAAAAGGCATTCGAACCTTCGATGCTTCCTGAAGGAACTGGCCAAAGCAATCCCGCATCTCCATCTCCATACAGGGTTGTTAATGAATCTGTCCACCATCTCTTACAGTCGGTACCTCCAAGATCTCCAGGGACAGCAAGATGCCATGCTGTCGCATCATCAAAATCATTATCAGCCCACCACCATGCGGATGTTGAGGAACATTCTCCTTCGCTATCCATCGGGAAAGCTTCATAAAAAGGAACATTGATGAAGTCGGGTTGTTCAAAAATTTGGAAATCGTCAACAAGCATACCCGTATCAGTTCCTGAACTGTTTGTGATTTGAGTAAAGGCCAAGCAAACATTTGAATTTCCTGCATATTGGCTTAAATCGACACGGAAATACTCCCATCCAGAAGTGTCTAAAGTTGGATTTCCAGGATTGTCTGAAGTTCCCCCTTCATTGAATATCTGTCTAAGCCAAGACCAGCTAGCACCTTGACATTCGTTTCCTGATGGTGTTGCAACAAGCACACCAAGACTTTCCCAATCGTAATCTGGCCTACTGAGATTAAGGGCAAAAACCAATCCTGGTGAGATTGTTTTTGTCAGGTCTAAAGGAGTTTTTGTTGCAAGGGTTGGCCTATCATCGTTATCGTAATTCTGTGTTTCGGGATTCCATCCAGCCATAAGTGAATTTCCAGAATAAGCCAAAGGCCCAGACCAAACATTCCACCATGAATTTTCTGTATCTGTAGGATCGTCTCCATCTAAAGCCATAGTCAATGAAAGCCAGTTTCCATCTTCACTTAGAACATCTCCTTCAAAATTATCATAAGCATATGTCCTATAGGTCAATGAAGTTGTTGGACCGTAAATTTCACTATGTGACCCATCATCAGCAACAGCAGCAACTCCAAAACAGAATGTGGAATCGATTTGATAGGCAGGGTCACTCTCTTCGAAGAGCAATTGCATGTTCAATGTTTCACCATCCCCTTGAGTCCAATTTGCAGTCTTTATCTGTTTTGTGTAAGTGGGTTCGGCAATCGTTGGACATGAATCAAGAACCCCACCATCTGGCATCAGATAAGTATAAAGAGCATATCTGCATGTCATTTCTGGAGCATCTATATCACAGTGGTTGTTTTCATTATTTGAATCTTCGAAATCAATTGAAACATCCTTTACGTATAACGGGCTCCAAAAATCACCTCTCATATCAGGTCCGGTAAGCATATTTGATATATCGCTATCAAAAATTATCCATGTCCAAGTTGCAGGAGTGGGATCCTTTAGCCCAGAAGCGTTTACCGCCCTGGCCTTTGCCTCTTGAGGGCCTGCCGAAGTAGCGGTTACATCCCATGGATTGCTACAATCTGCCCAATCTGAATTATTAAACGAACACTCAAATGATATTTCTTCTTCAGCTTCTTGCGGAGAGGTGATTGTAAGGGTTGCTTCTTTAGAAAACGTATTCGGTGGACCAATGATTGCAGTGTCAGGGGGTTCAATTGACAAGTCAATAGTCCAAGCCCATGGACCTGAAGGCAATCCAGTATTTCCTGCTTCGTCTGTAGCACGAACCTCAACAACATGATCCCCTTCTGGAAGGTTCTCGAATGTGTGGGTGGTCTCTGTGCCCTTCTGGATCCACTCTCCCCCGTTTATTCGTATCTCAAATGTGCTGTTTTCTTCACTGCTTCCATAGATGAATGTTGCGGATGTATCGTTTGTCGGACTTGGAGGTCCATCTTCTATGGTTGCAGTCGGACCTGTAAGGTCAACTGTCCAAGGATATGAGGCTGGTGTTTCGTCTATATTGCCTGCAATATCTGTCGCTCGGACCTCAACAACATGATCCCCTTCTGGAAGGTTGTCGAATGTATGGGTTGTTTCAGCACCCTTCTGGATCCATGCACCCCCGTTCAATCGGATCTCGTATGTCGCATCTGGGTCA
>MDTE01077797.1_pt1 | contig 13149 bp, 3 predicted proteins | sample 811231 | NCBI WGS metagenome assembly MDTE01 (sample SAMN05326651, study PRJNA326480) | marine metagenome | isolation source: seawater | place: Indian Ocean: Red Sea | collected 2010
CCCCAGCGGATGAAACCAGCACCATACCAAGAGTAGTCCAGATAGAACATCTGCATCTTGGTTGGGTCAAGAGTGTAACCAGACTTACCAGTACCATCACAACGGTCAATGTTCCAGTCATCTTGCGTCCACTCAGTCTCTACAGTCTTGGTTACAATAAGATTGTTTGCCGAGAGTTGCCCAGCATCATTAGGACCACGATAGTCAGGGAAGATAACTAACTGTGTGTCTGAAATGATACCATCAACACGATAAGAAGAACCACGGATAACAATATAGTCACCAGGCTTCAACTGTTTAGAGAACTTGGTGCTTTGACCATTAGCAGAGGTGTAACTAGAAACTAAAGTGCTACCAAATGCTACAGAAACTCTACCAGATAACTGGAACGTAGATGTTCTACGAACAACACTTAAAGTTTCGCCAGACCAACGGAAGAAAATTCCATTCTGTTGATCCATCATACCAATTTCAAGGTTTGTACCATAGGTATTGATTGGAGTAACAGAATATTCACCACCTGCAATTGATTCTGTTGGGGCACTAGCGACAACATACTGGAAAGTATATGGATCAATTACATTAGAAACAGTTTGAACACCATTAAAAGCATTATCATCTACACCACGAACATCAATCAGAGAATTTCTAGTTACATTATGTGCATCTTCAGATACAACAGTAATTGTAGTACCAGATGACGTGATGCTATCAATGTTTAAAATTGCTGGTTCTAGAATAGAACCAGTAGAGAATGATACACCTTTACCAGACTGATAACGGAAGTAACGTTTGGTCTGTCTGATTGCCTGTTGGTTCTTTGAGATAGAGTTGGTAGAGAATTTAACGCCACCATCAAATGATCTATGAATAGAAGAACCTTGTGGTCTAGGGTATAATTTTTTGGTTCCACTATCAATAGATCCAGAAGGAGCACCCTGTGAAATGTCTGGATAATAATAGAACGAAGTAGGACTATCTACTCTAGCAACTGTCCAAGAACCATTCACATTACTACCACTAGATCCACTAACAGCAATCTCATTTCCTACTTCCAAACCATGAGCTTTGGTGGTTTCAATATAAACCGCACCATTCATCACACCAGTGCCAGAAGAAATAGTAATACCACCACCGATATCAGAACCAGTGAAATGAATAGCACTGTAAAGAGCAGTTCTAGCATTCTGCCAAATGCCACCCGATGCAATAGTCCACTCAGATTTTGCTGTGTATGAAAAGTCAGTGCTACCTTGGGTATCATCTACAATAAAGACACCATTAGCAGCAGGGAATGTTGTGTCTTGAATATAAATTGCAGTGCCTACATTAGGGCGTGTAGATAGAGAGGTGTTAACAGAAACAGTAATCTTTCTACTTCCTTGTGTTGCCTGAACATCAGTAATGATAATAGGATCTTGAGACTTGTAAGCAAATGGGTTGTTGTTGATCATTGCCAACGCTTCCCACTTGGTATCCTGAGTACCATACTCAAAGTCAGTATCAATCTGGGACTGTGGTTGAGCAACACGCTGTTTATTAACAGCGTCCATGTAGGTTTCCGCTGGTTTAATAGTCTCTTCAAAATCATCATAGATGATCTGTAACTTATCAGTATCCGACATGCCTGTCGTATCATATGTCAAGACAACTCGGGTCGTCGTGACGTTACGAATATCAGTCTGAATACTATAGGTAGTAGCAGTCAGTTCAGGGTCCGAGAAGTTATAGATTACCTTGTTATCAGTAACGTTGGTAATAAGAATTAACTGCTCCCTCTGGATACCACCAGGGATGATAACTTCACGCGCTGAAGCATCAAACAGGTAGTAGTTACTCTTAATGGATTTCCTTGCCATTACCTATGTTCCTCGGAATATTATTATGCTCTATCTATTTATCAGAGACCGTACTTGGCACGAGTAGCATTATAGTTCTGAAGAATTTGTGCTGCTGACAGTTCTATATTGTAGAATTGGAACTGACTAATTCTACCGTCAAGAAAATGATTACTATCGTCATCGCCTCTTTTACCAAGAACAAGTTGTCTCACTGTGTAAGAACCAGCAGATGCTGATACTGCAATACTATCTGTTGTTCCATTGCCATAGCGATATAGATTTCCGTTTTCTCCATCAGAAGTGAACGCTGCAAAATACCATTCGTTTGCTACAGTTGATGCAATAGCAAGATTAGTAGTGCCGTAGTAAACTCTAAAGCTACCATCACTTCCTACTTTCAACTGGAAATTTGGCCAGGATTCGGTATCAAAAAGATCAACCAAGCTATGAAAATCTTTGAGCATATCTAATCTGAACCACATTGTGAATGAGAATTGGGCTGCTGGTGACCAAGTTAGACTAGTGGTAATAGAATCATTACCACCAAACTGAAAAGATCCGTCACTATTCTGTGTGGGATCACCATTGAGTGTGCCAGTGTAAGAATTACTTGAAAGGTTCCTGACTTTAGTTGACAATGGGGAGGCAGTTCCAGATGTTGGAATATATCTACTAGGCGTAGAAGTCTCATTTAGTTGAGGACCCCAGATATATAAAGTCGCACCCAATTCCTCATGAAGAACTGGATAAACAGCAGTCTCATTGTTTCCTGAAAAAGACCAAGTAAATCTTTGCCACTTATCTGTAGCAGTGAAAACAGGTGAGAATGTTTGAACACCAGTACCACTTAGGTACATCTTGAAATCATGCTGCTCACCCTCGGGACACCTTACATATACAGACAGAGTATAATTAGTGTCTAAAGTAAAACCATTTTCATAAACATACTGTGCTGTTGTTACGTTCGCAGTCCATTTAGTAACAGTATAGTCTCCAATGGGAGAGAGAACATCTGTCGTATTAGTAGTAAGTTCATTAACAGAATTCCTGTTCCAGTAATTGCCATCACCATAGTAGGCACTTGCTGAAAGCATGTTTTCAGTACGATTATAAGTTCCTGTGTTTGCAAAGTCATAGTTCAGAATCAAGTTGCTATTATATAAAATCTCACTAGAACTAATCTTAGGTACTGTGACAGGTGCTTCATTATAAAACTCAGCTAATCCAGCATTATAATTTTGGTATGCTTCTGTCTCTGTTAGCACTCTATCATACACACGAATCGAACCGATGTCTCCACTAAAACCTGATCCAATTTCAGAGTTTGTTTTATTACCAACGATTAGAGTTCCAAAAGCATTTGCATTATCATAATCATCTTGTCCTGTAAACTGCTGAACTCCATTCAAGTAGACAACATAATCACTAGTAGCATTTTGTCCTTGTGAAGATCCAGAAGCTAAAGTATGAGTCATAATAATATGGTTCCATTGATTTATTACAAACTCATTACTAGTTGCAAGGATTGTTTGAGTATCATTATTATCCATTTTACTCAACCAACCAGAAGATCTAATACAAATTCCCCAGTTTGTATTTCCTTCCGAGTAATCAGCATTAAAAATATAAGCTAGATTTCCATACGAACCAGTGCTATCGTGACGCACCCATGCTTCTACAGAGAATGTATTTCCAAGTTCTTCTACAGTAATTGGCGGACGAATTGAATTGGAAGATCCATTACCAGAGTTCCAATATTGACCACCAGCAGTAGCATCACCACCGATAATACCAGTGTCTCTACCATTACCTGAACTATCAGACCATCCCTTTTCTCTGACAATTACGTAATCAATAATGATTCTCGAAGATGTATCAGAGTCTTCGCCCATCAGACTGATATAAGATTGGTATGTAGTTGCATTAAAAGTTCCCTGTCCAAGTTCAATGTAAACTCCTGGATCAACACCAGTTACATTTAATAAATCATTGCCACCAATTGTTGTTCCAACTCTTATATTTGTAGTCTTAAATTCTGTTGCACTTTCTCTTGTAATACACATCACATAAACTTCATAGGATTTCCCAGGTTCAGTGTAAATAGATTGCCATGCGTATCCATTTACCTGACCATTATTTTGAATAGATAATGCCCTGCGAGTCGATTGCATATATCCAATTTCATTGGCAAGAATTGCATTATTGCCAGCTGTCCACCCATCAAATGCATCTATCTCTGGGTTAGAATCTTGACCCATGCTGCCATTGTAAACCAGATCATCACCAGTTCCAGTAACATTCCCTGGAATCAAATTTAACATTTGGAAGTCAGCAGGTCTAATAGAAGGACTACCACTATATTCAAAACTGTCAGGACTATCCATCTGACGCCTCTTGTTTGCTACTGGTGTAGCAAGATCATCAAAGACAATTTTGTTAGCAGTGAAAGGATATGTAATTAAATCACTGGTGTCATTTCTTACAGAACCATCAGATAGTCTACCAATTTTATTCTCTGTACCAGTTTCAATAGTGTAATCAATAAGTGTTGGTGTACCATCATCATACTCAAAATCACCCAATCCATTACCAGATGTACTAACCTTACCAAAAGTATATCTGTCTGGTTCACCTGCTAGTCCATCAAGTTGCTGATCTCTAAAAATAAAGTAGTAGAATGATGGGTCAGCATCTAGAGAGGCAGCACCTAAATTATCACTACCTTTACTAATTTTTCTTCTATAAACTAGATTACCATTTCTAGAATACTTTGATATAAAAATATTAGAATCATTAAGAGCAAAAGATCCACGATCATCTACAGATAAAACAGCTGTCTGTCCTGTAGTGCTATCAGATTTAACATCGTAAGGAATCATATTAGGAGCACCATCAGTGAATGTATAATGTCTAGTGCTGTTTTCTCTTTGCCATATCATATTTCCTTCAGGACTATACTTAACGAGGAATTCACCTACGCCATTGTTAGTAGGAGCGTTACCATCAATGCTACCAACAACATAGATTTGATCAGCACTATCGATATAACAAGCAGTACATTTCACATTAGCAGGTGCAATATCATCATTACTTTGTCCTATACCACCACCATATCCAGAAATATTTCTCTCTAGTGTTCTATCCCAGAGAATTTCCCCTGAGTTAGAATCAATCTTGACGATGTATCCTTTGTCAGCACTGTCATCTTCTAAGAATCCAACAGCAATCACATCACCTCTAGCATTGGCAGAAATTTTTGTTAAGACAACATCTCTACCCAACATCAATGCCGACTTACCCCACAGAGGATTGCCATAGGTATCATACTTTTCTACAAATGCTTGTGCTGATCCTGATGTTGGCGTGTTACCACAGGCATAATAACTTCCACTCGTATCGCAAGCGACACCAGTATATTCTACGCTAGCAGAGCTGGATGTTGATGTCCATTGAAGCACACCAGCATTACTATACTTAGCAATCCAAGGTATATTACCATTCTTACCAACAACAATTAAATCATCGTTAATATCCAACTCCATAGCACGTAGAGTTGTATTCGTACCAAAAGATGTTGATACAATCTTTGTAGAATAATCTTCTGTACGAGTTAGTGTTTCTAAATCATAGTCTTGTCTCTCTAACCACCCAAATGATTGGGAGTTACTATCTTGTGCGGATCCCGCAAGAACATATTTTTTATTAACATCAATATATCTAATTTCATCTGGAACAAATACACCATCAGTTGTCGATGCCCTACTGATCGACTCAAAAAAGTTTGTTACTGCTTGTGTACCAGAAGAACCTAAGAGAAAAAGGTTTCTGGCGGGACCTGTATATCCTGCTGGCATTTATCTATCCTCAGCTGAAGTCTGTGTTGCCTTGTCCGAATACTTTGGTTACACCAGAGTTGTCACGGACAATAACGAAAGTAAGAATATCAGTATTAGATGTAGCGTCTGGTGGTGATCCTCCAGACCATTGGATACCAGTATTAACACCAGTTCCATCAACACTACAAGCATCACCATATGAAGCAGCAGCGTTAGCAGCTAAGATTAGAGTAACAGTTTTTGATTGTCCATTACTTAATCCAACTCCAGTAAACGCCCATGTAGTAATGGGATCAGATGTAGGTGATCCACAAATAGTATTTGATCCAGCAAGGTTGATAGTAAGAATGTTACTTGATGGAGTTAATGTTGTAGTAAAACTATTAAATACCTTTTCAGTTACTACACCACCAATAGTTACAGATCCAGCAACATCTAAACTACTTAAAGTTCCAACAGATTCAAGTGAAGAGTTTACAACAGTAGAACCAAGGGTGTCTGTACTGAGAACTAATTGGTTACCGATAACCATTTTCTTACCAAAGGTAAGTTCTAGGTTCTCAGTCATCACCCAATACTTATCAGTTCTTGAATGATCGTAATAGATTCTCTTATCACTAGTACCACGAACACGAATACCACCTTGATCTGCAGTCAAGTCTGTTGCACCAGGAGATGCAAACGTTGCAGATCCTTCACCAGTAACAGAAGCAGAAAGAGTAAATGTGTTTCCACTAATGCTTTGAATAATAGTACCTGCAGGAACACTGATACCACCTGTTCCAGAGATAACTTCCATTCCAGGAATCAATCCAGCAGTAGGAGTAACACCTGTAATAACATTACTACCAGAAACTACAGTTGCAGAGAAATTACTTGGTTCAACTGCTGCTAATGTAATCTCTTTGTCATCGACTTCCACAATGTTAGAGTTAATAGTTGTCAGAGTACCATTGACTGTAAGTGATCCACCAACTGTAGCATCTCCATCAACAGTCAAGTCATTTGGTACTGTTACTTTAAAAGCACTATCTCCTTTGATCCATGCTTCTGTTCCAGATGCAATAACTAAGTTTCTATCACCAACAATATTGTAAGTCTGATCAGTAGAGTTCTCATTATCAGAAGGACCAATGATAACATTGCCATCACCTGCCAAAGAGTAACCAGCATAGTGTCCAATACATACGTTGGCATTACCACTGTTGTTTGTCTCTAGTGTATTATTACCAACACCTACGTTCTTAGTTCCATCTAGGGTGACAAGCATTGAGTCACGACCGATGGCAACGTTATTAGCACCAACACCACATGCTCTCAGTGCTCTGTTACCTACTGCAGTATTAGCAGCACCTGTATTTGCTGTCAACAGTGCGTCATATCCAATAGCAGTGTTCTGAGATCCAGAAGAAATTGAGTTGAGAGTTCTTACACCAACTGCAGTGTTAGTGTTAACTGCTCCATTTCCTCTACCAACTTTCATTGGATCACCAGATCCACCGCGAATAAAGATATCAGAATTTTCAGAGTTAACAATACCATTAAGAGTAATGCTATCTGCAATGGTATTACCAACTGTCAGATCTTCATTGACTACTAGGTTTTGATTGATGGTTGTAGTACCACCAGCAGCACCCATATCAATCGCTTGTGCGCCACCACCAAATTGAATAGAGTTAGCACCAGAATTGATAAGACTAAATCCAACCGAGGTTGTTGAGATACCAGTAAGAATTGTAGGACTGGTCTGGAATACTAGGTTATCTAGACCAGTTGTGCCTGAGATAACACCACGAAGTTGAGTAGCAGTTGTAGCAGCAAATGTTGCTAGGGTGTCAGATGTATACGCTACACTACCACCAGTTCTAAAGTTGATAGTAGCAGTGTTGTTTGGAATATCTGACTTTAATAGTAAGTCATTATCAACATCCAGTGTCTTTGCAGAAGCAATATCAAGGACTGCAGATGCAGTAGCTGTAATAGCAAGACCATTGATTGTTGTTGCAGTAGCAGCACCAATATCAGGAGCAGTTAAAGTTGGTGCTGTTAATGTTTTATTGGTTAGAACTTGTGTCTCGTTTTCAGTTACAAATCTATTGTCAATAGATCCATCAAAAGATCTCCAGTAACCACCAGAATTATACCACTGCAGAGCTTGATAACCAGTTACAACATCACTAGCATCTGTAGTTAGATTAACCTGAATTCCACCATCAGATCCAGTAAGGTTTGTTCCCTTACGTAACTCGATAATATTATCTTCTACCTGAAGAACAGTAGTATTCAAGATTGTTTGTGTTCCATCAACAACCAAGTCACCACCAATTGTGACAACAGATCCATTGTCACTAATCAAACTATTAGTCAGTTGTGAATTACTTGCGTCCCACTTCATTAACGTGTTGGACACAAAGTTACCAGAGTTCTTCAAAGAGAAATCAGTAGTAGATTTCAGAACACCACCACTTGCTGTAAAGGAAGCACCCGTGTCATCGTTTGCAGAACTAATAGTAATTGTAGTTACCCCAGCATTAGTAGACTGAGAAACTGTTGTTGCACCAGATTGAACAATTCTAAAGTCTCCAGCATTTAAACTGTTACCTGTACCAGTAGCAAGTCTAGTGATGGTATCATCATTCTGAGAGTCAATAGTAATTGTGTTACCAGATTGTCCTACAGTTACATTGCCACCACTACCACCAGCAATAGTAATGTCAGCACCAGAAGTTGTTGCTGGTGTATATGTTCCTGTAGTTCCACCTCTCAGTCTGGTAACAGTATCCGTGGAACTATAAGTAATTGTTCCATCCCCATTACCATCAACACCCTGTGCAACAGAAGATGCACCAGTAGCAAGGAAGGTGAAGTTACCAGGAGCAAGTGTCTGACCAATAGTTGCTCTAAGTTGCGTGATAGTATCAGTATCTTCACCATCAATAGTAATAGTAGTTCCAGACTGACTAACTGTAGTAAAGTTACCGCCAGCAATTGTGATTGCTCCAGACTGAGGCGATCCTCCAGTAGAAGATTGTAGTGTGGTTACTGTATTATTATCTACTACAGTACCAGCAAAAATAATAGAGTCTCCTTGTCTTGATACTTCCAGAGACAATGCATTGCTACCTACAGGAACAGATGCAGGAGTACCCACAGCAAACGTCACAGAATCTGCAACTGCTGCACTAGAAGTTAAAGTTAAAACTTTCTCGGTAGCACTTCCACCATCTCCAGCAGAAATTGTATACGTAGTATTATCATTTGGTGTAACTACACTACCACCAAGAGAAATTGGTGACCCATTGATATTAATACTAGAGTTTACAAGAGCACCATTTGGAATATTGCTTAGTGTATTATTTGTTCCTGAAATAGTACACTGTTCAAACGTTTTATTAGTTAGTGTTTGCGTCTGAGTAAGATACACATTTCCAGGTTCACCCCAGAAAACACTTACTCCATCGCTAGTAAGGTATTTTGTAGCACCAGTGTCTCCGCTGACAATAATGCCATTACCCGTCAAATCTAAATTGTCACCTGCTACAAGTTCTTCAATCTTTTGAGAAACAGCATTGACAATAAGTGGGAAACGATCAGCCATCTAACTTAACCAAATGGGTACTAGTGCTCGTGTTTATTTATGTCCTCAACTAATGACGATCTCTCCAAGCATACCAATATGATACTGACAAATGTAATAGTATGTTCCTGGTGTCACCCCTGTTGTATCCCAAGTTAAATCAAGTGTTTGTTGACCATTGTTTATCATAATACCTTGATCTGCTCTAGAACCAGGAGCATCGTGAATTGCAATAACTTTTGAACAAGATGTGTTACCTGGGTCTGCAGAACAAGTTTGGTCAAACTGAATGGGACCAGGAGCATTTGCGATGACACCGACAAGTCCAGTGTCTATGGTATTAATCTTAGTGACAAGTTTGCCACCTTGAGAATGACCAAACAGGTAAACATCACCGACTTCTTTATTGCCACCCTGTGCTGAGATAAATGAATCCAAAGAATTCTTAACCCACTCAACTGCTGCTCTAGCATAAGGTAGGTTATCTCCCATAAGGAAGTCTGCCTGCTCTGTACCAACTCCACTTAAATTATACTGATCTGATTGAGAAATATGATCTTGAGGATATGCAACAGCAAAGACAATCTTATCTCTTATGTTGAGGTTCGTAACCGTAGTGTCTACAAATCTATCAAGCATATCTTCTGCTGCTTGTCCAATAGTTCCACTGCTTACAGTTCCATGGAAAACAACTACAGCATCAACTATAGTATCTGTCAAACCAACAGGAACATACAACGAACCCATGACTGGATATGATGTACCATCAATTACATAAGTTTCTCCCTGACCAGGGGGAATAGTAAACCGTGCATTATTAATAGCCCCAGATGGATTGGTTCCTCCAACAAAATTTCTAATTGCTGTCTGAAGTGTAGGGTCTGATACAAACGCATTGTGCCCCCCACTTTGACACGTCGTGAGAGTTGCCGTGGCATTATTAGGATCTGATTGAACAGCTTGGGCAAACTCTTGCATCCAAGTTACCTGATTATTGCCACCCGTAGTATCATCTAATGCTTGAGTGAATAGTATTGGTGCGTTGTGTGTACCAGTCCAACCCTCAAGACCAATGCCTTCCCACACGGGTGCATTACTACCAAGAACAGCGTTACCTGTGCCAGTGGTTCCTACTGTTTTAATCCAGAATGGATGAGTTCCAGAAATAGAAAACTGAAATACTAATGTATCTCCAGCATTACAATTAATTGTTGGGTCTGTTGAATTGTTATGCGTAGTAGTAGAGTCAGTACCAGTGATAGTATAGTGAGATGCTCCACTATTACCAACACTGAATGTATATGTATTTCCAGATGGTCCAGTAGAAGCAGCACCAGTTTCATAGTAAGTAGAAAATCTTGGAAAAGTCATTCCACTAGTTCTATCCCCTCTAGTATCCTGCAAATATCCAACAGATTGTCTTGGATTTTCAATGTGCAAATATCTATTAGGACTTCCAAAGCTACAAGTATTATCATCCAATCCACCACCAGATAGATCGAATGTCATATCATCTCTAATACAAAATTGATTCAGTAATCCACGGGCATCTTCTTGTGTAAATCTAATTTTATTAGAAGCAAGACAAGCAATGACTCCACATACTTGAGGAGATGCCATGCTAGTTCCATTGATCGGATAGAAGAAATTTCCAGCACTATACTTCTGGTCAGCAAGTCCAGAAGAATTAAACGTAGATAAAATATTATCACCAGGAGCAAAGATATCTACAGAGGGTCCAAATTGTGTGAAAGTAGATCTCCTAAAATCTGCTTGCTTACTTAAGGATCCGACATTAATAGCACCACTATCAGGTGTGTTTGGAGCACCTCCCCTATTGTAAAAGAAGTTTCCAACACCATTCACTCCTAAAATATTATCATAATCTTGATCTCCTACTTCTGCCATCAATAAATTATCATTACCTGCTGCACCAATAACAACAATACCCTCCTCAATAGCATCTTGAATATCAGCAGCAATAGCAGAAGAGTAACCAGGATAATTTGGAAGACCAAATCTTACACCACAATCTGCCTCAAGTCCAGATTGTGTCCATCCAGATGGGTTTGGATTGTTAGAATCATAAACCACACCACGGAACCTTACCAAAGTAACATCAGCAAAATCTAATCTATAGATAGGTTGCTCATTCTCATCTACACCTTTTTGTGGCATATTGATAATACTACCATAACTGTGGTTTGTGATAGTAGGATTCCTTCTTCCTGTTGCTGGATTAATTGGTTTAGTTTGATGGAATGCTCTTAGATAATCAAAAATTAACAACCCACCAAGAGACTGTCCTGATGGCCATGTAGATGTGACCGCAATGTTATAGATATTTGCTTCTCTTGCCCACCCATAGTGTTGACCACAAGCAGTACCAGTTACATGATTGCCATGGTACTGTGGAATATTAGCACTCGTATCATATGTGATTGTTCCTGATGGTAATGCTTGCCCGTCGTCATCAATAGAAGAAACAAGACCATTCAGTTCATTAAACCACTGATACTGAACAAACCTACTAAGTCCTGTTGATGGACTCAACCACTCTTCATTATCATACGATATACTATCGTCTACAATAACTACATCAACATTTCTGCCATCATTAAATACATCAATGCTTGTATTAAGTTGTTCAAATGTTGAACCAGAACCAAATTGATTCTTTCCTCTTTGGGTAGCATCGCCAGCACAATGTACATGTCCCCATTGATAATCAAACGATGATACATTTGCTGGTGGTATAGTATCATCCTTCCAAAAATTTCCAGTGAGATTATATGGTTCGTTATTATTTTGTTGAGTTACAAAAATAATTTTGTCAACTTCTTCTACACCCCAAACTCTAGGGTCTTGACGCAATCTTTCTGCTTGCTCCTCAGTCATCATGTAGTGAGTATTTCTACTAAGAGGACGCTTCTTGACTAATGGAAAGTTAGTCAACTTCATCTCATTATAAAACTTCTCCAGGTCTTCTTTCCTGTGAAGTGTTACGATATATTCTTTATCCATATCAAGCCTCCAGTGCAACGTAATGTAAGGTTACTCTGATTACTTCGTTGTTAGATGGATCTTTGTTTACAACTTTTAAGTATGCATTACTAGAAGGTGTACCGTCATCATTCCACCCTATTGTTCCTGGTGTAATTTTTTGTACAGTCGAACCCGTTGTAATCACTTCTGCAATTACACCAGATCCTGGTAGAGGATCTGTTGTTTCATTTCTATTTGCATCAGCAGTTCTACTTGTTTGATCAGTATACAATGTCACCCATGCTGCTTTGTCTGTTTCAATCTTATGCAAAACATATGTCTTTGCTACAGTGATTGTAATGTAATCAGAAGAGTTTGGACTTAGAAGGTTAGTATCTGCGAAACTAGATGTTCTTGTCTGCAGTCCACTAGAGTTGCCCCACTGAACACCTGTAGCATTTCCACTTCCATCATTTCCAGTAGCAATCAATACTTGACCAGCAGTACCAGTAGAGAAATTGTTATCAGCGATAGCAACTGGATGACTACCACTACTTAGAAGAAGTGCAGTGTTTGATGAGTTACCTTCAATCTGAACTGAGTTACCAAAGTAAGCAAAGTTATTAGTAGAGATATTGAAGGGAGCGTTCTGCCACTTTGATGTAGTGCTGTTATAGAAGAGGTAATCACCATCTGTCAATGGTGTTGCTCCCTGCCCAAGAGTATCAATGTCTGTATCAGTCAGGTCAGCAAGAGTAGATGTTGTACTGACACTTCCTGGTGCCCAGTTAGATCCATTCCAAACTAATGCATCACCACTACCAGGAGAGGTAGTAACAACATCAGCTAACTCACTAAGATTAGATCCAGTATCTAATAACTGGGTCCACCCACCAGCATGTGCAAAATA
>MDTE01134478.1_pt1 | contig 13149 bp, 12 predicted proteins | sample 811231 | NCBI WGS metagenome assembly MDTE01 (sample SAMN05326651, study PRJNA326480) | marine metagenome | isolation source: seawater | place: Indian Ocean: Red Sea | collected 2010
GATTTAGTAATTATTGAAACGAGAGATGCATTATTAGTTGCTAATAAAAACTCCTCACAAAAAATAAAGGAAATTGTTGGCGATTTATCTAATAAAAATTTTCCTGAAAGTAAACAAAATAAAAAAACTTATCGTCCATGGGGTAATTATATTTCTTTGGTTGAGAGTGATACCTGGCAAGTCAAAAGAATTGAAATAAAACCTGGTGAAAGTATATCTTTACAAAAACATAAAAAAAGATCTGAACATTGGGTGGTTGTTAAAGGGATTGCAAATGTAGAAATTGATGACCAGAGTACGACTTTAAATATCAATGAAAGTATTTTTGTTTCAAAAGGAACAAAGCATAGGCTTTCAAATCAAGGAGATGAAAACCTAATAATTATAGAAGTTCAAATTGGTGATTATCTTGGAGAAGATGACATCATAAGATTTCATGATCTATATGGGAGAAAATAACAACTTTTAAAATAAAATTTCTAGCTTTTCGCTATAACGCCTTTCCCAACTTTCCAGAAATTTATATTTGTTCCTGATAAGTCAGATTCCTCAATAATTCCCCTAGTATCAAAAACCCATGAAGGGTGTCTCAAAATTTTTGACATTTTTAACCAATTTATTTTTAAATATTCACTCCACTCAGTAACAATAATTATCGCATCGGCATTTTTGAACGCTATTTCAAGATTATTAGTATATGTCCAAGTACCTTCAGAGGTATCTCTATTAGAAATAAAATTTTCTTCATTAAAAATTTCATTTAATTGAGCCTCACTCACTTGAGGATCATGAATAAATAGATTAGCCCCATTTTCAAGCAGCTCTTTAGAAATTGAAATAGCTGGAGACTCTCTTGTATCGTTAGTGTTTGATTTAAATGCGAAACCTAAAATAACTAATTTCTTATTAGAAACTGTTCCAAAGAATGATTCTATTATTAACCTGGATATCCTTTTTTTTTGCCATTCATTAAGAAGCACTACTTGTTCCCAATAATTAGCAACTTCCTCCAATCCATAATACCTACATAAATAAATCATATTAAGCAAATCCTTCTGGAAACAACTTCCACCAAAACCTGGCCCAGCATTAAGGAATTTCTCACCTATTCTCTTATCAGCTCCAATAGCTTTAGCAACTTCTTTAATATCAGCTCCAGTTGGTTCACATAATGAAGAGATCGCATTAATCGAGCTAATCCTTTGAGCTAAAAAAGCGTTTGCAGTTAATTTTGATAACTCACTACTCCAGAGATTAGTAACAAAAATTTTTTCTTTTGGAATCCATTTTTGATAAAGAAAACTTAGTTGATTTATAGCATTTTCATCTTCACCGCCAATTAAAACCCTATCTGGATTTTCTAAATCTTTTATCGCTGTACCCTCCGCTAAAAATTCTGGACTGGATAAAACAGAAAATGTTTTAGAAGAATTATTATTAATTGATTTAGTTAGTATTTTTTGGATTAATTCTGCGGTTCTGACAGGTACAGTACTTTTTTCAACAACAATAGTATGACCGGAAGCAAATTCTGAAACCATCCTGGCGCTAGATTCTATCCATTTTAAGTCGCTTGCATATCCAGCACCAAGTCCTCGTTTTTTTGTTGGAGTATTAACTGATATGAATATAATATCAGCTTCTGAAATTGATTCTCTAATTTCAGTTGTAAAAAATAAATTTTTATTTCTATTCTTTTTTATAAGTAAATCAAGACCTTTTTCATAAACTGGCAGTTTTGAACAATCTGAATTATTCCAAGAATTAATTTTATCTTTATTAACATCAACTACAGTAACTTTAATTTCAGGACAGTATTCTGCTATCACTGACATAGTTGGACCACCAACATAACCAGCTCCTATGCAACATATTTTTTTTATTGAAAGAATGATGACTAAAAAACCTTTAATAATTATACATAATAAATTATTTTAAGTCTCAGAACTATTTAATAGATTAACCAAATTCAATTTTTTGCTTTAATCTAAAAAATTGGTAAAACTATAAATATGAATATTTTAAGCAATTATAAATTTGAAGAAAAATTATTTTTCAGATTAGGAATATTTTTCTTACCATCTGCCCCTATTCTTTTCGCTTTATTTTTTTTAGCTACAGTCATTACTTCTTTTAAAAAAAAGCGAAATTTTTTAATTTTTCATGATAAATATAATCGTCTTTTTATGTTCGCAATTGCAGGAATGTTGATAATATCACTAATGCATTTTTTTACAATTGAGCCCTTAATTTTTAACTTTAGAAAATGGGACATTGCGGAGTCCAAAGAAATCTTATATACGCTTAAAACAAGCCCTTATTCATCTTTGATAGGGATTTCAAATTGGATACCACTATTGTTTTGTTTTTTTTTCTTTCAAAATTATTTAAATTCAATTCAAGAAAGAAAATTAATAATGAAAATATTTGTAGCAGGAACAGTTCCTGTATTAATTTCGGGATTTGGTCAATATTTTTTTAATTGGCATGGAGAATTAAGTGCATTAAATGGTTTAATTATTTGGTTTCAAAAACCAAACCAACATCTTTCAGGATTGTTTAGCAATCAAAACTATACTGGTTGTTGGTTGAATATTGTTTGGCCATTTGTTTTAGCCATCTTTCTAGAAAGATCAAATGTTTTTTATAAAAAAGGAGTATCTATTGTTTTCTTACTTTCAATTGCATTAAGCTCTTTTTTAACATCTTCTAGAAATGCAATATTCGGATTATTTCTCACTCTACCAATTATCATTGGAAAATCTTTTTATAAATTATTTTTATATTTAATAATTTTTCTTGGAATAATTTGTATTTTATATTTGTCAAATTTTTTTCCAGAAAACATTAATTTTTCAATCGAAAATTACATTTCTCATAATTTTAATTTAATTTCACAATTAAAAAATAATCAACATCAATTTGGTTATTCAAATATTGAAGATAGAAGAATTACTATAATTTCATTTGCCATTGGCATGATTTTAAAAAATCCAGTTTTTGGTTATGGTGCTTCATCATTTCCTGTGCATTATGGTTTAAGATATGATGTTTATAAAGGGCATGCCCATAACCTAATAATTGACCTTGCTTTTAATTATGGATTATTAATTTCCTTACTAATATTTGTAGCTATTTTTTTTATATGTTTTGAATCCTTTAAAAGAATTTTTTTATTAAAAGTTGGAAGTTTAAAAATAGATTATTTTGAAAGAGCTTGGTGGACTTCTTTTGTGATTCTATTATTTTCGCAAATGTTTGACGTTCAATACTTCGACTTGAGAATAAGTATTGCTTTCTGGCTACTTTTATCTGGCCTAAAATGTAAAGTTACTGAGGATAATGAAAATAAGACTTATACCACTTTGCAAAATTTCTAATGCCTTTATTAAATTCAATTTTTGGTTTATAGTTTATCCAAGAATTTAAATTTTCGATATTAGCCCAAGTCCTTTCAACGTCACCAGGCTGAATAGCTTCAAATTCTTTTTTTGCAACAACTCCTAATTCACTTTCAAGAACTTCTATAAATTTCAAAAGTGAAATTGGACGATTACTTCCAACATTAAAAATCATATGAGGTGCAAAGGAGCTTTCAGGACTTGGGTCAAGAAAATTAAAATTTGAATTCTTGATAGCTGGTTTATAACAGCAAGACTCAATTGCATCTATAACATCATCAATATATGTATAGTCTCTAAACATATTCCCATTATTAAATACTTTGATTGGTAATTTTTGAAGAATTGATTTAGCAAAAATCATAGGAGCCATATCTGGCCTCCCCCAGGGACCATATACGGTAAAAAATCTTAAGCCTATTGATGGAATCTTAAAGAGATGGCTATACGAATGTGCCATTACTTCATTAGCTTTTTTTGTTGCTGCATAAAGGCTAATTGGATGATCAACTGAATCGCTCTCCTTAAAAGGTAATTTTTTATTACCTCCATATACTGAACTACTTGAAGCATAAATAAAATTTTCAACGCAATGTTTTTTGCATATTTCAAGAATATTCCCAAATCCCACTAAATTTGTATTTAAGTATTGATCTGGATGATCAAGAGAATAACGAACCCCTGCTTGAGCAGCTAAATTGATAATAATATCAGGTGAAAAGATATCTGTAATATCATTTAATCTACTTTTATCTTCAATTGAGATATTAAAAAAGTTCCATTTTCCACTCGATTTTAAAGCTGAATTATTAATTCGTTTAATTCTTGCTTTTTTTAAATTTATATCATAATATTCACTAAAATTATCAATCCCAATAACGTTTTCTCCTCTTTCAATTAATCTTTTAGATATTGCTGCTCCAATAAAACCTGCAGCTCCAGTAACTAATATATTTTTTGGCATTCAATACAAACTAGAAATAATTTTAATATTACTTTATTACCATTTCAAAAAATTTTTAATCATCATTTATTTCATAAAATAAAGAGGTTTTAAAGAAAAAATTTTGATAATTTTAATTTTTAATTTATTATTAAATTATCAGAATTGAACTAATGAAAAGAGCTTTAATAACAGGTATTACGGGACAAGATGGGAGTTATCTAGCTGAATTTCTTTTAGATAAAGGATATGAAGTACATGGAATAAAAAGACGGTCTAGTAGTTTTAATACAGAAAGAATTGACCATCTTTACGAAGACCCTCATGTAGAAAATAGAAAATTTATCTTACATTATGGGGATCTAACAGATAGTAGTAATTTGATAAGAATTATTGAAGAAATTCAACCTGATGAAATTTATAATCTTGGAGCTCAAAGTCATGTGGCTGTTAGTTTCGAAAGCCCAGAATATACGGCAAATTGCGATGCCATTGGAACTTTAAGAATTCTAGAAGCAATAAGAATGTTAAATCTTGCAAAAAAAACAAAATTTTATCAAGCGAGTACTAGCGAATTATATGGAAAGGTTAGAGAAATTCCCCAAAATGAAATGACTCCTTTTTATCCAAGAAGTCCCTATGCAGTATCAAAATTATATGCCTATTGGATTACAGTAAATTATAGAGAAGCTTATGGTATTTATGCATGTAATGGCATTCTTTTTAATCATGAAAGTTCTCGTAGAGGGGAAACATTCGTTACGAGAAAAATTACTCGAGGATTAGCAAGGATTGCCTTAGGTCTTGAAGAATGTCTTTTTTTAGGGAACATTGATGCAAAGAGAGATTGGGGTCATGCAAAAGATTATGTTGAGATGCAATGGTTGATGTTACAGCAAAAAATACCTGAGGATTTCGTTATTGCAACAGGCACATCTGAAACCGTGAGAAAATTCATAGAAAAAAGTGCAAAAGAACTGAATTGGAATTTATCTAAAGATGAGCCAGCAATTATCTGGGAGGGAGAAGGAACTAACGAAGTGGGTAGAAGATGTGATACAAATGAAATCGTTATAAGAATCGACAAAAAATACTTTAGGCCTACTGAGGTTGATATTTTAATTGGAGATTCAAGTAAAGCATTAAAGGAACTAAATTGGAAACCCAAAATAAATCTAGATCAACTTATTAAAGAAATGATTTCGGTAGATCTTAAAGAAGCAAAAGAGGAATACGAATTAAGAAAAATTAAAAATTTAATAAATTAATGAATAAGGAAATTACTCACGAAGAAAAGTTCTTTATAGCAGGATCGACTGGGATGGTTGGAAGTTCCATAATTAGGAAGCTAAAAGAAAAAGGTTATGGGAATAAAGATTATGGGGGAGAAATTTTAGCTCCAAATAGAAATGAATTAAATTTATTAGATTTAGTGGAAGTAAAAAATTGGTTCGAACTACATAAGCCATCCGTAGTTATTTTAGCTGCCGCAAAAGTTGGCGGAATAATAGCCAATTCTTCCTATCCATTTGATTTCATATTCGAGAATATAAAAATTCAAAATAATGTTATTGAAGCTGCTTGGCTCAATAATGTAAAGAGATTTGTTTTTCTTGGAAGTAGTTGTATTTACCCTAAATTTGCAAAACAACCTATTGTTGAAGAATCGCTTCTAACAGGAGAATTAGAAAACACGAATGAACCATATGCAATAGCAAAAATATCTGGAATCAAACTCTGCGAATCGTTAAGAAAGCAATATGGTTTTGATGCAATTTCACTGATGCCAACAAATTTATATGGTCCACACGATAACTACCATCAACAAAATAGTCATGTAATGGCGTCTTTAGTTAGAAAATTTTGTGAGGCAGAATTATATAAGCAACCAACAGTAACTTGTTGGGGTTCTGGTAAACCCGAGAGAGAATTTATGCATGTAGATGACTTGTCAGAAGCAGTTATTTTCTGTTTAGAAAAATGGAATCCTAATAAAAGTAATGCACCAAAGGATCAAGCAGGAAATCCTTTATATTTTCTAAACGTAGGGACAGGTGAAGATATATCTATATTACGTCTTTCTGAAATTATTTCGATGGAAGTTGGTTATCAAGGCAAGGTTATTTGGGATCAGAGTAAACCTGACGGGACTCCAAAAAAGCAACTTAACGTCGAAAAATTAAAAAGTCTTGGCTGGAGCCCAAGAATAGACTTAAATGATGGGATAGCATCAACCATTAGAGACTTTCAAGCAACCCATTTAGAGAAAACCTAATAAATTTTAATAAATAATTGTTAGAAATTAATAACCATTTGGATTTGTTAAATGCCAATTCCAACCATCTCTGCACATATCTTCCAATGAATACTTTGGTACCCAATTTAAAATTTCTAAAATCTTTGAATTATCCGCCACAACATTTTCCATATCTCCCTTCCTTCTTCCAACAAATGAATATGGTATCTTCAAATTATTGACCCTTTCAAAAGTTTTTATCAACTCCAACACTGTAATTCCTGAGCCGGTTCCAATATTTAAATTTAAAATCTGCGGATTATTACTTTGTAAAAATTTTAAAGCTTCAATATGACCATTAGCCAAATCCATTATGTGAATATAATCTCTTATGCAAGTACCATCTCTAGTATCCCAATCATTCCCAAAAATTTTTAATTGGTTTATATTTTTTGATGCTACCTTTAAAATTAAAGGAAATATATTATTAACTAATCCAATTGGGTTTTCTCCTAATTTTCCGCTGGAATGAGCGCCAATAGGATTAAAGTATCTTAAATTAATTATTTTCCAGTTAATAGGGTCACTTTCATAAATATCATTTAAAAATAACTCAATAGTTGATTTATTTCTTCCATAGGGGTTGATAGGTTTTATTGAACAATTTTCTTTTATTTTTTCCTTCCCAAAATTATTGTAGATTGTAGCACTGCTACTAAAAATAATTGTCTTACATTCATATTTATCCATCATCTTCAACAAATTTATAGATCCAACTACATTATTTTCCCAATATTTTAAAGGGTAATTAATAGATTCTTTTATGGACTTTAGTCCAGAAAAATGTATCACTCCATTAATCTTTTTTTTATTATCTGATGCAGTTTTAAAAATACTTTCTATGTTCTCTAATCGCCTAATATCTCCCTCAAGAAATTGTAAATTATTAATTTTACCTCTATCTTTTTGACTTATTATCTCAATTAATCTTTTTATTACCAATGGACTACTATTTACATTTGAATCTAAAACATATACAAAATATCCATTTTCTAAAAGAGAAAGAACTGTATGGCTGCCGATATAACCACATCCTCCAGTTACTAATATATTCTTCATTACTGAATTTAAAACTAATAAATTTTTTAATAAAAAATTATTCTCTAATATTACAACGAAAAGTATATTTTCTAAGAATTATTTAAGTTTAAGTAATTAAAAAAATTATTATAGATTATAGATAAAGTAATCTAATCTGCTTTAGAGATTTATTATTTAATTAGGCAGCTTATAGAATTTATGAAAGAGGCCAAAATATTTGATGTTTTCTTATTTTTTAACGAACTTGACTTACTTGAGTTAAGACTAGAAACTCTCTATGAAGTTGTTGACTATTTTGTCATAACAGAATTATTTGAGACATTCTCAGGAAACAGTAAATCTTCATTGTTTGAGAAAGAAAAGAAAAGATATGAAAAATATTCAGACAAAATTATTTATAATTTCGTCTCAAAGGATAAAATTGAAGATTTAAAAAAAGATAAATTTCTTGATTACATTTCTGATTTTAACGGTGTTGTAAGTTATCAGAATAATGGTAAATCATATAAACACTTACATAAAACTTTAAAAAGAGAAGTACAGCATAGAGATTCTGCAATTTTAGGTTTTATAGATATAGCCGAGCCAAATGACTTCATTTTACTTAGTGACCTAGATGAAATTCCCAACCCACTAGCAATTCAACAAGCAATCTTAAGAGAAGAGGAAGAAATTTCTTACTTTAAAATGGAATGGTACTTGTATTGGATGAACAATAAAATATCAAGTCCTTGGTTTGGTACAGTACTATTAAAATTTAAAAATCTAAAAAATAGATCTCTTAATACTATAAGATATGCTTCTTCAGATGAAAAAAATGTTCCAGGAAATATTATTAAAAATGGAGGTTGGCATTTTAGTTATCTAGGGGGCTTTCAAGCTATTAGAGAAAAGCTTAATGCACATCCATATCAGGGGCGTAGAGCACAAATAGCTAAGTTCCTAGATTTAATTAGATTTAGAAAATTTGAAAAAGTAATACGGAAAAATAAAGATATTTTTTTTCTTAATAGAGAATTCGAAAAAATAGATATAAAAAAAAGCTTCCCAAATTTTCTTCTTAAAAAGAAAAAAATTATTGAGAAATACATTTACAAGTAATTTTAAATTCTAATAAAAGATAGATAAATTATATTAAAATTTTCAAAAAAAATTAACCAATAAATCATCATAATTTTATAGTTAAGATCATTAATATAACGCAATATTGATGAGCATCAATAGAAAGGGCATAATTCTTGCGGGTGGTAGTGCTACAAGACTTTTTCCAATAACTTTTTCAATAAGCAAGCAACTTATGCCTGTTTATGATAAACCCATGATTTATTATCCATTGAGTACTTTAATGATTGCAGGGATAAGAGAATTCTTAATTATTGTAAACGAATCTAATCTCGAGTCATTTAAAAATCTTCTTGGTGATGGAAGTTCCTTAGGTATCTCGATAAAATATGCTGTTCAACCCAAACCTGAAGGGCTTGCACAAGCATTCTTAATAGGTGAAGATTTTTTAAATAATTCTCCATCAGCTTTGATTCTAGGTGACAACTTATATCATGGTAATGATTTAGGACCTCAATTAAAAAAAGCCAATAAGGATATAAATAATTCAACAATTTTTGTATATCCTGTAAGTGATCCTGAGAGATACGGCGTAGCAGAATTTAAAAATAATAAAGTAATAAATTTATTTGAAAAACCTAAAAAACCTAAAAGTCGTTATGCCGTTACGGGATTATATTTTTATGATAATACAGCAGTCGAGAAAGCAAAAACCATTAAACCTTCTCAAAGAGGGGAATTGGAAATAACATCATTAAATAACTTATATTTAAAGGAAAATAACCTTAATGTAGAAATAATGGGGAGGGGTATTGCTTGGCTTGATACAGGAACCTTTGACTCTTTACATCAAGCAGGAAGCTATATAAGAGTTCTTGAAAGAAGACAAGGATTAAAAGTGGGTTGCCCAGAAGAAGTAGCTTGGAGAAAAGGTTGGATAAAAGATAAAGAACTTGAAAAACTTGCCAAAACAATGATAAAAAGTGGATACGGAAAATATTTATTAGAGATTCTTAATGATCCTTTGAAAGATAATTCTCAAAATTTTTAAAAAATGAATTCACAATTTATAAAATCAAATAAAGGTAATTACATTCGTGATTTATATTTGACTACCCCAGATATCTTTAAAGATGAGCGAGGATATTTTTATGAAAGTTGGAATAGAAAAAAGTTTCAAGAAATGATTGGCAAGCACGCAGATTTTGTGCAAGATAATAAATCATTTTCTAAAAAAGGAGTTTTAAGGGGATTACATTATCAATTAAATCCTCTTCCACAAGGAAAACTGATTAGTTGTCTTAAAGGTCAAATTTATGATGTCGCCGTAGATTTGAGAAAGGATTCTAAGACTTTTTCTGAATGGGTAGGAGTTTATTTAGATGAAAATAATAAAAAACAATTTTGGGTTCCTGAGGGTTTTGCCCATGGTTTTTTAACTATTAGTGAAAGCGCTGAAGTATCATACAAAACTACAAATTTTTGGAATAAAAATCTAGAGAGATGTTTAAAATGGGATGATAAAAAATTAGCTATAAATTGGCCCTTAAACATTCTTAATTTATCAAGGCCTTTACTATCAAATAAAGATAATAATGCAATAAGTTTTGAAAAAGCTTTAAATAATTGCGAGGTGCTTTGATGAATATATTACTTACTGGATTTTCAGGGCAACTTGGAAAAGCAATAATCTCTTCAAAGCCAAAAGATATAAAAATTATCTGTAAAGATAAATTAGAGTTAGATCTTCTATCTAGGGAATCTTGTTTTAAAGTTATTAGGGATAATAGGCCTGATTGGATAATAAATTGTGCCGCTTATACGAATGTCGATAAAGCCGAGGAAGAAAAAGAATTGGCATATAAAGTAAATTCATTAGCCCCAAAATTCTTGTCTGAAGCTATAAAAAATTATGGTGGAGACTTGTTGCAAATAAGTACAGATTATGTTTTTGATGGAAAAAAAAATACTCCCTATAATCCAAGTGAAAATAAATCTCCAATTTGTAGCTACGGATTTACAAAAGCTAAAGGAGAAGATTTTATTTATGAAACATTATCTGGATTAGATAAAGGGAATATTATTAGGACAAGTTGGCTTATGAGTTCATATGGAAATAATTTTGCATTAAAAATGATCCAAAAATTAAAATCACATAATAAATTAAAAATAATATATGACCAATTAGGATCTCCTACGACAGCAAATACATTAGCATATGCATGTTGGAAGACAATTATATTAAAAAATAAAGGAGAAAAACTTCCGCCCATAATGCACTTTACTAATTCTGGAGCGGCAAGTTGGTATGATATTGCAATATCTATTGATGAGATTGGAAAAGAATTAAACTTGTTAGATGAAACAAATATCATTATTCCGATTGAAACAAAAGAATATAAATCAGCCGCCAAAAGGCCAAATTATTCAGTTTTAAATTCTTTCGAATCCTTTGACAAACTATCAATTAAACCAATTTATTGGAGAGAAGCATTAAAAAAAGTACTCCTTGAATTAAAAAACTTAACTATTAAAAATTAGTTGCTTTAACTTTGTTTTAAGTAAAATAAGAGCCAAGAAAAAATATTGTATTGCATTAATAAAGTGACCTGGATAAAAACCTTTAGATTTAAGGTATCTTTTTTCTATTTTTATTTGCTTTTTTATTTTATTTTTTAAAGTACTTGTAATACTTGTTTTTACTTGATAAGAAATAATTCTTGTATGTTTAAAATATTTTACTTTTAATTTTGATGTTTTTATAAATAGAAATAGTTTCATATACCATTCTGCATCCACAAACCATTTAAGATTTTTATCAAATACAAATTCTTTTAATTTACTATTAACTACTACTGCTGCTGTAGGAGCAAGTATCATATTGAAGGAAGAATTTGGTATTAACAAACAAATCTTAGAAAATACTCTTTGTTGCCAAGATTCCATATGATGAATTTTATTATTAATTAATCTCGAAGAACAAGGAAAAATTATTAGGCCAATATTTTTACAATCTAATTCATCCAAGAAAAAAAGATTATCTGGAAAATCATCATGATGATTGACCACAAAAAAAGGTGTGTCTATTTTTGTTAAAAGGTAATTCCAATTCTTTATAGGATTTTCTCTAGGTCCTTCAAAATACTCTAAATTAAAATTTGAACATGTTGATTTAATTAATTTTCTCTCAGAAATATTATTACTATCATCAGAGACAATTATTTTAACTCTTGAATCACTAATATAAGATTTAATAACTTTTTCCAATAAATTATTATTATTAAATGCCGGTATTAATACAGTGAGGACCTTTTGCATACAAGTTATGTATCTTATTTATAAGATTAAATTAAATTATTTTATATTTCCAATCTTTAAATATATATTCCTTACTTATCTCAATATTATTAAACCAAAATTTGGGGACGATTATAAATTTACCTCTTTTTTTTGAGAGAAATGCTGACCACCATGAAAATGTACTATTTGATAATACAAAATACTTTCCTTGGGACATAAAAAATAAATCACGTTCTGGAGAACTTTGATCCGAAGAAATTACTATAGAATTAGGAATGGTTTTTCTTAAATTATCATCAAGCCATTTATAATCATCTGAAAATAATAAAACAGGCAAGTTTCCATATTTTTTTCTTATAAAATTAACTCCATCTAAAAAATAGTTATTATTAAGATTTCCGTGAAACCTTGATGTACTTTTAGAATTAACATAATCTCCTCTTCTAACATGCAATACTATATAGTCTTGAGCGATATTAAAACTTGATAACTTCTTTATTTTATTCTTAAATTCCAAATTAATTTCCTTTTTAGGAAAATTAAGATAATTTATTAACGTATGCCATGTTCCAAAATAAATATCGAAATCATAATTCAAGTTATTCTCATGGAAACTCACATCATTATCAAAATATAAATTAGGAATAATTTTAAGTTTTATGTTTGCATTTATCAACCTAAATATTTTCAAAACCAATGGAGAAAGAAATAAATTTAAAAAAATATTTATTTTATTGTTATTTAATTTTTTTAAGTCAATTTTAAAGATATTTTCAATACAAACCTTATGATCTGTTTTATATGAATTTCTGAAATCATAAAAAACAACTTTCCTATTATGAAAATATTTTAATTCTTGACCCAAAAAATATTGAAATAATTGATTACCTATACCACCACTTAAAATAATAATAGATGTTTTAGAAGGTAATTTTAAAAAATATTTATTTAAGATAAAGAGAATCATAATAAAAATATGATAGATATATTTGTGAAACTAATTGCATTTATAAATAAAATTTTAAATAGAAAAAAATCAATTAAAAGAATATCATATAGAGAAATAAAATATATTTTGATAATTAATGAAAAATAATCTAAGAATA
>MDTE01011364.1_pt1 | contig 13148 bp, 15 predicted proteins | sample 811231 | NCBI WGS metagenome assembly MDTE01 (sample SAMN05326651, study PRJNA326480) | marine metagenome | isolation source: seawater | place: Indian Ocean: Red Sea | collected 2010
AGGAAGAAGAGGAGGAGCCCGTAATGGTGCTAAATAAGATCGGAGACTCATTACCGGGTTTTGGAATTGTGGCCGCTGTCCTCGGAATCGTAAATACTATGAATGTGATTGCGTCTTCTGAAGCTGCGGAAATCGGCGAGAAGGTAGGAGCAGCCCTAGTCGGAACCTTCCTAGGGATCTTACTGGCCTACGGGATTGTCAATCCTCTAGCCTCCAACTTGGACTTCAACAACAAATCAAATCAGGCTTATCTTCATTGTATCTCGGCAGCCCTAGTCAGCTTTTCGAAAGGCATGTCACCCGCCATGGCGATCGAAGTCGCTCGACGCGGTCTGGGAAATGATGTTCGCCCAAGCTCTGAGGAGCTTGAGGATCTGATCCGCAACGCCAAGGGCAAGGGCTAAAGAGAATCCGGCAATCTAAAAGGAGGAACAATGGCACAAGGAGGTGGCGGATCCTGGAAGGTAGCTTACGCGGACTTTGTCACCGCGATGATGGCTTTCTTTTTGGTAATGTGGTTGACCTCCCAGGATCAAAGGATCAAGGAATCCGTCCAGAGCGCATTTGTCAGCCGGGGCATGCCCTACGAAACGGAGGAGGCCAACAGTGGAGGGCTCCTTCCCAACGACGCCGTGCAAGAGGTCAAGAACAGCGAAGGCAATTTTGACTCGGTCGCGGCGGTCGAGCTCATGATGCTGAGGCAGATGGCCCAGAATCTCATGGAGGCGCTGTCCCAGGATCCGCTCGTCCAGGAAAACGAGGAGATCTTTGAGCTACAGATTCTCTCCGACGGCGTGATGGTCAGCATTTTCGATCGGACCCAAACCCCGCTCTTCAAGAAGGATTCGGCTGAATTCACCCAATACGGGAATTGGGTCATCGGGGGGCTGGCCTGGGTTCTCGACCGGATGGACAGCTTCAACATCGATTTGGCAGGACACACCGTGCAGGGCCCCAACGGGGTCTCGGGTTCCGATGCGGTCTGGGCGATTTCGATCGACCGGGCCAAAGCCGCCCGCGAGCTCCTGGTTCGGAGAGGGCTTGCCAGTGAACGGATTGACCGCATCTCCGGCTACGGCGACAGCAAGCCCATGAGAGGGTTTCCCCCCACCAGTGACGCCAACCGCCGGATCGATGTGCACCTGCGGATCGGACAAAACTAAGACTCATCTGTTGAGCACGCTATGACCGAGGGATTTGAACCATTGAACCTTGAAACGCATCAATCGAGCGAATTCAAGCAATTGGAAGTCGAGACGTCCGATCCCGGGGAGTCGCTCGAGCAAGCGGCAATGGATGCTTCATCACCGGCTCACAGCGATCCCCCGGGAGAATCGTCCTCCCCCAGTGACGGCGCCCCTGCGGGAACCCAAGGGGCAAGCGATCAGGATTGTGAAACGCCCCCCAGTCTCTACGTCGACCGGAACGGAGATCGAATCGAGCGCATCCACGTCCTCTGCAGTTGCGGAAAAAGCATCACTTTGAAGTGCAATTACCCCGATTCCGATGCCTCCCCCTCGTCCGTGACGGCTCAGGACAACCCTGCCCCGGCGGACCCTCCGACGGCTTTACCTAACCCCTAACCCTCCCTTTTTGCGTCACTGGCACGCCCTCTGCTTTCATCCGAATCACGATGAATGTCAGTGTCAACCAGGCAGCTTCTTCCATGTCCGCCCTTGCCCAGTGGCAAGAAGTGATCGCTGGCAACCTGTCTGCAGCCAAGGTCCCCGGGTTCAAGGCCGGGCAAGTCACCTTCGAGGGGACTCTCGGCGGGAAGCTTCCCCATGCCGAGGACCCCAACCCGGACTCGGAAACCAATTTCATCCTCCCGACCGCGCAGTTCAAAACCCTTCTTACCGAATCAGGTAACCTAGAGAGAACCGGAGTCCCGACGCACCTGGCGATTGATGACAATGATTACAAACCGGGTGACCCAATTGCGTTCTTCAAAGTCGAGCTTGATGAGGGAGAGGCCGCCTACACCCGAGACGGAGAATTCAATGTCGACGCCGAGGGCAATCTCATCACCAAGCATGGATACGGGGTCTTCGGTCCCGGAGGCCCCATCCTTCTGCCTCAAACCACCGGGAAAATCGAGATTTCACCCTCCGGGATGATCAACATTGATGGAAAGGCATCCGGCGAGGAGGTTCTCACCTTTGATGTCACTGAACCCGAAAAGCTGGAGCCCAAGGATCACGGCCTTTTTGCGTTCTCCGATCCCAACGACCCTCAGAATCCCGTCAATGAATCGGATACCATCCGCCTCAAACCGGGATTCCTCGAATCAAGCAATGTCAAGCCGATGCAGGAAATGACACGCTTGATCGAGGTGATCCGTGCCTATGAAAGCAATCAGCGGGTCATCCAAAGCCACGATCAACGAATCGGACAAGTTATCTCGGGGCTAGGAAACCCCGTCTTTTAGATCAGTCACCCAAGTAGCTCTCTTCGGAAGATAGCATGATACGCGCCCTCCATTCCTCTGCAGCAGGCATGCAAGCTCAGCAACTGAGCCTTGATGTCATCGCGAACAATCTCGCCAATGTGCAAACGACGGGATTCAAGAAAAGCAAAATCGAGTTTCAGGATCTCCTCTACCAAAACACCCGCAGCGCCGGTGCCATTCAAGGGGGCGACAACCAACTGCCGACCGGTTTGCAGGTGGGACACGGGGCTCAACCCGTCGCCACGGCCAAAATCTTTACCAACGGAGAACTCACCGCCACCGACGAACCGTGGGACGTCGCCATCCAGGGGGATGGATTCTTTCGAGTCACTCTCCCCTCGGGCGAGCAGGCTTACACCCGGGACGGCGTCTTCAAACGGAATAGTTTTGGAGCGCTGACCACGAGTGACGGCTATCCCCTGGACGGGGGCATCATCGTTCCGGAAGGAGCCCGTTCGGTGGATATTTCGCCCGGCGGCGAAATCACGATCGTGACGGCCGACGGGACGGAGCAACAGGAACTCCAGATCTACCGCTTTCCCAATCCCGCCGGACTGGAAAGCATGGGTGGGAATCTTTACCGCGCCACCGAAGCCTCAGGGGTCGAGGAAGTCGGGAAGCCCAATGAACTTGGCTTCGGAGCGCTTGCCCAGGGCTATCTTGAGAAGTCCAACGTCAAGGTCATTGAGGAGATGGTCAACATGATCGTTGCCCAACGTGCCTACGAGGTGAATTCCAAATCCGTTCAGGCGGCGGATGAAATGATGCAGATCACCAACAACCTGAGACGTTAGGGAATGATGTACCACCAACTCGCATTTCTTTTGGCATTGACCACATCGGCTCTGGTTGCGGCAACCCCTTCCACAGCCCAGAGGACCATTGCGGTTGCCGCCCAGCAGGTTTACCTGGCCGACATTGATCTCTCGGGAGGATCATCCGACCTTGCGGGCATTCCGTTCTGCGAAAGCCCGGCGCTGGGGCAGGCTTTCGTCTTGACCTTCCAGCAGGTGTCGCCCTTCCTCGGGCAGAACGGCATTCAGCCCGAGACATTCGGGTGGACCCCTCAAACGACACTACGGGTCACTCGAAAGACCCAGACCATCGGATCCATCGAGCTGTTGGAACACCTTGAAATCGCCCTCGCCGACACCTTCCCTCAGCTGGAGGGCGAGCTTAAACTGGCCTACATCCGCTCCCATCCGAGCATTCAACTCCCGGCCCAGCCCTTTGAACTCACTATCCCACGACCTCCCGTCAACGGCATCCGGTCTCGATTTCTCCTTCCCTTTGAACTCAATATCGAGGACCAGTGCGTTTTCCGCTCCCAGGCCGCCCTCAAAGCGTCGGTTCTCCGCCCCATCCTGGTCAGTGACCGCCGGATCAACCGCGGAGAAGCCCTTGATCCCGGCGATTTCACAGTCGTCGAGCAAGACGTCCTCTCGCTGAAAGGCACCCCGTATGGTCCGGAAAGCGATCTGACGGGGCTCGAGAGCAAAACCACGCTCCCGGCAAAACGACCACTTCTCCAGCGCAACACGGGCCGGATCCCGGTGGTTGACCGGGGCGATCTGGTGCAGGGAGTGGTCAGAAGCGGAGCCATTTACATCACCATGAAGGTGGAGATCCTTGATCAGGGCGCGCCGGGAGACGTTGTCCGCGTCCGCAACCCCAAGTCGAAGAAACAGTTGAAAGGAATTGTCCAGGATGACAGCACCATTCAAATCCTCTAGGGTCGCGGCTCCCTTGGTTCTTGCCCTGGGCCTTGTCGCCACAGGACAGGCTCTCGGGCAGTCGCCATGGAAATACAACAGCAATTCAATCATCGCCGACGTTCGTGCCCGCGCGGTCGGAGACATCATCACAGTGGTGATTGAGGAAACCAAGGAGACCTCGAAGAATACCCAGTCCAAGACCTCCAAGTCCTCGGGGATCGATGCCGGCATCCAATCCCTCTTCTACCCCCCAAGTGCCACCAGTCTCCTCCAAAAGAAAGGAAGCCTCCCGGCCCTGAAACTCAATTCCACGAGTCAGTTTGAAGGAGGCGGTAACATCACGAGTTCGGAACGGATGGCCTCGCGGATCTCTGTCCGGGTGATCGAAGTGCTGCCGAATCGCAATTTCGTCGTGGAGGGAAGCCAGCTCACCTCATTCGGGGGGGAAACCCAGGAGGCGATTCTCAAGGGAGTCGTCCGCGAACAGGACATTACGACCGGCAATACCGTCTTCAGCTACAATCTGGCTGATGTGACCATCCGATTTGCCTCCAAAGGACCGCTCACCGTTTCGGGGAAAAAGGGTTGGTTCAACAAGGCCTGGGATAAAGTATCGCCCTTTTGAGAACACGAGAATCAAACCTGCAGAACCTGATGATGAAGCGCATTATCTTATTCGGACTCATGGGATGGCTCCTGCTCCCCTCGTTCGAGCTCCTCGCGGTTTCGGTCCGGATCAAGGACAGTGTCCGGGTGACCGGAGTTGAAGAATACGAACTCTCCGGGATCGGGCTGGTGGTCGGTCTGGCCGGAGACGGCGACCGCAATCAGATCTATACCCTCCAGGCACTAGGGAACCTGCTCCAACGGAACAACCTGAAGGTTCCAATGAGCACGATTCAAACAAAGAATGTGGCAATCGTTGAAGTGCAGGCCAAGGTCCCGGCGACCTCACAACTGGGATCCCGCCTGGATATCATCGTTTCCTCACTCGGCGACGCCAAATCGCTGACGGGAGGCATCCTCCTGCGCACGCTCCTTTTCGGACCTGCCATGCAGACAGCCTACGCCGTCGCCCAAGGCCCAATCGGAGTCAATGGTTTCAACGCCGGAGGCGGCGGCCCGGGAGGCGCACAGGTCCGCCAAAACCATCCCTTGGTCGGCCAGGTGATCGACGGGGCGCGGCTCATTGAGAACGTCCCCAAATCGAACCTTGTCCGGCAGGAAGACGGGAAACACTTTGTTCGCCTGGAGTTACGGCAGCCCGACTACTACACCGCGGCTCGAATGGCCGATGCCATCAACACCAAGTTCCCCGACACCGCCTTCGCCGAAAACGACACGTTTCTGAGAGTGAATCTCCCAATCGGACACGAGAGACGGCCGGTTGAATTCCTCTCCCACATTGAACACGTCGAATTCATCCCGGATCATCCGGCCCGGGTTCTGATCAACGGACGAACCGGTACGATCGTGGCGACCTCAACCGTCAAGATTGCCAATTGCGCGGTTTCTCATGGGAGCATCACAATCAGTATCAGTTCCCAGCAGGGGGCTAATCAGCCTGGACCTTTGGCCCCCGAGGGTGCCCAAACCGTCCCTACCGACAACCAGGAAGTCACCGTCGATGAAAACGAGACGGGGATCAGAATTCTTAAAGATTCACCGACCATCGACTCTGTGGCTCAACAGCTCAACGAGCTCGGCGTCTCCACGAGGGATATCATCGCCATCTTCCAGGCCATGGAACGGGCGGGAGCCCTGCGGGCTGAAATCATCTACCAATAGTCGTTGCCTTATTGCTCATGATCAGTAGCGCCAATTCCACCCCGCTGGGTCTCAATTCCGCCGCATCGCCTCCCCTCCAGGCGAGCGTCGACGTGGAGCGACTCCTGAGCTCGACAACGCAGACCCAGGAAGAAAAGCTCGGTGTTCTTGCGCATGAGTTTGAAAAGACCCTCTTTCGGCAGATGTTTCGAACGGTCCAGAAGTCAAGCTTCGGAGAAGGATTTCTGGCCGAGTCGGGCAGCACCAGTCAATACTCGGAAATTGCCCTGCAGCATCTCTCGGACACCCTGGCCGAGACCGCTGACTTGGGAATCGCCAGCAGCCTGCAGGCACAACTCATTATGGCCCACAAGGCTCAATCATCGCCCGCTTCGCCGGAGTCTTAAGCCCAACCCTTCGCCAACATGATTGAAACGCTGAACCAACTCATCGTTTGTCTTCGTGAGGAACTCACGCAATACGGCGAATTGCTCGCTCTGCTGGAAACCCAGCAACAAGCCATTCTGGAGCGGAACGCCGACCAAGTACAGGACTGCGCGGCCGAGATCCGCTCCCAGGGCAAGCGACTGGAGGACATGAAACAAGAGCGGGAGACGACCCGGCAGGAACTCTACGTCAAATTCGGGATCGCCGAGGGAGCCCCCATCAGTAATGCGTTTGATCAAATGCCGCCCGAGTATCAGCCGCTCCTCAATGCCCTGATCGACGAAAACCAACAGTCCATCACCCGGATTCGGAGACTGGCACGACAAAACCACCTCTTGATCAATCGCTCCCTGGAAACGGTAAAAGGCCTGATTGATTCGCTTCAAGAGGAGGTGACTCCGTCTGTCTACGGCATCGACGGAACCGTTCCAGACCGTTCGATCACTCGTTCACTGTCCCATGAACACGTCTGCTAACACGAGGGGAGGGACGAGATGAGCGGACTTTACGGCACTCTAGAGCTCGGGCAACGAGCGGTTCAAACCCAGCGGCAAGGGATCGAGCTCACCGGTCACAACATTGCCAACGTCGACAACCCCGCCTACGCCCGGCAACGCCTCGATGTCACGACCGGCCCGGCAACGATCGGAGCGGATGGCTTCCGCTCCGCGGGGGTCACCTCGGATCGGGTGCGGCAAATCCGAAACCAACTCCTGGACACCAACATCCAAGAAGAACGAAGCCTGACCTCATTCCTTGAGGCAAAGCGCGACCTCCTCGCCTCTTCAAGGGCCGAGCTCGGCCCCACCCTCTTGGCTGACTTGGCGGGTTCGGGCACTGAAACCGTTTCGGGATTGGCCAAGGAAATGAACGCTTTGTTTCTCAAGTTCCAAGATCTGGCCAATGACCCTGCCTCGCCGACCCACAGAAAGGAACTCCTGAATCAAGCCCGCAACCTTGCCAACACGTTTAATGACGCCGACCAACGGCTCAATCAAATCAATCAGCAGATCGACCAGGACTTGGCGGCCCAGGCAGCGGAAGCAAACAGCCTCCTGGGGGAGATCGCCAACCTCAATCAATCCATCGAGACCGCCGAAAACCGGAGCGCATCTCCCGCGAACGATCTGAGAGATCGACGGACGGATAAGCTGGAAAAACTCTCCCAACTGACAGCCCTCCAAACCGCCGAATCAGCCAATGGGGTCATGACCGTCCTCCTCAACGGTGAAGTCATGGTTGAAGGAGGCAATGCCTTGGGGGCGTTTGAAATCGCCCCGAACGCGGCCGGTAACTTGACCGCCGCGTTGGTCACAGAAAACGGTCAATTCGCAGTCACGCTCGGGCGCCTTGCCGGCCCCACCGAGGCCCGCGACGAGGTCCTGGTTCCCCTGCAACAGCAGCTCAATGATCTCGCCAACCAGCTGATCGATGAGGTCAATCAAGTCCACCAAAACGGGTTTGACTTGGAAGGCAACACGGGGCAGGATTTTTTCCAAGGCAATGGAGCCGCGACGATCGAGGTCAACTCCGACCTGATCGAGAATCCCGGCCGGATTCAAGCCGCCGCCGAGGCAAACGCGCCTGGAGACAACCGTGTCCTCCAGGAGCTGAGTCGCCTCAGCGAGGTGAATCACCCGGCCCTGGCCAACTTGACGTTTTCGGAACGACTGACGACGGTGGTCGGCGATTTCGCCACCGCCATCAACGAAGCCGAAACCAGGTTGGAAGATCAGGTCGCGATTCAGGACCTCCTCCTCCGCGAACGAAACGCGGTGAGCGGGGTCTCCATTGATGAAGAAATGACTCACTTGGTAAAATACCAAAACGCTTTCGAAGCATCGGCGCGGCTGGTTTCCGTGATCGATGAAATGTTGCAGACTGTCGTCAATCTTGGCCGTTAGGCTCACCCAGCATGAGAGTCACCTCCCAAACCCTCCCGGAATCCCTGCTGAACAATCTCCAACGCCTGGGGCAGCAGCAGTACCAGCTTCAAAACGAGGCGGCGTCTGGCAAAAAGGCAGAGGCCCTGGAGAAGAGTCCCAGCAGCATTCGTCGTTTGATCAATATCCAAACGGATACCCAAACGATCAAGCAGTACCAAAAAAACGTCGATCATGCCACCGAACTGGCGACGGAGAACTATCGTGTGATCCGGAGCCTGAAAACGGTTTCCGACCGGGCATCGGAGATCGCCGTCAAGGCCGATTCCCTGTCGGAGGCCTCAACGCTCGGCCACTACTCTCAGGAAATCAATCAACTCCTGGAAGAGGCTCTCGGTCAGGCGAACGCCGGGCATCGGAACCAATACCTTTTCGCCGGTACCGGGTCGGGAATCCCCCCTTTCGTGGCTCAACGAGATGCCGAGGGTAGAATCACCGGTGTTGAGTATCGGGGAAACCAGTCACAGACCCAAACCGAGATCGCACCGGGAGTCGCCGTCGAGGCAAGGATTGTGGGGACCAACGATGGTCAAGACGGACCGTCCGGACTTCTCAGTGACTCGAGACGGGGGGCCGACTTCTTCGGTCATCTCGTCGCACTCCGGGATCGTCTTCAAGCCGGTGACGTCGAGGCGATCAAAAACAATTCCATCTCCGATTTGGAAGCGGACGAGGACAATTTCTTGTTTCACCTCAGTTCCGTCGGCTCGCTGCAAACCCGGTTGGAAACGAATCGTTCAAGGCTTCACGATGAAGCCCTTGACCTGGAGTCCCAATCATCCCAGCTCACCGACGCCGACTTGGCCACCACCTTGGTTTCCCTGAACCAGGCCCAGACCGCCTACCAGGCAGCCCTTCAGAGCGGTGCCCAGATGTTGCGCAGCTCGTTGATGGACTACCTCAGGTAGTGGATGGAACCCTGGAGGGTCTTGGAAACCCTCAGGAAGCGGTCACGTTGGGTCGCTGAACCCCAGTGGCTGGGAGGAGTTAGCTCTCGGAGGGCTCTCCGTCCTCACTCCCTGATTCCCGGTACTCTTTGAGCTTGTTCCGGAGCGTCCGGATGCTGATTCCCAAAACAGAAGCCGCCTTGGTTCGATTGCCCCCCACGACCTCCAAGGTTTTCAAGATATGTCTTTTTTCAAGCTCATTCAGCGGAATTGTCTCGTCCGGATCATCTTCAGGCTGGGAGGAAACCGAAGGACTGGGGTCGCCACCTTCCAAGGGAATTGACCCGGCTTGATCTTCCGGAGCGGCGACCGCGATCGAAGGAGTCGAGATCGTCTGACTGGGAACGAGCAAGCCCAGTGCGTCGGGTTCGATTAACTGCCCTTCGCTAGACAAGATCACCGCTCGTTCAATCACATTCTGCAGTTCCCGGACATTACCCGGCCATGAATGTTGTTTTAACTCGAGCACCGAACGATTGGACAACCCTGCAACCTTGCACCCGTGCTTCCGGGAATAGCGCTTCATAAACTGTTTGGCCAGAAGCACGATATCCTCCCCTCGTTCCCGGAGAGGAGGGACAAAAACGGGGACCACATTGAGCCGAAAGTAGAGATCCTGACGAAACTCACCCTTCTCCACACTCTGCGCCAAATCGCGGTTGGTGGTTGCGACAACACGAACATTGACTCGAATCGTCCGGGTTCCCCCGACCCGTTCCAACTCGCGTTCCTGCAACACCCGGAGAAGTTTCGACTGGACCATGGGGGAGATTTCACTGATCTCGTCCAGCAGAATCGTGCCCCCGTGAGCCAGTTCAAACCGGCCTTCGCGACGTCCCACCGCCCCCGTAAACGCCCCCTTTTCGTGACCAAAAAACTCACTCTCTACCAGGTTTTCAGGAACTGCGGCGCAATTGACGGATATAAATGGTTCTGATGAACGAGGGCTCTGCCGATGAATGGCCCGCGCAACGAGCTCTTTCCCAGTACCGCTCTCGCCTTGGATCATCACCGTTGCCTCGGTTCGCGAGACTTTTCGAATCATATCACCAAGGGTTACGATCGCGGCGGATTCACCAAGGATCTCGTAGCCCGAATCCCCGTCATTCAGATGCTGATTGACTCGAACCAGTCGACTGAAATCGGTCGCCTTCTTCAGAATCACCTCGATTTGATCCGTCGAGAAGGGCTTGGTGATGTAGTCGAAGGCCCCATTGCGCATACAGTCGACAGCGGATTCCACCGAACCATAGCTCGTCATGATCACCACCAGCGGGGGGTTGGACATTGCCTGGCATCGGGTGAGAAGTTCGCGGCCGTCACCATCGGGCAATCGCACATCGGCGAAGACGAGGTCGAAATCGTCCTTTTCAAGGTAGTGGGTCGCCTTCTCCAAGTTCTGAGCCTCGGCGACATCAAGGCGTTTGCGATGGAGAAGCTGGATCAAGTTCTTCCGAACCACCAACTCGTCCTCGACGACAACCACCTTTTCGATCGACATAACCCGTTAATTCCGAGTTGGTTATGCCTGGTCCTGGTATGTTCTCGCCACGAGATCCGGTCTTTTGGCGTTGGCGGCTGGAAGCTTTCCTGGAGCAAGACGTCCCTGTTTGAGAAGCTCCTTCTCGTTCTCCCGGTCGAGTGCCACGGTTTTCATAATCACTCGCTTTCCATCTTCAATCGCTTCAGAGATCTCGCTCGCCAATTGAGACCCGGTTTGCCCCGCTCGCTCCAACTGTTTCCGATGGAATGAAATGGCTTCTCGTAACGGGTCAAGCCTCGCCAAAAGGGCCTGCTTTTGGGCACTCCGATCCGTGCCGGAAGACTGATCCTTCCCTCCCCCGAGCAACTGGTGATTCTCGTCGGTCACAATTTCCAAGAGGCTTCGACAAACCTCATTGTGTTCCCGAATCGTCGCTAGGATTTCGGTTTGATCAGTCATTGCTTGCCTCAGAACCAGAGGCATTGTCCTCTTTCATTCCCTCCAGGACAAGCTGCTTCTTGCGATACCAGTCGAGCAATCCCACCCGCCAATCGGTCATTTCATCAATCAGTTTGACCGGAGGCCCCTTTGAGATTGAATCCGATGAAGCTAACTGGTCCTTGATTTTCTGATACACCTCACTGGCGTTATCGTACTGTCCAAGACGCTCAGAAATCACCCCAATCTGATACCAGATAAACAGTTCATCCTCCGAAGAATCGTTGTATTTCAGCAACGTTCTGTAAATCTCGAGAGCTGCCCTGTAGTTCGCTGACTGGAACATTTGAGCGGCGACTTCCAACCCGACTCGGTGTTTCCAACGAATCCTGGACTCGGCACTGGCTTGCTCGGACTCCGATTGCAACTCCAAAATCTTCTGCATGTGTTCGAGCGCTTCGGCAGTCTTTTGTCTTTTCTGACAGGATTGAACCGCAAGATACCTGACATCGGCCTCCAGCTCATGACCGGCATGCTCTTTCAGGAATGCTTCGACTTGACCATCCAGTTCCCCAGAACGATCCGGAAGCATGCTGTAACACTCGCAGAGCCTGTGGCGAACGATTGGCACATTCGCCCGATTGTAATCGCCGTCAAGGGTCTCATCCCGGAGCAACATGTTGAAGTAACGGGCTGCATTCGCATAATCGCCACGCTGGAAGTGGGTGTTGGCAATCTCAATTTTGGCTTTCAGCACAATTCTCTCATAGACCGGGAAATACTTCCCTTTGACGTCCGTCGAACGCACGGTGCTCAAGATCAACGTGTGAAAGTCTGACAGCGCCAGTTCATCGGCACCCATCTCCCGATAAATCTCAGCCAACCGCAGAGAAACCAGAGGTACATTCGGATCATCCTGCCAGAGCGATTTGAAGTGCCGGTATATCTGCTGCGCCTTCGGCCAGTCAGTTTGAAGCTCAGCGATCAGCGCGAGTTGAAGCATTGTTTTCTTTCGATATTCCTCGGGAGGAAACTTTTCCAAAAGCGTGATGAAATCCCGCGCAGCGGCGTCATAGGCACCCGCTTCCCGATTCCGAACGCCCAGATTGAACTGAGCTTCATAACCGCGATGCCGTCGCTGGTCCAGCTCACTCATCGAGTCGAAACTGATCGCCTCACTCCGGAAAACATCCCCGAATTCGGCAAAGAGCGGATCAAAACGCAGCCCTCCGGGAAGGGCCTCCCCAACCCGAGCTTCCGTCTTCTCCACCAATCCACGAATCTGGGAGGCATTTAACGAGGCCGAGGCGGGGCCATCGGCGGCCCGAACCACTCCGAGCCTCAGAAGGATGATGATTGACATGCCAACCCCGATTCCAGCCTTCATTGTCATCCCCATTATTCCTACCTTCTCTTGATCAATCGCCAAAGGCTCGCTTGGTTAAGGTTCGGGGGTCGCCCCTGGCGGAACGGGTAGCAACTGCCCCGGAGGCGCGGGTTCCCGAACAGGCTCCCGAACAGGCAAAGATCGACGTCGGGAAGGCGAATCGCTGTCAATCTTCAACAGGTTCAGAATAACCCCGATGTCAGAATTCTTTCGGGAGTCCGAGCCATCGAGACTCAGGTCAAACCCCGGAGGCAACTGAAGGGGGCCGCCACCAAACGTTCCGTCGAGATCTCCTCCCTCGCCCGATTGTCCCGATTGATCGTTAGCGGTTGAGCTCGGCTCGGGCCGGGCCGATACTGTGGTGGTCCTCGGGAAGGGCGCCGGAGCCGGAGAGGGTTTCTCGGCAACCTCCTCAATCGAATCACTCGGGTCGGGATCCTTCGAGACTTCCTCCGTGAGCCCTCGATCCAAAGCCGGCAGCTTTACCGGAATCACCACAGCCTTGGGTGAAAGGATTTGCAACGGAACCGGCCCCAACCGAGGCAGATACTTCTGAGAAACCTGGGAGGAAA
>MDTE01057277.1_pt1 | contig 13148 bp, 14 predicted proteins | sample 811231 | NCBI WGS metagenome assembly MDTE01 (sample SAMN05326651, study PRJNA326480) | marine metagenome | isolation source: seawater | place: Indian Ocean: Red Sea | collected 2010
GCTTAGACATGAAATATGATGAATGGAAAAAAGAAAGAGAAACAGATAGATATAATAATGCGCTTTTCATTAATTATTCATATGGAATTACTGGACATAAAGCTCAAGGTGGAGAGTGGGATCATGTTATTGTTGATTTGAACTCATCTGCGAAACCACCTCCAGGGTGGATGTATACAGCTATCACTAGGGCATCTCAAAAAGTAATGATTGTATCAAACGAATAGGGATATAGATGGCAAAAATTTATGGAACTTTATCATCTAAATCCTCCGAAAAAAAAGTTCGTTCTTATTTAGATAAATATTTAAATGATGATTGGATTATTTATCACAACTTTGTTTTGGATAAAAATTTTAATGATGGTGAAGTTGACTTTTTGATTCTACATAAAACCTTAGGAGGCATTGTTTTAGAGGTTAAAGGTGGTGGAATTGAGACAAGTCTGAATAAAAATGGTAATTATAATTGGTTTTCAATTAATAGAGATAATCAGAAGAATGGAATAAGAAATCCTTATCAACAGTCACATGACCAAGCAAATAAGTTAAGAAGATATGTAGCAGACTTAAAAACAATTGGGCATAAGTTTAATTTTGTAAATGCTGCTGCCTTTCCTGATATTGACAAAGTTGATTTCGAATCACCTGATATGAATAATTTGAATACATTTCCACGATCAAGGTTTAATGAAAATTTATCCCAAAATTTTAAGAAATTAATACAAAATGTAAAACAACCAACTCATTCAGAGAAAATATTAAATCAACTTCATAGCTATATTCTTCCAGTTTTTACAACAAATCAAACACTACAGAGCTCCTTTGACCTAATGGAGGAGGAATTTCAAACAATTACAGAAGAACAATTTAAAACAATGGAAGAGCTAGAAGACAATCCAAAGTTTTTTATTCAAGGCCCTGCAGGAACTGGAAAGACTTTAATTGCTATAAATTTTGTAAAAAGAATGGTTGCTAACAATAAAAATGTTTTATTTGTATGTATGACAAATGCTCTTGGCACTTACCTTCGTTCTCAATTTAAAGAAACAGATAATATTTATGTCGGTAATATCCACTCCGTGCTCAAAGAAGTTAAAAATGAAGTATTGTCAAAATTTAAAGGGAAAAATAATAAAGAATTAGATACCTATGCTTCAGAAAAACTCAAATGGGAAAGTGAAGTTGATATTCCTGGTTTTGAAAAGCAAATTGAGTTTGATATAGAAAATCTATATAGACTTTTTGAAATGCTTAATAAGAAAATTGATTGTGTTGTTATTGATGAATGCCAAGACTTTAAATATAACTGGCAGGAGGGGTTACAAATGATAAGTCTTTATCAAGAAGATAGTAAATTTTTTATCTTTGGCGATCCTAATCAGTCTGCTTCAAAAGATACATGGAAACCATTATTTGATCAACCTGTAAGAAAGTTAAAAAAGAATTTGAGAAATAGTAATGAAATAAATGCATTTGTGAATGATATTTTCAATATCGAAGTAGAAAATTCAGGAGTTACTGATGGATTAAATGTAAATCAATTTATTTTAACTGGAGATTTAAAAAATCAACAAAAACAAACTGAAAAAGAACTTCCAAAGATTCTTTTTGGATTAAAAGAAGATGGAATAGATTTTTCAGATATTGCAATATTAGGTCTGAAAGAATCTCATATTAAATTTATAAAAAGTATCAAAGCACTTGGTAAAGAAATTGAGGATATAGAAAATTTATTAGTTGATTCTTCATTGAGGTATAAAGGGTTAGAAAAAGATGTAATCATAGCTGTATATCCTGATTTTCCCACAGATGCTAAAACAAGACTTCATTCACAAATCTATACAGGAGTTACAAGGCCAAAAAAATTACTATATTTATTAATTGGTGAAGATAGTCTTAAACAAATTAAAGAACAAAATTAAAACTACAGTTGTATAAATGTTTCTTTCCAGGTTGACCCACCTTTATCGGTAGGTACATTTTCAAAGATTTTTTGACTATTAATTATATTTGGTGAAATACTATCTTCTCCTTCCCACAAGTAAATAAAATATTGTTTATCTAAATCTTGACATTTATTAAATTCGTTTCTTGATAAGAAAAAGCTCTTATTTCCTCTAGAATTTAATTTTGCTTCAATATAAATTTTATAATCATTATTACTTGAATCCTTTCTCCAGGAGATAAAATCATAACCAACATTTGTATCATCCAAACATGTCGGGATAATATCTTTTGTGATGCCTAGTTCTTTAATTTTTTTTTCTTCATATTGAAGTGTTTTATATTCTCCAATTGTTCCTAATTTTCTTTTATCCCAATTATCATTTTTGATAGTTGTCTCAATGTAAGCCCACCATAAAATTGTATCCATACTCAAATCATCAAGTTGGGCATCTTTAAAGAGTTGGTAAATTTCAATATTTTGATTGTCAGATTGAATTGAATCAAAAAAATCTTGCCGGCCATTTTTTAAAAGTTTGAACCAGTCAGGATTTAAATTTAAAATCATACCAAGTAACAAAGCTTTTTTAACATCAATTTGATAGGCTAAATCTTTAAATATTAATTTTGTTCCATATTCTTGAAAAAGACTTTTTACCGTATCTTTTTCAAATGACTCAGTAATGTCATAGTTTGCATCTACAAAGGAATTAAAGCTAATTTTATCATTTGGATTTTCTATTAGTTCACTAAAAAATGCAGCTAATGGATAAAATATACTTGGCTTAAAAAAATTATTCATTATTGCCTATTTAGATACTCTTCTAGACAAGAATTACCTGACAAGGCATTATATTCGAGTTCTAGTGTATCTATATATTCTTTGATATCTTTCATATCAATTAATCCAGCCTCTTCAATATCTTCTATCTCATCTTCTCCGAGGCTGAGGGGTATTAAGTCTTTGTCATTTAATACTTGATACATAACTTCGAGTTTAGATTTTAAATTTTCACTAATTTTTCGATCTATTAAATCGAATTTTCTTGGATGCCAAGATTCAAATATATAGTAATTTACAGGCTCTGAAATATCTTCTTCTAAACCAACAACTCTATGAATTCTATCTCTTGATTGTAAATATTTTGCGCAGTCATAAGACCTATCAATGTATATTGCATTCCAACAATTCCAATGTAGGTTAATACCCTCCCCACCTTTTTTTGGATTTGCAACCAGAACTTTAAATTCGTTATTTTTTTTATTAAAAAGTTCTATATTTTTGTTTGTATCGGGAGTTTCTCCAAACAGTGTTATCAAATCTTTATCTATATCTAGTTTTTTACTTATCTCATCAGATAAAGTCCGGATTACATTTGAAAATTGGGACCATATAATTACTTGTTCTCCATTTTCAACAATTTCCATTGTCTTTTCAATTGTTCTGTACATTTTGGGTGAAATCCTATCTCTTTCAAGAATTTCTTTAAATAATTTTTCTTCGGCTGGCTTTATATTTTCTAAGATTTCGTCTGAGTCATTTGATAATATTTGAGAAACTAGTCCATGTGGATCTACTGATGCCCAAATTTGTCTTACAGGTGCTTTTTTGATTTTTTCAATCGTTTTTAAATTACTTCGCTTATAAAGGCTTCGATACCTATATACTATCAATTCGTATAATGCCGCTTGTGTTATGCTCATCGGAATTCTTTCGGCTTCATGTTGAACAACCTCTCTTAACCGAAGTTCATTTTTCACAGTTCTAGTAAATAAAGGTCCTATTGATGATGAAAAATTATTACTTTGTAAAATTTCCTCTTTAAGTCCACAGTTTGGATAAAGGAATTCAAATTGCGACACTATGTCATAAACGGAATGAGGTATAGGTGTACCGGATAAAATATCACGTCGAGAGGAAAACATAGATGTCGATAAAATATTTTTACCAGTTTTAGATGGTTTAAACATTGTTTTTGTTATAGCACCTTTAATTCTATGAGATTCATCTAATACCATATGTATTCTGTATTTAATTAATATTTGTTTAACCCTCTCGATAAATTCATCTTGTAAGAATCTATTGTAAGTTGACAAAATTAATGTATTTTTTGGAAAATCATCAAGTAAGCTCAACAAAATATCATTCGACAAAATTTTTATAACATTGTATGAACCAGTGTTCATTTGATCAACTTCTTTTATCCAACTTTCCATAACTTCTTTATTGGGTACCACGACAAAAAGGCGATCTAAGTCTGATAATTTATTTACACCCAAAAGTGTTGTACTTTTACCTGCGCCAGGTACTGAAAAATTTGCTGAAGAGGGACATTTGATCATTTCTTTTATATCTCTGAGTTGAGTTTCCAGAAAAGGTCTCTTAAATCCACTTTTTCTTAACTGTTCTGCTAAATCATTGTAAGTAATATCTATATTTTTCTTTCTATCGTATTCGAGAAAATTCTGGTTCTCTAAATGATTTTCAAATATTCTCTCTAGATAAATATCAATCTCGTAAACTATTTCCTTTTGAGTTTTCCTATATAAATACCAGAAATCCAAAATTGACATATAAATTCTTTGTTCTTGAATTTCAATCGGTTCTAGATAATACGTTTGAAAAAAATTTTTAATTTTCAAAAAATCATCATTCGAATCGTTATTAGTAATTACTATATTTGTAAATGATTGGTTTAAATTTACATTAATCGGCATTTAATTGATTAATTTCCTTCAAAATTCTTTCAACTTCATTTTCAATGGTTTCTATGGTTGTTTTGCTATTATCGATGTCACTTGCAAGAATTGTATCATCAAGAGTAATTTGTATATTTATTAAATCAGAAGCAGTTTTTCTGAGAGAATCAATTACTTCCTTATTTCTATCATCTTCATCTTTTTTATCATCATTTTCTTTTTTCTTTTGAATTACTTTCTTTGTAAATTTTGTCCATTCGTCTTTATCTTTCTTTAATACTTGATCTATTTTTTCAATTAATTTTTCAGAGCTTTTAACTCTTGTAACATCTTGGAATGCTTTATAAAAATCATCCCATTTTGCTAAATACTTATAACTTGAACCTGGCAAACTTCCATGTTTGTGTCCTGCAATAAATGTAAATCCAAATTTAAATTTTGCTACTTTTTCATCACTTGCTTGTTCGTCGATAAATTTTGTAAAATTTTGCATATCAAATTGGATATTTTCGTCTTTTAAGTCATTAAGTTTTATTGTTGGTTCATCATTATCTTTCCTAAATTGTAAATATTGATTAGTTACTTTATGTCTCTGTATTCTCATTCTTGCGTCATTAGCTTTCTTCCGATCAGTATCTCCATCAAGTTGATACTTCTTGCCAATGTCTTGATAAACTTCACTTGCATTATCTTTTTCAGGATCGAATAATTCATTGAATTGTCTAAATATCTCACTGTCTTGATCGATGAAATGATGTTTTAATTGTAAATTTGATGATAAATTTTTTAGGTTTTCTATTTCTTTGTTTCGATGACGACTTGAAGAAGCAGTCTCATCCATAATAACCAAACATTTAATTTCTTTTAACTTATCTTTTATCTGAACATCTCCGGTTTCTATGACTTCTCTTATAGCTGACAATCTTCTATTTCCATCGATAACAATACCGTCACAATCTATCTCAAGGTAATCTCCTTGAATGCCATTTTGTAATTCATTGAAAATATCGTAATCTTTTTTTTGAGCTTCTGAAAAAAGGTATTCGTGCAAAAGTAATTGAATATCATGATTATTCATTTGCTGATATTTTTGGTTTATTAATTCATCAATTTTTCTAGGATCGTACTCTTCTTCGACATCTTGAAGGAAAGTTCTTACTCTTGCGTTATCTACGTTATAGACCAAGTATTTTGGATCAAGACTAACGACAGAGTAAGTTTTGTCTTCACTTGGTAAATTTGTTATTCTTGCGTTTTCTTGACTTCTTTTTGCTTTGGATACAATATATTTATATCTTGCACTTTGGTCACGCACAAAATCTATTTGAGTTAAACTTGATTCAATCATATTTTCATTCTATCTCTAGTAAAATTATCGGGCAATCAAGAAATGCATTGTATTCATTTAGGTCTGAAGATATATTTTCAAAGCTTGCATTGTTTCCATATTTTGCATCTTTATCTCCCAATAAAATCATTGCACCTAAATCTATTTTATTTTTTGAGTGTGCAAGAGATAATTTCAAGATATCAACATAGGCCTGTCCGTAATGACCCATTTGAACTTGCAAGCCAATTCCGTTTTTATAAAAGTGAATATATTTATCATTATCTCTGTAAACTTTTAATCTTTCAGTCCAGCCATCATTTAGTAGTTTTGAATTTATTATTTTTTTAATATCTTTTGGTTTGTAGTATCCAATACGGTCTTCATTATTTAAGATTTTCGATAAATCTTTTTTTAAACTTTCAGCTTTTTTTTCATTAATTTCTAAATTAATTCCAAAGACTCTATTTATATTCATGCCAACTTTAATTGTGTAAACTTATTTTTTTTCCAAATCTTTTTAAGCTCCGGATTTAGATCAATTCCAATCCCTTTTCTATTTTCATTCTTTGCTGCTACAACAGAACTTCCAGTTCCACACATGGGGTCTAAAACAATGTCATTTTTATCCGTTGTTGTAAGTATTAATCTTTTTAAAACTTCATTTGGAATTTGGTTTACATAAAGCTCTTTATCTTTACTGACGTTCTTCACTAAATTAATTTCCCACCAATTATACAAATTTGTTCCATTTTTCCCCTCCTCCCTTAACTTCTTGATTCTTTTATCGTCAGGATTTTTATATGGCTGGCTCACCTTATCAATATAAATTTTTGGCGTGTCCTTGATAAGCCATAAAATTGTTCTTTGTGCAGTGGTAAATTTTCTTTTGCTGTGACCAATATTTGATGGATAAACCCAGCTAATCCACTGATGAATATTCCAATTAGTAGATTTTATTGTTTCATATAGCTCTGCAATAATTTCTGGATAGTTAATTAGAAAAAAAGATGAATCATCTTTCGAAGCTTTGAATGATAAATCAAGTACATCTTTAATCAAAGCTTTATATTCATCTGGAGGTATGTTGTCTTTGTACTTTGAATTGTAATTAAAATTTATATTGTATGGAGGATCAACAATAACGGTCTGTACATTTTTTATATGGGGCAATACATTTTTAAAGTCATCACGATAAAAAGTTACATTATCACCCTTAATTGTTGTAATATCCTCTAATTTTTTACTCATTACTAATAGTCTAACAAAAGTAGCTGACGAAAAATTTGTGATTAAGTCATTTAAGTTAAAAATAATTTGAAGAATTTATAATAGTATTTATTCTTAAATCATGTCTGAAGATAAAAACTTAAAACAAGTTATTGAATTTGGAGACTATCTCTATAAAGTCGGAGAAAAGTTACATGGTGAGATTCTTGGACATGACTATCTCTTAGAAGAAGATCTTCAATCAATTCTTGGACCTCGATTTTTAAAAGAAAACTTACCAATGTTGAGAGAGTTAAATATACATCGAGAAATATTTGGATTGACATGGAAAGAGGGGATAAAGCCAGATTTTACCTTTTTTGCAAATGATAAAAAAACTCTCCCTTTTCCAGTCATCGTTGAATTCAAACATCTTGACAAACTAAAAGATGATAACCGTAAAGAACTCATACAGCAGCTAAAGTATGGTCAAAATACAGTCCTAGCTGTCGATGGAAAACTTGAATATGGTTTTTTATGGAACATAGTGAAAAACAAATATGAGATATCAAATGAGAAACTTAAATTAAGCGAACTGCATAATGACTTATCAATCAACACCCAAAAAGATTTTACAAATGCATTAGAAAAAATAAATAAGTTTAAAAAACTTAATGAAAAAGAAGAGTATGCAAGTGATTTAATATATTCAGTTTTGAAAGGTAAGAAAGAGTATCTAGATAAATTTAAAGAGGAGATAGATACTACGTTTAATGAAAATTCCCTAAGTTATTCAAAGTTAATAAATATTGTTGATGAATACAACACTCAAAATAATCTTGTAGAGGGATCTTTGTTCGGATTAAAAGTTGAAAATACTCCAAAAGTAGAGCTTGAATTATGGAGAATTGTAGATGCAGACAAAAATTTATCTATGGAGCTTGTAAAAGTTTATTAATCTTTGTCTTCTAATTTGATTACTGGTATTTCAGATGTCATTTCATCTAAATTCTTTAAGTATTCACTCTCTTTCTCTCTTAGAACAGCACCTTTTGGATTAGAAATCATTCTTTCAAATTGAGGTACATCTTGTTCTTTATACCAAGTTGGAGGTTTTCCTCTTCTACTGTCTAAATCTTTAGGAGGATTTTTAACCTCTTTTATCCATCCCTCAACATTGGTTAACTTATCTCTAAAATTTGCTGGGTCAAGTTCAACTTCCCAAATTACCTCATAAACATCCTGTATCTGCCCTAATGTAAAATGTTCTGGCAAAAATCTAGTAGCTAAACCGCTATATTCCAAATCAACGCGAAGGCGATTAGCTGCATCAGTTAAAATTTTATAATGGTCAAATGCTAATTTTGGAATAGACCTATCTATATATCTTCTTGGAATTTTAAACCATCTATATTCTGAACTTTCCTCAGAAAGTATAGGATCATCAGTACTTGTGTAAATGGCATTGAAGGAAGTTGTAACAACTCTAACCTTTTGTCCTTTAACAGGTCTTTTGTCACGTGTTACATCGCTATAAGTTCTGAACTGGTTTATATACGCTGGAGCAATACCAGTCTCCTCAACAAATTTACGGTGTGCTGCCTCCTCGATACTTTCATTTTCATTTACAAAACCTCCAGGTAGTGACCATTTGTTTTTATGTGGAGAGATTGTTCTTTTGATTAAGAGAACTTTTAAATCCATCTCAACCCAGTCAATCTTAAAACAGACAACATTGACTGCATTTAACGATAGGGGATAACCTTTACTCATATCTAAAGTATAGAAATATTCTTTTAATAGTGTAAAGTACTAAAAATATTATTTATTAATTGTGTTTTTCACTATTATTTGATATATTAATGGTGAAAGTTACTAAAAAAGGAATAAATGCCCCGACAACGTATCACACTTAAACAATCTATATGCTGGTCAGATTATTCTAACTCTTATTGTTTATGTGATAAATGTTGGAGTTGTACAAGAAAAATCAAATACGATAATCCTTTACTCGCATTACAATCTGCAAGACTTGCATCTTTCAGAGCTAAAGAATTGATAAAGCATTACAAATGTAGATATTGTGATGATTTTCATATCGGCCGTGTCCATAGAGGAATATGAACAAAGTTACACTCTTAGGTGACTCCATCATTGATAATAAGATTTATGTTGAAACAGATGAGTTCTCTGTATTAGAACATTTAGAACACATATCTGACGATGAATTTTTACAAATAGCACTTGATGGAGCAACTACAGATCATGTTCTAAGTAGCCAATTAGATTATGTATCTGATGATGATACTCATGTTGTATTGTCTATTGGTGGAAATGATCTTTTGGACAATATCAGCTTCTTGACTCAGGATTTTAGGTATTCGCCAAAGCATGTTTTTGAACAATTAAGAGAAATGCTACTACCTGTAAGTAAGAATTATGAGGCCATTGTGCAGAATCTAGCTGACTACAGGGCAACTCCACTTCTATGCACTGTATATGAAGGGGATTTAGTTGGTTCGGATGAGTTTGATTCTATTGCTGAATCAGCAAAATCAATGGTCTCATTTTTTAATGACTCTATTTATAGGATCGGGAGCAAATACAACATAGATGTGCTTGAGTTAAGAGAAATTTTTGTCACATCTGATGATTATGCTAACCCCATAGAACCAAGTCATAAAGGTGGGCAAAAATTTGCAAAAGAGATTGTTAGATGGGTAAATAATGGAATTTAATAATGATTTAATAATAAAGTTCCAAACTCAATTGGATGAAATCCAGAATTTACTTTGTGGTTTGTGTGGTGAGGGATTTATTTCAGATTTTTATTTACAGACTCATTGCGAACCATGTTTAGAGATACTTATTGATGAGCTGTAGTTCATGAAAAAGTTCCTACTTTTTGTTTGGATTATAGGGTGGACATTTGTTGGTTTTCAGCAAGTTCCCATAACTCTTCAGTCATTAAATATGTCAAATAATCAAAAAAACTGGCCTCCTGATGGGTATGTAATTGTAGAAAATCGAAGTGGTGAAAAAATAATGATCACTGAAGAAACCGATGAAAAATTTAATCCAAAAAACACAGAGATTTGCAGTGATGATTTTATATCAACAATTGATGCAAGCATTGAAAATAATACGTTGTTTATTTCTTACAATGACAACCCAAATTTGTTTGGAGTAAACAAAATACAACTCCAAATTACCCCCAGTGGTGATGACTTTTATCCAGATAGGGGGTTCAAAATTCATAATTTTAAAACTATAGGTTTGTCTAATAACTCGTATCATGAAATACCTTTAAACATATATGAGCGAGTAGATAAAAATAAATATTATATTGATTTCATTCTGAAAGGATATGGCAAAAATAACCAAGATTCAGAAGCATGCTTCACTGAATTGTTATTGAGCATAAATGAAGACAATTTTGTTGATTATAAGAAAAACGTACCTTTTTACGTAAACGATACTTTGGAACCAGTTTTTGAAGAAAATCCAAATATATTTAACATTGGCGAGAATGAGTATATTGCAAATTATGTATATGACAACAATAGAAAACTATTAAATAGCACACTGCCTGGAGTACATGAAGCTGCAATAGTTCTATTAAACAAATCTACTCGACATTCTGAACTAGAAGATAAAGATATATGGATATATTATCCAACTTATTTTCCAGAGGTTAAAAAAGAGATAGTTATTGGCTTATTTGGAGACGTGACAAGACGTGATTTTTTGACTATAGCAAACGTACTAGAGACATTAAAAGTAGTTGCCCCTAATTTAAAAATTACAATTTCTGATGATGGGAGAGACGTAACCCTTCCAATTCATATCACACCTTGTGATAGGTTAGTTTCGGAGAAATTCAATCGCTGCGAAGGTTATGCCGCAGGTATTTACTACGGTTTCCATGACTACATCTGGGTTGATGCCTCAATAACAAATAAAGACTGGAGATCTCATGTAATTATTCATGAACTCGGCCATGCTCTTGGGTTAAATCACAACTTATGTATTGATTCAGTTGTTTCATATTCTGATTTTGCTGACACCTATACTTATTTTAATTATCTTGACTTAATGCAATTACGACTTTTGTATCACCCCGATAGCAGTAAATATGAGGGAAAAAGTTTTGAAAGCTGGGCAGTTGATTATTTTAATTTAGACGAAGAGTTAATTAAATCTTATAAAGATGATCCTTATTTAGCTTGTAACGTAGTTCAGGATGGATGGGAAAAGTACATAGATATGCAACAATGAGAAAGTACTTAGTTCTTTTATGTTTATTAATTTTTTGTAATACTGAAAGTGATTCTTTCCCAATAGTCGAGGTTCAATTAGAAGATGAAAACTTTTCACCTGCAACAACAATCCAAAGGTATGAACTTTTTCGAAAAAGTGGACTAGCTTTGGTTGAAGATAAAAAAAATGGCTCGCATCCTTACTGTGTTTTTTATAATTCCTTTGGCGATAGACAATATCCTGATTTTAGAGCAGTTGAGTGTCACAGTTCCATAGCTGATGGTTTAAATGCTGTAAAATTTTTTGAGTATCTTGACAAAAAGTTTCTTGAAAAACTAAATTCTACAAAACCAATTGAATATGAGCAACAACTAAAGAGAAGTGACGGTAAGTTTTGTATTTTTTATAAAGGTCAGCGAAAAACATGCTATGAAAATATGGATGATGCTGAAGAATCTATTGATTTTATCCATGAAGTGGAAAGGTATAGTAAAGGATGGGAAAATAAATTGATAACATTTCCAGAATTAACTGAAGAGGAATTTATCAAATCTAAAAACTTTCAACACGAATTTTATTTTGAAGATTTAAAAGTAAATGTAAGAAATGAAACACATGATTGCATACGGAAAACTAGTGGAACAGTAATTGCAGCCTACTCTAATGAACTTCACCCTCTTGGCGTTTATGTCGATAAACTTGATGAAGAGATTGAAATAAGAGGTTTTACAAATAGGTTCGGTTCAAATAAACATTATTTGTTATCTGTTGATTATAACTGCTGGATAGAAGATACCGGTGGAGGTTTCATGCTTTTCGGTCCTGTCTTTTACCAAAATAATCAATGGTGGGGTTTTGAATATTACGATGATGATTATTATGACGCTAGCGGAAATCAAAATGTTTATGCTTTTATGTCTTACTTTGTCAAAAGAGTCTCTTTAGGAGAAAATATTCTACCAAAGAAATAAAAAATTTTAACTTACAAATCTTCAAAAAATCTTGTCGGTGGCTGATTTGTAATATTCATCTCATAAAGCTCACCTAAAGTAACAGGTAATTCTTGATTTTCAGGTCCCGTCGAAATATCGTCAAATGTATTACCAAATATTAACTCTTCATCTTCAAGTAATATTTCAAGCTTATCAACAATCAATCCCATTTCGTCATAATAGTTTTCAACGTGTGCCTCAGCATCCCATTCAATTTTTGAAAGCCATTTTTTTAGTTCTCTAAATTCATCCTTAAATTCATTAATCTTAATTTTTGTAACATCCTCTATTGGTAGTGAAAACACCTTAACTTGAAAAATCAATAAATCTTTTGCGTATTCTTCCCAATTCATTAATCACAAGTATATACAAAAATATCCTCAGTAACTTTTGATTATTTACACAAGATATGATTTAAATAAAGTTTGAAATACATGCTCTTACGAAAATTTGAATTATCTTTAGAGTATGAACCAGGGCATTAAGTTCTATAAAACATACGATGTAAAAAAAATTTCAGAGTGTCATCAATCTATCGGCCCAAAAACTCTTACGCCAAATTCTCGTTTAGATCGATGGAATGGAGTTCATAATGCTATTTCTGATTGGTTGCTAAATGAAGCAAATGATGACGTTGCAATAAAAGTTGCTGAGGAGAATTTTCAATTTTACGATCCATTACAAAGAAAAATAATGTCTGAACTTTTTGAGCGA
>MDTE01131605.1_pt1 | contig 13148 bp, 9 predicted proteins | sample 811231 | NCBI WGS metagenome assembly MDTE01 (sample SAMN05326651, study PRJNA326480) | marine metagenome | isolation source: seawater | place: Indian Ocean: Red Sea | collected 2010
AGCTGCCTCACTTTGGCCAGCAATGCCCATTTGATCCCACGCAGATCCCCGGGCTCGAAGCCGAGGAACCGGACGTCGCCGCCGGTGGTCTCGCGGGCCGGGTCGTCGGCGTCTCCGGCCAGATACACCGTGGTGACGTCGTGACCCTCACACGCCTTCACGTATTCCGCGCATACATGCACAAACGGTCCACGATGGTCGTGCGCAATCTGCAGGACGCGCAGGCGTTTGGGCTCAGGCATCCCCGCTCCGCGACTCCGGCTTGGTAACCAGCAGGTCCTCCATGAAGAGGTACTGCAAATCGGATCCGAAGAACATGGCAAGCGCATCTTCCGGCGAACACACCATCGGTTCGCCGCGTCGATTGAGCGACGTGTTCAGCACAACACCGTTGCCGGTCCGTTCCTTCATCCTGGTCAGCAGGTCGAAGTAGCGCTTGTTGGTATCCGGATCAACGACCTGAACGCGCGCCGTGCCGTCTTCGTGGACAACTTCGGGCACGCGCTCGGCCCACTCGTCGGCAACTTCGAAGGTGATGGTCATGAACTGTGCGGGATGGGCGGTACCCAGCATGGGTTCGGCGACCTCGGGGAGAATACTGGGGCAGAACGGCCGCCAGCGTTCACGGAACTTGATTTGCTCGTTGATGCGGTCCGCAATGCCCGGGACGCTCGGGCAGCCGAGAATGCTGCGGCCGCCGAGCGCGCGCGGCCCGAATTCCATCCGACCCTGGAACCAGGACACCGGATGTCCGTCCGCCATCACCTGGGCGGCCCGTGCCGGCACGTCGTCCAGGCGCTCGACGTGCATCGACTCCGCATGATTGGCACAGGCAACCGCACATTCCTCGCTCGTATACGACGGTCCGAGGTACACGTGCCGCATCGGCTCGACCGGACAACCCCGCTTCACGCTCGCAAACGCGGCGGCGCCGAGCGCCGTGCCGGCATCACTCGCGGCAGGTTGTACGAACAGTTCGTCGACGTACGGCAGATCCAGGATGCGCTGGTTGAGTTTCACGTTCAGTGCGCCGCCGCCCGCGAACACGAGCTTGCCGGTCTGGCGAAGTACGTCTGAAAGATACCGATCGATCAGCTGCAGCGAGACATCCTCGAACAGGCGCTGGATGCTTGCTGCATAGTGGATGTAGGGCTCATCCGCGTCATCACCCTTTCTGCGCGGACCCAGCCAGTCGACGAGACCCTGACCGAAGTAGTAGCCCTGACCGTCCTCTTTGTAGCGCCGGAGTCCAACCGTGTTGGCGAGCCTGGTATTGACCCGAATCTCGTCACCGTCGAACTGCAGCAGCCGGGACAGATCGAAACGGCTCGCGTCGCCATACGGCGCCATGCCCATGACCTTGTACTCGCCGTCGAGCATTTCAAAGCCGAGATACTGCGTCATGCAGGCGTAGAGTTGTCCGAGAGAATCCGGATCGTAGAACTCCTTCAGGCGCTCGATGCGGCCAGCCTCGCCTACTCCGAAGAAGGTGGTGGCGTACTCGCCTTTCCCATCGATGCCGAGGATTGCGGTGCGCTCGTCGAAGCCTGACAGGTGGTATGCACTGCTGGCGTGCGCCATGTGATGCTCGACGGGCTCGAACTCGATCCGGTTCCAGTCGATCCCCAGTTCGGCAACGGTCTCCCGCACGCGCCTGACGTTGCGCCGATAGTGCCGGTTGCCGTTGAAGATCGCATCGAGGGCTCGATCGGGCGCATACCAGTAGCGTCGCGCGAAGTGCCAGCGGGCAGGCCCCCAGATACTGACCGGTGCAAACGGGAACGCGACCACGTCGATCTCATCGGGGCCGATACCCGCATGGTCCATGCAGAACCGCGCCGCCTCCACGGGCATCCGGTGCTTGGCGTGCTTGTCGCGGATGAAGCGCTCTTCTTCCGCGGCGGCGAGCAGTTCGCCGTCACGGTACAACGCCGCCGAGGGATCGTGGGTCACCGCCCCCGAGAGTCCCAGCACAGTCAGCGACATGCGCGCCCCTCCCAGAAAAGGGCGAGTTTAGCGAAAGGGCGGGAGCAGGTCTGTCGGAAGTGGCGTCGGCGCGCCCCGGCACGTAGCAGTCCACGAGTACGCGGTCCATCGGTTCGTCGCCGAATGCGACCTTTCGGACGCGGAAATCCGATATCCATCCGCCATCCCGTCGCGGTCAGGTCAGACCCCGTTCCTCGAGCAACTGTCCAACCTGTTGCCGAACTTCCGGTTCTTCGGCCCAGTTGCGCAGCAGTCGGTCGACGTCCTTCCGGAAGGCACGGCTGAACCCGGTTTCGCTGTCGTGTTCCCGCATCGCGTCCAGATCGATGACGACCGGTCCCTTGGGCGACACGATGATGTTGGTTCCCTTCATGTCGCCGTGGGAGATTTTGGCCTCGCGCAGATCCGCAAGAATCCGGACCATCTTCTCGATCTCGCCGTTGACCTCGCGCCTTTTCAGGAACTCGCAAATGTCCGGCCCTTCGACATATTCGGTGATGAAGTAGGTCGTAAAGCGCAACGGGCCGAAACGCCGCTCCAGCAGCGCGACGGGGCGCAGGGCCGGAATCCCGAAGAACTCGAGACGAATGGCGTTCATCCAGCAACGCCAGGCACGACTCTTGCGCGCCATCCCCCGGAGACCGTGCCAAATCCCTTTGATGTTGTAGCGCTTGATGACAACCGGCAGACCGTCGACGTCGACCACGGCCACAGTCGAACTGTTCCCTGCTTTCAGCACCTCACCTTGTGCAATTGCGGCATCCGGGTCGGCCAGCAGTTGCTGCATCGCTTCGCTGTAGCGGCTGCGCTCACAGACCGCATAGCTGCGCAGCGACGACTGGCAGACGAACCGCGTGCACTCGCGAAACGCCTTGTCAATGAACGCGCGCTTGCGCCGGTCACGCTGTTCGCGAACATGATCTTTCAGCGCAACCGTCCGGCGACCCGAACGCCGCCACTCCCGTACTGCTTCATACACCGGCAGGACAATCGTGATCGACTCGTCCGTCTCATGGTGGAATTGGGCAAAGAAGAGCGCGAGATTGGCGAGACTGGCCGACTCGCTCAGCGGCCCGGGGTGGGGACTCGCATCGACGTCGCCACCGTCAATCGTGAAGAGACTCCCCCCGCTCAGCAGGAAATTACGCAGATGGATGTCTCTCTGGACCACACCGGCGGCGTGCATGTGCGCGATCACAATGACGGCACGGGTCAGAATGTCGAGCCGATCGCCGTCCCCCGCGGCCTGCTCCCACATCGTGGCAAGGTCGGTTGCGTCTTCGAGGTATTCGAACGCGAGGACTCTGCCGTGCCCGCCGAGCGCGGAGCCAGACCAGAGCACGTCCGGCGTGCGTACGCCCGCCAGCGAAATGGCTTCGACGCCTTCGCGTTCCCGCGCGGCATACCGTCCGGCGGAGCGCCCCAGGAACGTCTTGATCAGCAGTTCACGCCCGTCACACTCGGCGACGGCAACAATGCGTTTGCCCGGCAACAGGCGCAGAATCCTGCGGAACACGAGTTCGCGCTCCACACCCTCGACCCGAACCATCAGCCGAAATGGAGTCCGCACCGACCGTGCGGCCTCGATGAGCCGCTCTGCGGTCATTTCGATGATGTCGTATGCCACTACTGCTACTCCCGGCCTTCAAAGAATCGGAGGATTCGTCCGATCCTCTTCTTGTCTAGTGCGCTCAGCCGGCGAATTCCCGCGTACCTTTTGTAGAACCAGAGTCGCCGCGTACGGGACAGGTACCGCCTCGCCACCTTGTCGAGACAGGCGAGGTCCTTGACCCGGGCCCGCTCGAGTAGAACCCGGGGGACCATCCGTCCCTGTGGACAGTCAATCAGGAAGACCTCACGCGATTCCGCGTGTACCAGAATGTTGCGCCACTTGAGATCACCGTGCGCAAACCGCGACTCATGGAGTGTGGCTGTCGCGTCGGCAAGTCGCCCGCCGACGGCGATCTGAAAGGCAGGGTCACTCAATAGAAGGGGTGCCTCGCGCGCCAGCGTGGCCAGATCAACGGCACCGTGCACTGCCTGAGTCACCACTATTCCCCGACCATCCTTGTCTTCACCAAACGCAACCGGGCGCGCGGTGTTCAATCCGAGACGACGAAACACGTGCAGGTTTTCCCATTCCGCACGCGCCCGTGACCGCCCCAGATAGCGGCGCAAATGCCGCCCGCGACAGCGGTACTCCTTGACATAGTACGTCTCGTCACGCGGTCCTTGCACCCGCGCAAGCGAGTTCAGTCCACTGTTGCTCAGCAGTTCGCCGTCCCTTGCCAGCGCAACCGTAGCGGACCAGGACCCAAATCCGTCAATGCCCGATGGATTCTCCCACCTCACGCGAGTTCGCGCTCCAGTGCGGCGACCCACGCCGGGACCTCAGGATGGTCCTGCAGATAGAGACGGCGGGCGCGGCGCAGAACTCTGCGCCAGAACGTACGGTCCTCCGCAAGGCTCGCGCGAAGCGACTTGCCGGTGTAACCCCGAACGAAGCGCGCGAGATCGGTACGGCTGGGACGCGCCTCGAACGCCGAGAAGAGCAGGCCGCCCACATCCTTCACCCGCCAACGCTCCGGTACCCGATCCCGTATCTGGGCACGATGCAGGTCGATCAGATGCAGCGTCGGGGCTTCAGTGGGCGGGACGCGCGGCGCCGCCCACGCTGGGTCGACGAGCACGTGGCACAGATAGTAGTCACGGTGGTTGACACCATTCTCATGCAGCGTTCGGGTCAGATCTGCCAGAGACTCAGCCAGGATCGCGCGGACCCGCGGCCTGGGGGGATGCCCGCGCCACGTTTCCGTGAGTTCCTCGAGGCTCATCAGCCCGTCCAGCGCTTCCATGACGACAAACGAATGCTGCCTCGCCGGATTGACGCCCCGCACGGCGTAGGCAAGCGGCCGCGGGACACGGACCCCGAGACGCGTGAGCAGGTTGAGCGCCCGCCACTCGTTGGAGGCTCCGAGCACGGGCGCGCGAAAAGTCAGCAGGTTCTTGGCGATCTCCGGCCAGCCGACGCCAAGGTGCAGCTTCACAAAACACGGCTGCTGACCGAGTTCCGCGCGAAGTGTCCGCCGGTTTGCGAACTCGCGGAACAGTTCCCCTTCAAGATGCATCACCTCATCGAAGCAAGCCGCTTCCGTCGGCCATCGGCCGCTCAGATCCGGAGCCACCTCGAACACGCTTCAGCGCACCAGTTCGGTGATGTAGTCCGCCGCGCGCTCCGGCATGCTGTAGATGTCGGCGCTCGCGGCAAAACGCAAACCGTTGTCCCGCCAGCGCGGCCGGTCACCCCCGGTCAGCATGTCCTCGAGCACCGCGTTGTACTGATCCTGCCGGAAGGGCGACGGCACGACGCGACCTGCGTCTGCTTCCTCGACATACCGCGCATACCCGCACACGTCGGTGACGAGAACCGGCAGGCCGGACACGATTGCTTCGAGGATGACCGTGCCGGTGTTTTCCGCGTAGGCCGGATGCACCAACAGGTCCGCACCCAGGAAGAATCGCGGAATGTCGTCACGGCCTCGCAATATCCGGACCCGCTGCTCAATGCCCAGCCTTCGCGACCGGCGCTCGAAGGGAAGCGGATTGTCCTGCCCGATGGCAATCAGCCTGGTGCGTTCGAGCACCTCGGGCGAGAGCGCAGCCATCCCGTCCAACACGCGATCGAGACCCTTTGTGATGAAACCCGAACCGACGAGCAGCAGCAGGAACTCGTCCTGCCCGATCCCGAACTCGGCACGAAACGCCGCACGCACCTGTTCGGCGTCCGGCGGCCGTTTGCGATCGCGCGAGATCCCCGGCGGAAGCGAGTGGAAACGCTCGAGCGGGGTGTTGTAGTGCTTCAGAAAGAGCGGTTTCTGCACGTCCGAGATCATGAGGATGCGCGTGTCCGCGCCGGGCGCAAACACCGACCGTTCGAAATGTGCAAAGTGCCTGTAGCGCGAAATCGAGCGATACAGGTGCCCCCGCTGCGTCTGCGCCTTCTCTTCGTAGCAGGAGTCAGCGGCATAGTAGACGTCCAGGTCCGGCATCTTGTTGAAGCCGATCACTCCCGCCACAGGGTTGCGCCGCAGATGGTCGTGAACCCATTCGGAAAAGCGTTCGTACCGCTTGTGATTGGTCACCGCGTTGACCGGTACCAGCATGACTTCGAAACCGTCGGGGACTGGCCCCTGCCATGACAGCGTATACACGCGCACGCGGTAGCCACGAGCCTGACACTCGCTCGCGATGCGCAGGAAGTCGCGCTGCAGCCCGCCAAACGGAAAGTATTTGTAGAGGCAAAACGCCAGTTCCTTGTCCTCGCGCGCGGCGATCTTCCGGGCGGACACGTGCTGGATGATCCGGGACGCCTCCTGGGGCAGCGCATAGATGTTCGCTGTCGCGGCGAAACGGCGTCCGTTGCTGCGCCACTCCGACTGGCGAGGGCAGTGCAGCATCTCCAGCAGCTTGGCGTTCAGCGTCGACTGCTCGAACGGGCTGCGCACGAGTTCGCCAACATCGGCTTCTTCCACGTAGTGCCCGTAGCCGCAAACGTCGGTTGCAAGCACCGGCAACCCCGCAACAATGGCTTCCAGGAGGATGATCCCCGCGGCCTCGTCAAGTGCCGGATGGATGAGCAAATCCGCCGCCAGCAAAAATCTCGGAATGTCGTCCTGACCGGACAGAACCTCGACGTTCCGCCTGAGCCCCATCCGGAAGATCATTCGCCGGAACGGCCGCGGGTTGTCCTCGCCGATGACGAAGAACCGCACCTTCTCACGCACCTCCTTCGGCAATGCCCGCACCGCGAGGAGCGCCCGCTTCAGCCCTTTCTTGATGAAACCGGAGCCCACCATGAGGAGCATGCGCTCATCGTCCGTAACCCCGAGTTCAGCGCGTTTTTCCCTGCGGATGCTGTCCGCGTCCGGCGGCGCCACGCGATCCCATGAGATTCCGGGCGGAAGAAAATGCATCCGTGAAAGCGGCGTGTCGTAGTACTTCAGGAAGAACGGCTTCTGCGCCTCCGAAATCATCAGAATCTCGGTCTGACTCTCGGGCGCGAACACCGCCTTCTCGTACGCGGCAAAATGCCGGTAGCGCGGCAACTGACGATAGAGCCAGTTGCGCTGCGACTGGGCTTTTTCCTCGTAACACGAATCCGCGGCGTAGTAGACGTCGAGACCCGGCATCTTGTTGATGCCGATGACACAGTCGACCGGGTCCCGGGCGAGCGCGGCGCCGACCCAGTGACTGAATTTCTCGTAGCGACTGTGATTGGTCAGTGCTTCGACGGGGACCGTCACGACCTCGAAGCCGTCCGGTACGTCCCCGTTCCAGAGCAGGGTGTAGACGCGGATCGCGTGACCCGCCGCCTGACAGCACTGCGCGATGCGGAGGAAGTCGCGCTGCAGACCACCGTAGGGGAAGTACTTGTAGAGACAGAACGCGAGCTTCATGACGGCAATGCCGGTGCATCCATCCGGGCACGGAGTGCGGTCCAGACTGCCATCGGCGCAACTCCGTCGTAGCAAGGAGGGTGAATTTTAGCGTACTCCCCCGGCGCGAATCGACATTTCCTTTGAAGGCAGGGCACACAAGGTAAGGTAGTGCTCACTATCACCTTGCTCCTCGTCCCGCAGGGGCCGGTCAGGGACGGACTGGTGGAGCCAAACACCGCCACCATGGGTTTTCCCAACGCGTCGGCAAGGTGGCCAAGGCCTGAATCGACCGTGATGACGCCAGCCGCGCCCGCCATGCGGGCCGCCAATTCGGTCAGACCGGGCCTGAAAAGCACTTCCGCCCCACAGTCGGCCCCGATCGCCTCGGCGCGTTCGAGCTCCCGTGCATTGCCGGCGGGCAGTACGACCGCCATACCGTCTTCGGTCGCACACTCACAGAGCGTCCGCCAGTGTTCAATGGGGTATTCCTTGGAAGTCCAGGTCGTACCATGCACGAAGACCACGCTCCGCCCCTGTCCTTCGGGTTTCACATCGAGACCGGCGGCCGGCGGGGCCTCGGGCATCTCGTACCCGAAGGCCGCGGCGAACAGTTCCCGCAGGCGCGCGACCGCATGGCCGCGCGGCACATGAACCTGGGTCCCGTACGCGAACGACGCAAGGGACTCCCGTGCCGAGTGCCGGTCGAGACCAATGCGCGGCCCGCGCGCGCCGAGCGCCACGGCTGCACTCTTCAGCAATCCCTGCGCATCGAGCACACAATCGTAGTCCCGCGCGCCGAGCGCCTCGCGGAAACGTCCTATCTCCCCCGAGCGCCACGCCGCGACGGGCTGGCCGCGCCAGCGGCGAATTGCAATGGGAATCACGGTGTTCACGGCCGGATGCAGCGCGGGGAGTTCGGCAAACCCCTCCTCTACCACCCAGTCGAAGCGCAGTTCGGGCAGCCTCTCGGCGGCGTCCTGCACCGCGTACAGCGTGTGGATGACGTCCCCCATGGACGACATCTTCACGAGCAGCACCTTCATCTCAACGCGCCCCGTTCACCGCAAGCTCCTCCGGCAGCCCTTCGAGCTGACCTGGCGAGAGCCGCTTGAGGCAGTTGGTGTGCCCGAGCGGGCAGGTGCGCTTGAAACAGGGGGCACAGTCGAGGCCCAGCGAAGCGATCGTGGCGCGCTCCGAGAGCGGGGGCGTGAAGTCAGGTGAACTGGAGCCGTACACCGCGGTGACGGGGACCCCGACCGCACAGGCGACATGCATCAGTCCGGAGTCGTTGGTGACCACGTGATCGCAGAGGCCCAGCAGATCGATCGCATCCAGGAGTGAGGTCTTGCCGGTCAGATCGCACAGGCGCCCGGTCGGGACGCCGCCAGGCACAGCGGAGTCCTGCACCGCGGTCACGATCGCCCGGGCAATGGCCGCGTCCTTGTCAGTTCCGAAGATGAGTACCTGCCAGCCGTTCGCGAGCGCGCTTGCCGCAAGCACGGCATGGTGTTCGGCGGGCCACTGCTTGGCCGGCCCGAACTCCGCCCCCGGGCAGAGCCCCAGCACCGGCTCCCCGCCAATATCGAACTGATCCCGGAGCACCGCCTGTCGTGCGGCATCGAGCATCAGCCTGGGATGGGGCAGCGGTTGCGGCGGCGTCTTGCCATCATCGACGCCGAGCGCCGCAAAACGATCGATCATCAGCGGCAGACGACGCTTGTCGAGCAGCCGCAGGTCGTTCAGGAGGTAGTAGCGGTATTCACCGAGAAAGCCGGTCCGCCGGGGAATCCCCGCAAACGCCGGGACAATCGCCGACTTCAGCGAGTTCGGCAGCACGATCGCATGGTCGTAACCGTTCTCAGCAAGGTGTTTTGCCAGACCGAGCCGATAGCCGAGCCTGAACTCGCCGTGCCCGACCTCGAAACGGATGCCCCGATCGATCTGGGCCATGCGCTGCGTCAGCGACACGGTCGCGGGCGGCGCAAGCACGTCGATGGCGCCTTCCGGATTGGCATCCCTCAGGATCGTGAAGAGCACCTGAGCCATGACCATGTCGCCCACCCAGGACGGGCCGACAACAAGCGTGCGTTCAGCCTTCATGGCGGCTGCATTCGTTCAGCGAACCGGCGACGACCAGTGTTTGTTCTGCTCGCGGCGCGCCATCACCTGATCGAAGTACATGGACTGCAGCTTCTCCGTCACAGGGCCGCGACCGCCAGCACCAATCTGCCGGCCGTCCAGCTCACGGATCGGCAATACTTCCGCCGCAGTCCCGGTAAAGAACGCTTCGTCCGCCACGTAGACTTCGTCCCGGGTGATCCGGCGCTCGGCAACCTCGAGCGACAGCTCTTTGGCAAGGTCAATCACGGTCGCGCGCGTAATCCCCTCGAGGCAGGACGTGAGTTCCGGTGTGACGAGGCCCCCGTCCTGAACAAGGAAGACGTTTTCGCCGCTGCCCTCGGCAACGTAGCCCTCGTTATCGAGCAACAATGCCTCATCACAGCCCGAGTCGAACGCTTCCTGCAGCGCCAGCATCGAGTTGATGTAGTTGCCGTTCGCCTTCGCCTTGCACATCGTGATGTTGACGTGATGGCGCGTGTAGGACGAGGTCCGCACCTTGATACCGTCAACTTTCGCCTCGGGTGTGAGGTAGCTCGGCCATTCCCAGGCCGCGATGATGCAGTGGGGCTGCAGGCCCTCGGCCCGCAGGCCCATGCCTTCGGCGCCGAAATAACACATCGGGCGGATGTAGGCCTCATCGAGGTTGTTCTCACGTACGACGGTGAGTTGCGCCTCGTTGATCTCCTCTTTAGAGAACTGGATCGGGAACCTGAGGATGTGCGCGGAACGGAACAGCCGATCCGTGTGGTCATGCAGGCGGAAGATCTGCGGTCCATCGTCGGTGGCGTACGCGCGGACACCCTCGAACACCCCGAGGCCGTAGTGCAGCGTATGGGTCAGTACGTGAACCCTGGCCTCACGCCAGTCCACCAACTCACCGTCAAACCAGATGACCCCGTCACGATCCGCCAGGGTTTCCGACAACTCCACCTTGGGCACCTCCTCGTTTCATGCGCGATCACCCTGAAAACGGGCCGATCGCGGCGGACCGCACATTCTAAGGCGCGGCGCGGTCGAGGTACACCGTCATGCCCCGCTCTTTGATCTGCCGTGACGGCGCCCCGCCCCTGCTCTATACTCCGCCGCCCTCTCGTACTCTCGACTGCCGGGGCCAGGACATGGCCGATCAGAACACCGGCGGGGTCCACTGGTTTCGTGACTACTCCGCCTACATTCGTGCTCACCGGGGCAAGACCTTTGTCGTCTGCCTGCCGGACGCATGCCCTGACGATGACGCGGGCAACGTCTATCGGGACCTCCTGCTGCTGCAAAGCCTTGGCGTCCGGCTCGTTCTGGTCCGAGGCGTGGACGAGCGCTTCACGGCGGCCCTCGCCGAGCGCGGCATCGAGCGTACGCTGCATTCAGGGCTGCCCGTCACGACGACCGCATCGCTCTCGGTCCTGCGGGAAGTTGCCGGCGCCGCGCGCTCCCTCGTGGAGGCGGCATTCAGCCTTGGACTCGTCAACGCACCCGGCGCAAGCGAACCCGTCAGCGTCGCTTCGGGGAACTTCGTCAAGGCGCGGCCGTTCGGCATCCACGACGGCCGGGATCTCGAACACTACGGTGAGGTCCGCAGCATCAACACACGGACGCTGACGCGGCTGCTCGATCAGGACATCGTGACGCTGCTCACTCCGGTCGGCTATTCACCGTCGGGCGAGACATACGAACTTGATACCGAAGCGCTCGCCTACGAGACCGCGGTCGCGCTCGCCGCAGACAAGCTCATCTACTTCGGCGCTGAACCCGGCGTGCTCGATGACACAGGTGAACTCATCAGGGAACTCCCGCCCGATGCCACGATCGACTCTGCGCCACGCGCTGCAGAGCTTGCAATGGCGGCCGCAGGCGCGGGGGTCGAGCGCTGCCACCTCGTCAGCTTTGCCGAGGACGGCGCGTTGCTGACGGAGCTTTTCACGCGCGACGGGTCCGGTACGCAGATCACCGGGGGGAGGTACGAGACCCTGCACGACGCCCGGGCGGAAGACCTCGCGGGCATCCTTGCGCTGATCGAGCCCTTGATGGAGGACGGACTCCTCGTCAAACGTTCCCGCGAATCGATCGAAGCACAACTGGAACGGTACGTCGTGATCGAGCGCGACGGCCTCATCATTGCCTGCGCGGCACTCCATGGCTTTGGTTCGATCGCCGAACTTGCAACGCTCGCCACTCATCCCGACTATCGCGGCAGCGACTGCGGCGACCGGTGTCTCGCGGCGATCGAAGCGCGCGCCAGGAAGGACGGGCACACGCAGTTGTTCGTCACGACGACCCGCGGCGGGGACTGGTTCGCCGAACGTGGGTTCGGGCAGAGCACGATCGACGCGCTGCCTGACGACCGACAGTCCACCTACAGTCGCGACCGGAACTCCCAGGTCTTCATCAAGGTTCTGAGGCGGAACCACAACGACGCCTGACCGCCAGGGCACTTCAAGGCGAGGCAGAGCGCGCCGTACAGCAGGCCCTTACCGGGTTCCGCGGATCTCTGCGCGCATCGGCTGCCTCATCCGGCGGTCGATTCGTGAACGAAGTCGACGAGCGCCTTCACGTTGTCCGGCGGCGTTGTCAGATGAATGCCGTGCCCCAGGTTAAAGATGTGGCCCGAGCGTCCGTCCACTTCATCGAGCAGTCGTTTGGCCGCCGCGAGCGTGGGTTGCCTGCCGGCCACGAGGTAGAATGGGTCCATGTTGCCCTGTACCGCGCGCAGGCCGGTTGCGTCCCAGGTTTCGACGAGGGGCGAACGCCAGTCGAGCGCGAGCACGTCACCACCCGCTTTGGCCATCAGAGGCACGAGCGCGGGGTTGCCGGTTCCGAAGTGAATCACCGGAACCCGGCCGCTCACGGCGTCGAGCAGGCGCTTCGTGTGGGGCAACACGTATCGCTCGTACTCGACCGGGCCGATGCACCCGACCCAGCTGTCGAATACCTGGATCGCCTGCACGCCACTGTCGATCTGAAAGTTAAGGTAGTCGGCGACAACGTCCGTGATGCGATCGAGCAACGCGAACCATGCGCCCTCGTCGCCGAACATCATCGTCTTGAGTTCGGAGTATGTCTTCGTACCACGTCCCTCGATCGCGTAGGACGCGAGGGTAAACGGCGCACCCGCGAAGCCGATGAGCGGGATGTCCGCTGGGAGTTCCTGGCGAATCAGTCGAACCGCCTCGCCAATGAACGGTTGGGTGTCGGCGGCCTTCGTCACCTGCAGGGCATCGATGTCGGCATTCGTTCTTACCGGGTTTGCGATGTCGGGACCGACCCCGGGCAGGTAGTCGAGGGTGAGTCCCATCGGCTCGAGGACAGGCAGCAGGTCGGCGAACAGAATTGCGGCATCAACGCCCAGTATCCGCTGCGCGTCGCACGTCACCTGCGCCGACAGGTGGGGCGTCTTGAAGAAGGTGAGGCTCGGGGTCTTGCCCTTGACGTCATGGTACTCCTGCATATAGCGCCCGGCCTGGCGATTCAGCCAGATTGGCGTCGCGTCCGTTGGCTCACCGCGACAGGCGCGCAGGAAACGGCTGTTGTGTAGGACGTCGGTCATTTCACCCCCCGGAACAAGCCAGGGGAGTTTAACGCAGCAAAGACACGCCAGAGACTGCTCCC
>MDTE01036343.1_pt1 | contig 13147 bp, 19 predicted proteins | sample 811231 | NCBI WGS metagenome assembly MDTE01 (sample SAMN05326651, study PRJNA326480) | marine metagenome | isolation source: seawater | place: Indian Ocean: Red Sea | collected 2010
AACTGGGTCAACATTGATATACAAAGAACAAAGGTTATCAATGCATCACTTGCAGGACAAGGTGGTACACCAGGTACAAGATTATACTTATATGGTTATACAACAGAAGCATCACCACCAACAACAAGAGTACAGGGTTATACAATCGGTGCTAGACAAGATGGTACTGGTCTTAGTGCAGTAGCAGATAAAATTAACTGCTTACTTGTTGCTAATGGTGCAAATGAAGCAACAATTCATACTGCATCTATATCACCTTATGGACCTAGTATTTCTGGTGTAGGTGCTGGTAATCCTGGATCTCCAATACAATTTGATAATCAAACATATACTATAGGTGGTGCACCAGATACAGTTGGTGGATGGTATCTTTCTGTAGATTCTGTTAATAACATGATCTATGATACATTATCAACTAATGCAACTTACAATACAGTTAACTTCACACCAACTACATTCCTTAAGAGAATACCTGACCCAAGAGACTTACAAGATAGAACATATAGATTCCGTTATGTAATTGATAAGGATAAGACTAACCCATTACCAAGAGATCCTCTATCTGGTTATGTATTACAACCATTGAATAGTGATACTACATCATATTCATTATCTAAGTGTTATTACATTTACGATATTGAAGTTGTACAACCATTTGTTCGAGGTGTTGATGATGGTATCTATTACCTAACATTATTATGTGCATCTATTGCACCTTCAACTTCTAACTTTAATGATAGATTCTTCTCTCAGAATGTTAACGAAGTATATCCTACATTTGACAGAGATAATCCTCTTGCTGATCCAGATCCTGCTATATCTGTTGCTGATAACCAAATTATTGGTTTAGTTAATGCAACTGATGGTGCAACTCCAACTCCTAATTTAGATCCTCAAAGAAGTATTACTAAAGAAGCAACGGAGTTCTTACTAGCAGACACAGGTTGGACACAACCAGGTACTACACCTAACTTTGACTCAGTTAATGGTAGATTATCTAACGTTGAATTAACTGCTCGTGCTGGTGATGAGGAAGTAAGAAAGATTAAGATAAGACAGAATAATGATGGTACGGTAGCACCAATAGCAGTAGAGTTTAGACGACACTCAATTCTAAGATCAGGTAACCATACGTTTGAGTATCTCGGTTTTGGTCCAGGTAACTATTCAACTGCGTTCCCTCAAACACAGGTTGAGACTCTTACACAAAACCAAGTTAGGTTCTCTCAGTCTATTAAAGAGGCAGCAGGAGTTGCGTTCTACTCTGGTCTTAACTCAAATGGTGACCTATTCATTGGTAACCAGGTCATTAACCCTGTTACTGGTCAGATCACTAACGAAGATATTGCACAGTTGAATGTTGTTGGTGAAGAAAATACTACTATTGAAACATTCTCTGAGTTGGTTATAACTGATAAGATAACTGTAATTGGTGGAGCATCTAACCAGTTAGAATCTATATTCGCTGGTCCTGTTACATTCCAAGGACAGACAACGTTTACTGATAACTTATCTGCTAAGAAGATTTCATACTTCAACCAAGATGGTACAGTTATTAAGCAGACTCTACTAGCACCAGAGCTAGCAACTGGACAACCAGACTTCTCTAACATAACAGGATATGATACTCCTGCTGATGGTGACTTAGTTTATAATATTAACTGGACTCCAGGTAAATCACTTGGTTGGATTCGTTATGCTCAAGAGTGGAGAGAGTTTGGATTAACAGACACAGGTGTTATTGATATTTCTACCTTTAGTAACACTCAAAATATTGGTATTGGTAAGACAGCAACTGCTGACTTTAGAGTTGATATCTTAGGTAATGCTAAGGTAGATGGTGACTTAGTTGTAACTGGTCGAGGTGGTGTTGCATCCGATAAGTATATTACTAGATCATATAGTGGTGATGGATCAACATTAACGTTTGCATTAACAACTTATGGTGCTGGTATTCAACATACTGATGACTCTGTATTAGTATTCTTGAATGGTGTAGCACAGATAGCAGGTACTAACTATACTGTTGATACTCTTGGTGCAAATATTGTATTCAGTTCAGGTGATGCACCATTGAATACAGATACAGTTCATATTTTAGAATTACCTATCTAAATAATAAGGAGTAAGGAGGTCTTATGGCAGTTTCAAGAATTAGTGGAAATCAGATATCGACTTCCACTGAAGCAATTATCACTACACTTAGTTTCTTAAACTCTAACAGTGTCTTTAGATTACCATCTGGTAATATAGCACAAAGACCTGTTGGTGTTGTTGCTGGTACTTTACGGTATAACAGTGAGATAGATAATGCAGAGATATATGTTAACGATGATGGAACAGGTGCTGCTGGATGGGCTCCAGTTGCAGGTGGTGGTCCAGCATTAGGAGAAGAAAGTGTTATAAGAACGAATCATAATATTATTTCAGAAAATATTACTGTAGGTCCAACAGCAAATAATGATGCTAAATTTACAAATGGATTTACTGCTGGTCCAGTAACTATTGCTAATGGTTACACTGTTACTATAGAAAGTGGAGCAGCATGGAGTGTAATCTAAATGACAAGCGAACTTAGAGTAGCAGCATTACAAGGTAACTCTCCTAATTTTAAAATAAATTTGGCGAATGATAGTACTCTTAAGATGGAGAGTGATTTAAGATTGCAGAATCAATCTTATTTGCCTGTGCCTGGTGGTGATCCAGAGGCAAATGTCTTTGCTAGACCTCAAGATCCTGTTTATGGATCTATTTTTATGAATACAAAGACAGGTAAGTTGGAATATTGGAAGCATGGTGGTAAAGGAGGTTGGGGTTATATTATTAGTAGTGGTGCTGATGGAGAAGATGCAGCAGGAGAATTTTTATACCCTTGGGAAACAGGATCATCATTTACTTTCACTTCTGGTGGAAGAGGTGGTAGTAGTAATACATACATAGCACCTGATATTAATAGTGTAAGATCACATTCCAGTTATAGTGGTTCTAATGCTTGGGAGAATGAATATTTAACTACACCACAATATGATGGTGTTATGCAATGGACTGTTCCTGGAACTGGTGTCTGGACGTTTGAAGTTGCAGGTGCAAAGGGAGGACAATCTAGTGGTTATGGTGGTTATAGAACACCAGGTTGGGGATATATTGTAGAAGGAGATTTCACCTTTAATGGTGGTGATAAAGTTATGATTGTTGTAGGACAACAGGGACAAAATTCACAGAATGGTGGAGGTGGAGGAGGATCATTTGTATACGTAAATAGAAACGATTCTTACCCACTTCTAGCAGCAGGTGGAGGAGGTGGTGCTGGTTATAATACCAGTAATGGTTATGATGCTACAAGTAGTAGCACTGCTGGTGGATCTCCTGGTTGTGGAACCAGTGGTGGTTCTGGTGGTAACTCAGGTGGAGATACCTATGGTAATGGTGGATCTGGAGGAGGATGGAACTCCTACGGTAACACAGGTGGATCAGGTGGTAACACATCTAACTTCCGAGGAAAGCAAGCATCATATTATGGTGGATTTGGAATGGGTGGTGGTGCACAAGGTGGAGACAACGGTGGAGGAGGCGGTGGCGGTTACTCTGGCGGTGGATCTGGTTGTGACGGAGGAAACGGTTGGGGTGGCGGTGGTGGAGGATCCTATATTTGGACAGGATCTTCACTATACGCAGGATCAAGTCAGAATAAAGGAAATAATACGAGCAGTGAGGGTGGAAGTCAAGGATGGGGATATGTTAAAGTAACACTTAAGTCTGTATAATATTATAAATACATAATGATAGGTAATAGATGGAGTTATGAGTAATCTCAACGTAGATACCGTTACAGCAGCGAATGTACATGCGACAGGAATGGTATCCGCTAATACCGCATTAAAAGCACCAAATTATGCGGATGCTGGAAAACCTGCTAGTGCTGATCCAGGGGTGATAATTTATAATACAACTGGACAAGATGTTGAGTTGTGGAAAGGAAGTACTTGGTTAAGTTTAGGTGCTGGTAATTTAAGAACATGGTCAGGAGAAGAAGGAAGACCAACATCACCAGCAACAGGTCAATTTGGTTTTAATACGACAACAGGTCAGGCAGAGATTTTCAATGGTTCTGACTGGGTAACATTTGGTTCTAATGCTGCTGATGGTGCTGGTGCTGCTCTATTTGATTTCTCATCATTTACATTCTTATCCATTGTAGGTAGAGGAAGTAGGCAAGGTCCAAACTCAAGTCAAATGAGTAGCGAGTATTCTGGACAACCTTGGGTATCACAATACTTTAAGCAAGGAGATTATCAAGGTTATCAAGTATGGACTGTACCCGAAGATGGTAACTATACTATTGAGGTTGGTGGAGCAAGAGGTGGTAGAGATTTAAATTACGGTCAATCAAATCTTTGGGGAGCAAAGATGACAGGAACGTTTGCTTTAACTAAAGAAACGGAATTGTCAATGGTAGTTGGTGTTGGTGGTAACCAATACTATTCACCTCATGGACATGAATGTGGAGGTGGTGGAGGATCATTTGTTGTTAACAAGACAGGTAATTCCCCATTAATTATTGCTGGTGGTGGAGGAGGTAGTGCTGGTGGTGCATCATGGGGATGGTCATGTGGAAGACCTACTTCATGGGGATATGGACAATCAGGTGAATATGGTGGAAGACCAACTTGTTACTATAACCCTTCACAACCTAGTCCTGGATATGGTGGTAACACATCTGGTGGATACATGGGTGGTGCTGGAGGAGGATATTTAACTGGAGGACAAACTGGAGGTGGTCACTGCTGTACTGCTTATGGTGGTCAAGGATATAATAATGGTATGGTAGGTGGTCAAGGTAACTGTTGCTATACTAACTCAGATCAAAATGCTGGTGGATTTGGTGGAGGTGGCGGTGGTCAACTCTCTGGACCAGGTGCTGGTGGAGGTTGGACTGGAGGTTGTACTTCAGGACAGTGGTCATCTGGTGCTACTCATGGTGGTGGAGGTGGTTCATATAATGCTGGAACCAATGCACAGAATCAACAAGGTGGTAACTCATCATCTGAAGGTGGTCAATATAGTGGTAACGGATACATTAAGATTACTAAAAACTAAATTATGGCAAATTTTTATGATGGTTTCAAATGGAGAGGAAATTCATCCTATAATCCATTTGCAAATGAACAATTAAAAAAAGAAAGAATGGACATGTGTAGAGCATGTGACCAATTCAAACCAACAACTCAACAATGTCGTAAGTGTGGATGCTTTATGCAATTAAAAACAAAGATGAAAGACGCACATTGCCCCATTAATAAATGGTGATAAATAGTGTCAGGATAGTTTATTGATTATGACACCTTCAGAACTAAAAGAAAAACAAATTGCTATAGAAGCATCTATTCGTAGTTTGGAAGAGCAACTAGAAACAGCAAGGAACCATCAAAGGGAATTGTTTGTACTAGAGGCAGATTTAGTTATTACTAGAGATATAGAAAGTGGAGTACATGCTGCTGCACTTGCAAATAGGAAAGTACAGGAAGCATTGGATGAAGAAGAAAATGCTGTTGTACAATATCCAGAAGACGATCCTATTAATAATATAGATCCACCAGCAACACCGCCTGAAGAGTAATGTCAGCGAAAGTAACGACACATAAAATATCTGGTATTGGTCCTACACTAGGTCAAGTTAGTGTTAGTGCTGGTCATACCTTTGAGGTGGATGGTGTTGTTGACTTAACTCATTGTTCTACACAAGCATTTCAGTTACCAACAGGAACTACATCACAGAGACCACAGAATCCACTTACAGGTTTTCTTAGATGGAATACTGATACTGATTCTGAAACAGGAAGTACTATTGGATTAGAATATTATAATGGTACTGAGTGGTGGAAGATTAATACTGCACCAGAACCTGAAGAAGAGGAGGATCCATAAATGAGTATTATAAGATTTGATGAATTATATGGTCCAGAGCAATCGGAGATGATGCTTCAGATGGATGGTCAAGACCATCTTAATATCTTTGGGCAGTTTGCTATGGGACAAGATGGTCAGATATGCCTACCATCTGGCACAACAGGACAAAGACCAACAAATCCCCAAGTTGGGATGATAAGAATTAATGAAACCTTACTTGCTATAGAAGTATACGATGGTGAGACATGGATACCAGTTACAAATCCTCAAGGTGGTGCTGGTAGTGGTCAAACAACTGTTGCAGGTCAAGAGAAATGGACATCTTCAGGAACATTCTCATGGACATGTCCTGATAATGTTTATGATGTCTGTGTAGTATGTGTTGGTGCTGGTGGTGGTTCAACTAGAGATGAACAAGGTGCAGGTGGAGGTGGTGGTCTTGGATGGGCAAACGCTATCCCAGTTCAACCAGGTACGAGTTATACTGTATTTGTAGGAGCAAAAGGAACTCCAGCATCTCCAGGAAATTATGCTGGTAATGGTGGTACTTCATATTTTATAGACACTAACACTGTGTATGGTGGAGGTGGAGGTGGAACTGGTAGAGATAGAAACGGTTCTGCTAATAGACCAGGTTACGGTGGTCAAGGTGGAGGATTTGGTGGTTCGGGTGGATCTGATCAAGGTGGTGGATATGGTGGTAATGGAGGAGATGGTAATAGAAGTAGTTTAAGTGATACAGGACAATCTTGTGGAGGAGGTGGTGCTGGTGGTTATACAGGAAATGGTGGATATGGAGGTCACCATACTTCGGGTTGGGGTACTGGTGGAAATGGTGATGGAGGCGGTGGATCAGGTGGTTATGCAGGTTCTTCCGAATCCTATGGAGGAGGCGGTGGAGGCGTAGGTCTCAATGGTGAAGGTGCTAGTGGTCAAGTAAGTTCAAGTAGTGGTGGTGCTGGTCGTGGTGGATCAGGTGGTGGTAATGGTGGAGGAAACACAGGTAATGACCCAGATGTTCCAGGTGGTGATTATGGTGGAGGTGCTGGATCAAACGACCAATGGGGTTCTTATGGTGGTGTAGGTGCAGTAAGAGTTATATGGGGACCAGATAGGGCATTTCCAAGCACTAACACCTCAGACCAATAAATATAATGGAGGAATAGTATACAGTCATGTCAGAATTTTCATCGAGACTCCTATCAGCAGGTACCATTAATGTAAGTGGTATGGTAACTGGTAATAAAGGAATAATGGTTCCTTCAGTTACTACTGCTAACCGACCATCTGGAATGACTGGATCTCATTCAGGTGCATTAATATATGATAATGAGAAAGAAACCTTATGTGTATGGTCAGGTAGTTCTTGGATTGAGGTGGGTAGAGCAGTTGATATTTTACCTACATGGGATGAATCAACAAAACCATCAACTAATCTACAAAATGGTTTGATTGGATATAATACAGAAATAGAAGAGATAGAGATATACTTTGATCCAGGCGAACCTGGAGATAATGAAGAGGAGGAGGAAGCAGGTTGGATTACACCATTTGGAGGTGGTGAGGGTGGAAAATTATTTGATTTCTCATCATTTACATTTAAATCTATTGTAGGTAGAGGTGATAAGAATGGTCCTAACCAAAGTCAAATGACTTCAGCATATAGTGGTGAAGCATGGAATGATGGTACTCATTTTGGTCAAGGAACTTATCAAGGTTATCAATTATGGACTGTTCCTGAAAATGGTAATTATCAGATAGAAGCAGGTGGAGCAAGAGGAGGAAGAGACTATAATTATGGGTATACTGATTATTGGGGTGCAAAGATTACAGGAACTTTCGCACTAAGTAAAGGTGATCAATTAGAAATGGTTGTTGGTGTTGGTGGTGGTCAATATTATTCACCTCATGGTAATGAAGCAGGTGGAGGTGGAGGATCATTTGTTAAGAACGCTACAACAAATCAACCTCTTCTTATTGCTGGTGGTGCTGGTGGATCTCCTAGTAATAACTGGGGATGGTCATGTAGCAGACCTACATCATGGGCAAGAGGTCAATCTGGACAAACAGGTGGAAGACCAACATGTCATAACAACCCTTCACAACCTAGTAATGGGTATGGTGGAAATACCAGTGGTGGATACATGGGTGGTGCTGGTGGTGGATACTTGACTGGAGGACAAACTGGAGGTGGTCATTGTTGTACTGCCTACGGTGGTCAAGGATTTAATAATGGTATGGTAGGTGGAGATGGTAACTGTTGTTACGGATCAGGTAATAAAGGTGGATTTGGTGGAGGTGGTGGAGGACAACTATCTGGACCAGGTGGTGGAGGAGGTTGGACTGGAGGTTGCACTTCGGGTCAATGGTCTTCATACTCTACTGGTGGAGGTGGTGGAGGTTCTTACAATGCTGGAACCAATGCACAGAATCAGGCAGGTGGTAATACAAGTAATACTGCCAATACATACACAGGAGATGGGTATATTAAGATAACCAAACAATAAACTGGCATACCTATAGACAAAGAGGGTAACTTTCTGTTATACTGGCAAAGTATTTGAGCAGAAAGATGCCCTCATTTTATTTACAATCCATTGATGATAGAGGTGGAACAACTACTAAATCGTTTGATTCATGTTATCTTGCAGAAGTAGTTGAAAACGTTGATGATTTTCTTAAAGGATCAGGATTTGTGTTTGATGAATTAAAAGTTATTAAACCATTTCAACCAGTAGAATCCGAACCTACTCTATTGAATGAGTAGTTGAATATATAAATTGTAGTCTATTAAATTGCACAGACAAACTCATGGGTAAAACTTATAGGCGTGGTGGTGCTGAAAGAGGTTATTCCTCACCAGGCAAATCACTACGAGATAAGAGGCAACGAGGTACAAATCGATCTGAATTTAGAGAAGGGAACTATGACAATTATAGAAACAAGACTAAACCCAAAACTGATTATGAGGATCAACAACAATGGACTTAGAAAAGAATAAAATACCAGGAGTTGATGTATCGGATCAATCTCCTGGTTTGTTACCAGAATCATTTTATGATGATGATGACTTAGAGTATGATGATGCTTCAAATGATGGAGTAGAAATAGAATACACAACATCACTGTAATGGAAGAAACTAAACAGGAAAAATGGGAACGTGGTAAGACTCTTATGCTAGAGTCTTTACATAAACCTGATGATAGATTGAGAGGGTGTGCACACAATCAAAAGTGTTATCACGAACTACTTGAAATAAGAGATCAAGTAATTGAAATGGTAGGGAGTATGCCTAATCCTCATACTCCACCATTAGAATTTGGTAAGAAGAATAATCACGTTGAACCTACTATCACCACACCAAATGGTGAGATTAGTGAAACTCTAATGAGTGGAGCATTGGGTGATTATTATGCAGATAAAAGGGAGTATTAAAATGGATATTGAACTACCTGAATGTATACTATTAGATGATAAAGAAAAGCAACTGTTAAAGGATGCGTTCTTATCATATATGAAAGAGTTAGAAATTAAAGCAAAGAAAGATAAACTATTAACTGCTGAAGCATATCAGGAGGTGAGATATCAACTTGAGAATATGATACAGAAGTTTCATTTAGGGTATGGCAGTTAACTAGGTGGCACATGACCTCATGTCATTGCATGGGGTTCGTGTATAATATTATTATTAAAGCAATTTTGATATGAACTATCCTCAGTTCAAAGAAATAGTCGACTATTTCAATACTCCTGGAAATCTTATAACAGATGATTCTACTAGAGATGGAAGAATTGGTAGTCTTTTAGATGAAGAACATAATTTATTAAATGCAAGTAAAGTTTTTGATGACTTAGAAATATATCCACCAAGACTATTTGCTGATTTTAAATTATTCAATCCATTTAATTGGAAATCAACTACAACCACTACAGCAGATAATTGTAGTGCTAAATTGTCCATATTATATTCCTTCTGTGAAATAGATGAAAAGGATTTGCCTAAGTATCAACAATGGCAGAAGTTTTGGGCAAAGGTTAATGAGTTTAAAGATTATACAGCAGAGCAGTTTGAAGAGATTTATCGTCCATATTATTTCCTCATTCAGAATAAGAAGACTAAGAAAGTATTCATTAATGAATTAAGTACATTAACTAAACTTACACCTAATGGTAATAACTTACCATTTCAAATTAAATGGAATGACAATATGATTCCTAAGAGTCAAAACAAAAGAGAAGCATTTATACAATTATTGACAGTATTAGATGAATCTGTTACACTATTTGAGCAAGCACATGCAGGAAGACATGAGGTAATTAATGCTTTCAAGTAATTTACATGTGGGTGATTGTTTACAATTAATGAAAGAGATTCCTGATGAATCTATTGATTTAATATGTTGTGATCTACCATACGGTACTACATCTATTAAATGGGATTCAGTCCTAGATTATAATAAATTGTGGGAACAATATGGTAGGATAATTAAACCTAAAGGTATTATATGTTTGTTTGGTTCTCAACCATTTTCAGCACAATTAATATGTTCTAAGATAGATTGGTTTAGATATGAGATTATATGGAATAAGAATAAGTGTGGATCACCAGGTCTTGCAAAGAAGAGACCAATGAAAGTGCATGAGAATATATTAATATTCTATAAAAATGCTGGTGGTACATATAATCCTCAAATGACTAAAGGAGAACCATTTAAAAGAAAGAGTAAGAACCCAGAAGGTTATGTAGGTAAGAAGAATGACCACAATTATGGTATGAAACCACGCAAAGAGTTTGAGAATAAAGGAACACGTTATCCTAAATCAATTCTTAATATATCAAGAGACTTCTCTGCACAACAACAAGTACATCCAACACAGAAACCAGTACCATTAATGGAGTGGTTAATTAAAACATACTCTAATGAAGGTGAAACTGTATTAGATAATTGTATGGGTTCAGGTTCAACTGGAGTAGCAGCAATTAAATTAAATAGATCTTTCATAGGCATTGACACATCACCAGAATATGTTAGAATATCTAATGAAAGAATCAAATCAATCCCACTAGATTTAACTAAAATACTATGAATACAGATATGACTGGATTAAATGAAGAACTTGGTGTAACTATACCAACAGCACCAGCGATTGATCCTAACAAATGTTTTAATGAAAACTTATTACAGTCTTTTAAAGATACAATAGACCAGCAACCTCATTTACATATTAATACTATATTGGGTAGTTATGCTACAGTTATACCAGATAGTAACAATCAAATTTATCCTCAATTAATATGGATTGACGAGATACATGACTTAGAGTCAATTAGGAATACTATAACAGGAGAAGTAAGACCAAGAGGGTGGCAAATAAGAGATGGAGAAGATGTTAACGAAGAATGTGTTAATGATTATCATCAAGATATAGTTAATAAGGAATGGGTTCCTACACATATGTGTGGTTGTGTATTTGAATTGGAAGAGGGGTGGTATAGTGTATCGAGTAGAGGTGTAGAACGTAAGTATGGTGTTGCTAATTTACATCATAGATTAAAAGCAGCAGTAGAAGCAGGTGAAGATTATATTATTGCATGGGTAATAAAATTTAAAGATCTTAGATTATTAGCAGAGTGGGCATGTGCTGAAGCAAATAGGAATAAGTATACTTCTAATCCTAGAAAGGATAATGATATTGTTAGAGCAATTCAAGAGCAATTAACATGGGAGTCAGAACTTAAGATTGCATTAGATAATGCTGAAGAAGATGGAGAAGAGAAAACAAAAATAATAGTTAATAAACTTAAATTATTTCATCTTCATGGAAATACTATCAATGGTTTAGTTAGAAAGTTAGAAAGTGTCGGTGTATTTACAGGAGATAGGAGAAGAAGAAGTGCAGAAGATATTGATAAATGGTTTGAAGATAATAGACCTAGTTGGAAGAAAATAGGTCAAAATGAATATTTAAATGACCAAGGTGTAAGAGTTAAAGTTGTACAAAATATGGGTAACAATCATTTTGCAACTGCTGGTTATCTTGCAGATCAGATACTTGATGATAACCCACATATAATAATTACTTCTGATAGTTCAGGTAAAGAAAAACTTCCAACTGATGTATTAGCATACAGAAAAGGACATTTAAGTGATGCTTATAGACATATTGATAAGATGGGTGAAGTAAGAGATCTACTTAGATCAGGTAAAGCACGATTGGCAACACAATATAATCTTCCTGGATTAAATAATGAAGATACATTAATCTACATTCCATAATGTGACGATCAATGTAGTGTCACAGTAAACTACCATTTCATTCTATACTATAGTATATTAACAACATGAGAAAATTCTTCTCTCCCGATCAACAAATCAAGTTGATTAAAAATGCTTTGAAAAAGGCACAACAAGGTTCTGTTCTTTATAATGATGATGAACTCATCAAATTAAAGACATCACTCAAGAAATTGCGTGATGAGAAGGAACAAACTAGACAACTACTCAACCGAGGATTTGGTTATGACAAAGAGACTAACAGTTGATTACGATCAAAAGTATGACAACTGTCAGGAAAATGAGGATGACTGGGTATCATCAGTTATAGGATCTGAAGATGATGCAATCTATGACATTTTAGATCAATTATGAATAGTTGGGAAGTCACATTAGAACGTGAAAATGGTATCAACAAGACAGTAATTGTTGATGATTGTTATTATGAAGATGAAGCAAGATTACTTGCTGAATCACAATATGGACTTCCAGTTTTAAAGGTAATTTATCATGGTCAATCAAATGTGTGGGACATGAGTAATAAAGATGGTAACGATTACATTTGGTATGATTTACCTAGACAGAGAGCAAGAGGAGGAAAAAATGTAGATATTGATGGTCTATTTGGAGTAATGATGATTATACCTGCACTTGCTACACTTGTTATTATTATTGAGTATTGGTTACCAATACTTCTTATTACATGTGGTGTAGGTGCATTTATGTCATATAAGAAAAACAAATAGGCATTTATTTTTATTAACTTTAGGTGTTCAATTCATCACAAATGTTATAAATAATGGTAGTCACCGAAAGGTACAATTAGGAGTAACAAGATGAACTGAAACCTCATATATTATGAGTTTAATGTTTACAAGGAGGTCTAATTGTCCAATAGCAGATTAACATTCAATCAAATGGCACATTGGAAACATACTGTCAATCACTCATCACAAGATGATAA
>MDTE01001658.1_pt1 | contig 13146 bp, 12 predicted proteins | sample 811231 | NCBI WGS metagenome assembly MDTE01 (sample SAMN05326651, study PRJNA326480) | marine metagenome | isolation source: seawater | place: Indian Ocean: Red Sea | collected 2010
AAAGGTTAAATTTGAAAACATTCCTGCACCAGGAGATCGCTTGATTACGTAAAATATTTTGTTTTTATTAAGTTTGCCGAAGGATTTTATAACCAAACTATTAATCTTATTTAATTGATATCTAGTTTCTTTTGAAAATAAAGTTTTTGGACCAGTATTTGTTAAAATTTTTTTTATGAATTTTTTTGACATACTTTGTGTCTAATATTAAATTAAGCAAAATCAAATCAAATAATTTAAATGCATAATCATACGGCCGTCATTATAACTACTATCAATAAAGTTTCGCATAATCTTTTAAATATTTCTAAAAATTGCAAACAAAATAAATGGTTATTTGTTCTAATAGGAGATAAAAAATCTCCAAAAAATTTTAAAATTCCATATGGAAAATATTTTGATATTTCTGCTCAAAAAAAAACTAATTTATCTTTAGCAAACAATTTACCTTTAAATTCCTATTCTAGAAAAAATATTGGATATTTAGTTGCTATAATGAATGGTGCAAAGAATATAATTGAAACCGATGATGATAATTTTCCTTACAAATCTTTTTTTAAACAAAGACAAGAAATACATTATGCTAAAATTCCAAAATACAAAGGTTTTTTTAATTTATATAAATACTGTCATGATAAAAATTATAACAGCTCAATTTGGCAAAGAGGTTTGCCATTTGATGAAATAGAAAATAAAAATAAAATAAAATTTTATAAAAAAAAAATAAAACCTTTAGTTTTACAAGGTTTATGTGATGGTGATCCTGATGTCGATGCAATTTATAGAATACTTAATAAAAAAATTTCTCATAAATTCAAGAAAAATGTAAATTTTGGAATAACAAACAAAATTTTCTCACCAACAAATAGTCAAAATACGACCTGGTTTTATAAAAGTTTCCCGTTAATGTATCTTCCTACCTATTGCTCTATGAGAGCAACAGATATCTGGAGGGGTTATATTTCTCAAGTAATTTTAAATAACAATAATAATTACACTTTATTCCATGGACCTAATATTAAACAAATCCGAAATCATCATGATTTAATTAAAGACTTAAAGGATGAATTTGAAGTTTATAAAAACAGTAAAAATATAGTTGAAACTTTGCTTGATCTTGATTTAAAAAAAGGAGAAAAAAATTTTGTCGATAACTTAAATAAGTGTTATATGCAATTGTGTAAAAGGGGATTTTTCCATAAAAGAGAACTTAAATTATTAAAATTCTGGATTAATGATTTAAATTTTATTTTTAAAGCCGCCTAGAGAAGGATGAAGGTTTTTTTTTATATTCCATAAAAACTTAGCTAGATACTCGTTTTTTGAATTTAAACCGTTGAACAAGACTTTTTTTTTAATCTTAGGATTTATTAATCTAACAAAATTACTTACGTTAGTTTGTACAAATATGAAATTTTTACAAAAAGAGAGTAAATAGCTTTCCACAATTATTTCCTTTCCTAATTTGTATCTATGTCTATTTCGTGGATAAATTTTAAAAGCATTATCAACTTTTGATCTAAATGAGTGAACACTTAAAATTTTTCCTTTAAATTTTGTCTTTAGATATGTATCCATAATTTCATCTTCTGTTGATAAAAAGATTTTATCTAAATTTTTATTTCTTAAACTATTTTCTATTAAATTATACATTTGCAATTTTGTTGGTGGAAATGGATGGTTTGCCGATGTTTTATAACTTGTTCCTCTATAATGAATTCCAATTATTTTTTTATTTTTAAATAATTTTTTTTTTATTAGTAATATTTCATTTTTTAATTTTTTTTTAATTTTAATAAATTTATAAATTTTATTAAATTTTTTTTTATTATAAATTTTATGATCAAACTCGCTACTAAATTTATCACTTGTAATGAAAACATTTTGACTTTTATAAACTTCATTTAGGGAATACTTTGAAACTGGTTCAAAATAATATTCCCATGCATTTTTAGTTCCATTAATTTTTTTTTTTTCGTTGTAAATTGTTGGGTAATTTTCCATATCTACTACAGGTATAAAATTATGTCTTTGAGCAATTAAAAGATGATTCATGACAAAGGTTAAATTTGAAAACATTCCTGCACCAGGAGATCGCTTGATTACGTAAAATATTTTGTTTTTATTAAGTTTGCCGAATGAATAAAAATCAGACAGATTTAAGTATGAATCTTTTTTTTTAGATTTAACTATAGGTCTTGCAGGTATATCAAAAAAAAATTGTTCTATTTTTCGCATTTAAAGAAGGTTATTAATTATTTTAAAATATTTTTTACAATTTATTTCATAATCAAATCTTTTTAGACTTCTATATCCTAAATTAATAATTTTTTTTTTTATTTTTATTTTTATAATATTTTAAAATCTTATTTTTTAGATCCTCAGAACTCCCTACATTAAACAAATAGCCATATTTGCCATTATTTAGTATTTCTTTTGGTCCTGTGGGGCAATTCGAAGAAATAACAAATTTTTTTAAACTGAGAGCTTCAAGTAAAACGTTAGGTAAACCTTCGAAAGTAGATGAAAGTATTAAAACATTAGATTTATTAATAAACTTATATGGATTTTTTTGAAATTTTATTATGTTAATGTTTTTATTTAGACCGTTTTTTATTATATAATTTTTAATTTTAAAATAATTTACACCATAACCCATTATTAAAAGTTCATAATTTATTATATGATTAAGTTTTTTAAATGCTTTCAATAAAGTCATATGATCTTTTTGATCTGTGAATCTCGCTACATTTATAAATTTAATTGAATTTTTTTTTTTAAAAATTTTAAAATTAATCTTAGAGTAAGATTTCCTTTTAATTTGATTTAAGTTGAGAGGATTGTAAATCATATTAGAATTTACATTAAATCTTTTGTCTAGCTCCTTTTTAAATTCTTTACTATTTACAATTATAGATTTTGCAAATTTAAAAAAAAATTTGAAAGTTAGATTTTTAAGAAAGTTATTCGACCATCCAGACGGAGCAGAATTTGATCTAACTACAACATCAAAAGATAAAAATTTTGATAATATCAAACAGTATATATTAGCCTGAAATGCAAACACCAATACATTTTTATTTCTCAAATATTCTCTCATTAAGAGCAATAAACATACAAAATATTTAAAGTATTTAGATTCTTTGTTAGCTTTTTTTTTAAAACTTATAATTTTTATATCACTTCGAAAGTTTGACGCAAAAGTTTCATCATATGTAATTAAACAAATATCTTTTAATCTTTTTGAAAAATAATTTGCTAAAACAATTAAATTTTTTTCAACACCTCCACCTTCTATAGAGGGCATAAAAAATATTAATTTTTTTTTATTCATGAAATTTGGTTATTTAAAATATAACATAGATTTTCTTATTAAATTTTTAATTGAGTTTTCTCTAGACATAATTTTTTTATTATAAATCAACTCTTCATTAGTTTTTTTTTGAATAATTCCCAGGCCAGAAGATTGAAATGAAAAATTCAAATCAAAGGATTTTTGATTGTAAAAATATATTTTTAAAATTTCATTAAAAGTCTCTCTATTATTAATTTCACAATAAAAACTTGATTTTTTATTATCAAGATATGGTAAGTGAGATATATCATCGATAAAAATATATCCTCCAACTTTTAAAAATTTATAATAATAGTAAAGAATTTTTTTGACGTGTTTTGCTTCATGAAGTGTATCAATAAAAATTACATCTATTTCATCTGGTATTATAGATTTAATGTACTCAAAATTATCATCTCTTGATTTTATAAATACCCATCTTTTATCATTAGAGACAGAGCTGCAATCGTCAACATCAACTGAAAATAGTTTGCCATTATTCTTATTACATAAATCTAGGAATTTTAATGTTGATCTTCCGTTCTGAACGCCAAGCTCCAAAATATTTGGATTAGGGATATTTTTTATAATCGAAAACAATGATCTATCAATCTTTGTAATATAATCATTCATATTTTTTCCTTTTTTTAAGAAAATTAACTTATATTTTATTTTGGAGTTATTTATATAACTAATTTATAAATAAAATTTTATATAATTAAATGTTTAAAGATACCTTAATTCAATTAACATAGACTGAATAAATTGAAAAAAAAGAAAATTTATTATTGGGCACCTTTTATTTCTCCAATTGCAACGAGTAAAGCAGTCGTAAACTCAGCAGAATCTATAAATAGATTCAGTAATAAATATGAAAGTTATATATTAAATTTTTTTGGAGAGTTTAAAAAATTAGATGAAGAAATAAAAGAAAAAAAGATCAAAGTAGTAAATTATTATAAATTTAGTGTAGTAAAATTTCTACCTAATCTAGGAAAGTTTAATAGTAGATTTTCATTTATTGTTATGTTTTTTTTAGGTTTTTTCCCATTAAAAAAAGTATTAAAATTTAATCGACCCGATTATATAATTATTCATTTGATTACATCGCTACCATTAGTTTTATTAATATTTTTCAAATTCAAAACTAAATTTATTTTAAGAATTTCTGGCTATCCTAGAATGAATTTTTTTAGAAAATTATTGTGGAAAATTGCTTTTAAAAAAATTTATTTAATTACTTGTCCAACCAATAATACTCTTAACTATATTAAACAGTTAAACCTCGTCGACGAGTCCAAATTAAAACTTCTGTACGATCCTATAATCGAGATTGGTAAAATTAACAAAAAAAAAAATAAAGTAATAGGTTATAAAAATTATTTTTTATCTGTTGGTAGATTAACAAAACAAAAGAATTTTACTTTTTTATGTCAAGCTTTTAAAAATTTGATTAAAATTGATAAAAATATTAAACTATTAATCGCTGGTAATGGTGAAGAAAAAAATAAATTAAAAGATTTTGTAAATAAAAATAATTTATCTCAAAACATAATCTTACTTGGATATATAGACAACATTTATCCTTATTTTAAGAATTCGTCTGGATTTATTTTGACTTCTCTGTGGGAAGATCCAGGTTTTGTACTAGTTGAAGCAGCATATTGTAGAGTCCCAGTTATGTCATCTGATGCTTGGCCAGGACCATCAGAGTTAATTAAGCATGGTTATAACGGAGTATTATTTAAAAGTGGAAATATGCAGAGTTTTTTAAAGGAATTTGAATATTTTAAAACCGTAGAGAAAAGTAGTTATTTAAAGTTAAATAATTTAAAAATGAGTAAAAAATTTACCATATTTAATCATTATAATAAAATAACCACTTTGTTAAATTAATCTAATTTAATGCTTTTTTTATTTTTTTTATTTTCATTAATAATTTTATTTTCCACAATTGGCTATGGAATTATTTTATCTAAAATTCTCAAATTTGAAAATTTTAACTATAATTTTGGAGTCGTTGGTATTTTAGGGTTATTTTTTTTGAGTTTAATTTCAAGTTTTACACATTTATTTTTAGCACATAATTATACACACAATATTTTATTAATTTTGATTGGTATTTTTGGATTAATCTTTGTGAAAAAAGTAATATTAAAAGAAACAAAAATAGTAATAATAATTTTTACTTTACTATTTATTTCTCTTTTAATTTCAAAAACAAATGAGGATTTTGGATATTATCATCTTCCAAATTCTATTCAGTTTGCTCAACAAAAGTTACAATTTGGTATTGGAAATTTAAACCATGGGTTCAAACACATTAGTTCACTATTTATGATAATGTCTCTAAGTTATTTACCATTTTTTGATCATTATTTATTTAATGTTACTAATTTTCTATTTTTAGTTTTTTTTGTTTTATTTATAATTAAAGAAATTCTTTTAACTAAAAATACAAATTTAAATTTATCCAATTTTATTTTAAGCTTAACACTGGTCTTATTTTTAACAAAATTTAGTAGGTTAGCTGAGTATGGATCTGATTTAGCAGCCCAAATTATAATATTTCTGTTGTTTTTTTATATAGTTGAGTATTTTTTCAATGAAAAAATACAAACAAAAAAACAGAATTATTTAAAAATATCTATAATATTAATTATATTTGCGATTACCTTAAAATTTATATCTGTTATTTATATTTTCATTTTTTTTCCTTTTTTTATTTTAATTAACAAAAGAGCCGACGTGATTAAAAATTTATTTAGAGTTGAATTTATTGTTATTATATCATTATCTTTACTAATATTTATTTTTTTAAATTTCTCTTCGACAGGTTGTTTAATTTACCCTGTTGAAAAATTATGTTTTGGATCTTATTTCGATTGGGCACTTAGCACTGATGTAGTAAAATATTTAAATTTTCATTATGAAGTTTGGTCTAAGGGAGGATTAGGACCAGGATTTTCTGTAGAAAATCAAGAACAATATATTAAAAATTTTAACTGGATACCAAATTGGATAAATGTGTATTTTATTGGAAAATTTTCAGATTATTTGCTAGTTACTATATCGATTATAATAATATTTTTTTTCTTCTTTTATAAAGAACTATTTTTTCATAGAAAAAAAAAATACAATAATAACACAAATTATTTATTTTTTTATATATCATTAATAATTGTTTTTTTGCTCTGGTTTTTTAATTTTCCAACTTTAAGATATTCAGGCTACACTGTTGTATATTTGATATTAATTTTACCATTTTCTATATATGCAAGTAATAGAATAGATTTTTCAAATAAAACTAATTTAAAAAAAATATCAATAATTTTTTTAATCTCATATTCTATATTTATGTATAAAAATATCTCTAGAATATCCAATGAATTAAAATTGTCTGTAGCTAACCATCACAACTTTAAGAGTTTCCCATTTTATTGGGTTAAAAATCAAAAATTTGATAAAATAAAAATAGATAATCATGAATTATACTTAACCAATGGAAAATGTTGGTCTGTTCCGTCTACTTGTGTAAGAGATATTAGTAGTATTCATATAAGTAAAAAAAATAATTATATATTTTACTCCAAAAAGAAATGAGAAAAAATCCGTTAGTCTCCATAATAATTACATACTACAAAAAAAGAATATTTCTTAATAGAACATTGAATTCTATTTTTAATCAAACATACAAAAATTATGAACTAGTTTTCGTTTATGACGATCCAGATAAAACAGATCTTAAATTTGTCAAAAAAAAACTAAAAAAATTTAAAAATAAAAAAATTATCATAAACAAAAAAAATTTAGGTGTTGCAAATTCAAGAAATATTGCCTTAAAGTTTGTAAAAGGCTCGTATTTAACATTTATTGATGCTGACGATATTTGGAAAAAAAATAAAATTTCAAAACAAATTAAATTTATGATGAAAAATATCTATGATTTTTCATTTACATCCTATTCTATAATAGACGAAAATAACAAACTTATAAAACACAGAGTCGTAAACAGTGATGCAAATTATAAAAACTTATATAAATCAAATTTTATTGGTTTGAATACGGTTATGATCAATAAAAGAATTTTTTCGTTAATAAATTTTCCAAATTTAATAACACAAGAGGATTTTGCTTTGTGGTTAAACCTCTGCAGGAAAGGAATCAAACTTCGTCATATGAGTGATAATTTATCTTCTTGGAGGAAAACATCCAATTCTTTATCCTCTAATTCTTTTCAGAAATTGAAAGATGCTTATAGCCTTTATTATTTATTTGAAAAAAAAAATGTTATATTTTCAATTTATAGTGTATTAGTTCTTTCCTATAATAAAATTTTAAATAATTATTTTAAATAAATTGAAAAAAAAAGCTCTTATTACTGGTATTACTGGACAAGACGGGTCATACCTTGCTGAATTTTTACTAAAAAAAGGATATATTGTTCATGGCATAAAAAGAAAATCTTCTACTTTCAATACGTCCAGGATTGATCATATATACAAAGATTTCCATGAAGCTTCGAATTTCCTTTTACACTATGGCGATCTTGCTGATTCTAATAGTCTTGTGAACATTATAAATAAGGTTAAACCCCAAGAAATATATAATTTAGGTGCACAAAGTCATGTTGGCCATTCATTTGAAATACCTGAATATACATCTGAAGTTACAGGTTTAGGTACCTTAAGAATTTTAGAGGCTATGAGATTTTTAAATCTTTCAAAAACTAAATTTTATCAAGCAAGCACTTCAGAACTTTTTGGTGAAAAAAAAACTGAAAATTCATTTAATGAGAAATCTTTAATGGTTCCAAAATCACCTTATGGTGTGTCTAAATTATATTCTTATTGGATTACGAAAGTTTATAGAGAGGCTTATGGTTTCTATGCCTGCAATGGAATACTTTTTAATCATGAAAGTCCTAGAAGAGGAGAAACTTTTGTAACAAGGAAAATAACAATGTTTTTTGCAAAAAAGAAATTAGGTTCAAATGAAATTCTTTATTTAGGTAATCTTAACGCGAAAAGAGATTGGGGTCATGCCAAAGATTATACAGAAATGCAATGGAAAATTTTACAGCAAAAAAAACCCGATGATTACGTTATAGCAACTGGAAAAACCACAAGTGTAAGAGATTTTGTAAATGAATGTTGTAAATACCTAAATTTAAAAATTAAATGGATAGGCACTGGCGTAAAAGAAAAAGCATATTTAATTAATGGAAAAAAAAGAGAATTAATAATTAAAGTTGATAAAAAATATTATAGACCTTTAGAAATCGACTATTTAAAGGGAGACCCTAGAAAAGCTTTTAAAAATTTAAACTATAAATTAAAGCATAATTTAAAAGATTTAGTTAAAGATATGCTCGACTCTGACATTCAAAAAACAAAAAAATTCAAATAGAAAATGAAAAAATCAGATAGGATTTTTGTTGCTGGTCATAAAGGACTAGTTGGTAGTTCAATACTAGATTTATTAAAGAAAAAAGGTTTTAAAAATTTAATAACTATAGATAGAAAAAATTTAGATTTAAGAAATTATCATAATGTTGAAAAATTTTTTAAATTTAAAAAAATTGATTATATGATAATGGCAGCTGCAAGAGCAGGAGGAATAATTGCAAATAGTCAAAATCAAAAAGATTTTTTTCTTGATAATATTGAAATACAAAATTCACTTTTAAAGTTAGCTTTAAAAAAAAATATAAAAAGAACAATATTTCTTGGTACATCATGTATATATCCAAAAGTTTCTAAAACTCCAATTGATGAAAATTCACTTCTCAAAGGTCCACTAGAAAAAACTAATCAATGTTATGCAATTGCAAAGATTTCAGGAATAAAACTTTGCGAGACTTTATATGAAGATCATAATTTAGATATTGTTTGTCTTATGCCAACAAATGTTTATGGAAAAAAAGATAATTTTGACAAAACAAATGGTCATGTAATTCCAGCTGTGATAGCAAAAGTGGAGAGTGTTATAAAAAAAAATAAAAAAAAATTGGAACTTTTAGGGACAGGTAAACCATTAAGAGAATTTATACATTCTGAAGATTTAGCATCAGCAATTTTATTTACTTTGAGTTTAAATAAAAAAAAACTTAAAGATATATTCAAATCTAATTTACCGATGATCAATGTTGGAACTAGTGATGAAATTTCAATAAAAAATCTTGCTAAATTAATTATAAAATTTTATGGGTATAAAGGAAAAATAGTTTTTGATCATAAATCCCCAGATGGAACTTTCAGAAAAAATCTAAATAAAAGAATATTAACTAAATTAGGTTGGGCACCTAAAATAAAATTAAAACATGGATTAAAAGAAGTTATTGAAAGTAGAAAAAAAATATTAAAATGAATTATGATTTAATTAATGTTTTAATAATTTTTTTATTTTATTTTATTTTTTTTAATAAATTTAAATTTTTACGTGATAATAAAGCTTCTTCTAGCCACAAAAAATTTATTAAAACTAATAAATCTCCAATTTTAATTGGAGGTTTCTTTTTAGTTTCAATTGTATTTTTTTTTTCAGATTATCCTTTTTTTCCAATTAAATTCTCTTTATTTCTTATTTTTTTATTAGGTCTTTCCTCAGATAAAAATATTTTAATTAGTCCAAAGTTTAGACTTATAATACAATTAATAATTCTATTTTATACCGTTTACTTTTATGGATTAACAATTAACGATTTAAGAATAGAGAAAGTTAATTTAATTTTAACCAAATCAGAATTTAATTTATTACTAACAATATTTTGCTTAGCAATTTTAATTAATGGATCGAATTTTATAGATGGACTAAATGGATTATTGGTAGGTTATTCTATATTCATTTTAATATCAATTTTTTATATTTCGTTAGGTAAACCAAGCATAAATATTTTTCAGAGTGACTTTATTTTAATATTAATTTTTGCTTTGATAATTTTCTTAATAGTAAATATTTTTGGGCATATATACCTAGGTGATAATGGTAGTTATGTACTTTCTTTTTTAATAGGTATTTATTTATTAAATTTTTCAATGGAAAATAAAGATTTATCACCTTATTATATTGCATCATTACTATGGTATCCTGCTTTTGAAAATTTTTTTTCTTTTGCAAGAAGATTAATATCAAAAAGAAAAATTTCATTTGCTGATAACTTTCATTTTCATCAATTAATGTATCATTATATAAAAAATCAGGGTATTTTTAAAAAAAAGAAAGAATTAATCAATAGTTTAAGTTCTTTTACAATTTTAATAATCAACCTACCTGGTTTTATTATTTCTAGTAATTTTCCTTTTAATACTAAAGTCCAAATATCTGTAATATTAATGAATATAATAATTTATCTTATTCTATATTATATTTTATTAAAAAAATTTTTTAATAAACAATCTTAGCATTTCAATTAAAATCAAAAATCCATCTTTGAACGCATTTACTTTTTTTTTACCTGCCAAACGTTTAAATTCATAAGAAGGTATTGAAGTATAATTCATTTTATGAAGTTGCATTTTAATAGGAAGCTCAACACAAAATCTGAAATCATTAGATAAAATATTTAATTTTCTGAATGACTCTGTTTTACCCATCAAAAATGTATACAAAATATCATTAATTTTTAGTGAAAATAAAATATTACCAAGTTTAGAAAAAAACTTATTTCCTAAATAAGTTATAATTGTATCATCATCGCTTCCACCTGGTTTTTCATATCTTGTTGTATAAACAAAGTCATTATTTATAATACGATCATACATTTTAAATAGATCCTTTTGCTCAAAGGAACCATCTGCATTGAAAATACAAAAATATTTTGTTTTACAAAAACTTATTGCCTCTCTTAACGAATTTCCATATCCATTACCAGATTGAAAGTAAATTTTAATATTCTTGTTTGGTACGATAGAATTAATTGTTTCAAGGTCATCATTCTTCAGTGATATTATTATTTTTAATTTTAGTTTTTTAAGAGACTCAAGCACTATAGGTAATGTTTCACTTTCATTCTTAGCAGGTATTATCAAAGTTAAATCATTCATTATTAATCTCTTTGAATAAAGCTTGTATAGATTTTTTAGCATTATCCTCAGATGAGAAATTATTTTTATAATCTTTAAATGCAAAAATTGTTGATAATGAACTAATATTTTGATTAGTAATCCTTGAGCCGTGGTCAGATAAAACTATTATTCTATAATCAGATAGTGATTGAGGTAGATTAAAAAAACTATCCATAAATTTAATTACACAATTTCTCTCTATATTATGTTGTTTTATATGCTCTTCTTCGGTAAGAAATATATTTAAATTACTTAACTTTGCATCGTAACCACATTTTGAATTAAAACCATAAGGTTTGTGAGGAACTAATAAATGCATAAAGATTAAATCAAATTTTTTTGAAACCATATCTTTTTTGCCATAATCCAATATATTTTTAATAAATAGTTTTTCTCCTTCTGGCTCTAAAGTTGAAGATATTAAGTTTATCTGTTTTAAAGTTCTCCAAAAAATTTTACCTAAAATTGAACCATTTAAAGACCAAGATGAAATGATATTTGACAGCGGATCAACAGAGGTATTTAAAATTTTTAAATTTAGTGGATTATATTGATAACATTTTTTTACATTATGGTTATTACAATAATCTATATGTATGTTTTGAATTACGGAAATTGATTTAAATTGATCAAAATATAAATTTTTTTTAATTTCATACTCACTAAAGTAATTTTTAGATTTTCTTACATGTTCTGTATTTAAGTTTTTAATATTTTCCTCAAAATTTATGAGAGATGTCAATGAATTAACACTATTTTTAGATATTGAGTATGCGTTTGGATAATAATTGAAATTGTATTTTTCAAATAGATTTTTAAAATTTTGATTCACTATTTTGCCTTGAGGGGTTTTACTTGCCAATGAATTTAAACCAGACATTTCATCCCATACAATTACTAACGTACTTCTCTTAAAATCTTGAATTAAATTTTTTTCAAAGAATGGAACTTTTTTATAACTTTTTGTATTGTCTAAAAAATTAAATGTAAATAAAGTAAATATTGTAATCAATAAAATTGTTGTAATTTTATTTTGATCTAAACGAAAATAAATAATTAGTATGATAAAAAAAATTAAAAATAGAATTAATAAGGCAGGAATATAAACAATCTCAAAATATTTTAAAACAAAAGCAATATTTGATTGAATTATTCCGTTGAATAAACCTAAATGATTATCAATTCCAATAGTTAATACTAGACTACTATATGAATATTTAAATATTCTTTTTTTATTTATTAAATATTTTAAAATTAAAAAATTTATAATAATTAGAATAAAAAAAAATGATATAGATAAAGTAATTTCTAATTTTTCAAAATTGGATTTTATTAAAAATATAGGAAAAACTGAAAAAAAAAAAATTAAATTATCTTTTATATTCATATAATGTACGCCCAGAGTCGCTAATTTGAATTTTAGATAAAATTTCTGTTTTAATTCTTAATTCATTTTCAAAATTTTGGAGTGTATAGTTAGGAAATATATCACCTTTTAATTCTAGCATCTTGATTACAGTTAAATCATTTTTTGGAACAAATTCAATTAATCCATTTGGTGCAAGAGATACCAACCAATCAACAACTTGATTTAGAGGAATATTTTTTGCAATAGCCAAATGATGTTCAAAAGCGAGCGCTAAAATTGCATCAAAATTAGCTCTATTTTTAAAACTTTTTCTCTCTTTTTCATTCCATCCAATATTTCCACTTGGATTTGATGCATCAAAGTATAGGGGTAGGAAA
>MDTE01002535.1_pt1 | contig 13146 bp, 14 predicted proteins | sample 811231 | NCBI WGS metagenome assembly MDTE01 (sample SAMN05326651, study PRJNA326480) | marine metagenome | isolation source: seawater | place: Indian Ocean: Red Sea | collected 2010
AAGCCTTACATGCATTGCATCTTTATCTATGATTGAATGAACAGCAACTGTTTTGATACCAAGGTCTCGACAAGTTCTTACAATTCTTAATGCAATTTCTCCTCTGTTTGCTATAAGTATTTTTTTAAACATTGGATTATTATTTTATGACTACTAGAGGTTGACCAAATTCTACTGGCTCTGCGTCATTAACTAAAATTTTTTCAATTTTTCCATTTTTTTCTGCTTTAATTGGATTAAAGGTTTTCATTGCTTCAATTATTAATAATGTGTCACCTTTTTTAATTGTTTCTCCTTGTTTAATAAAATTTTTTGCCCCTGGTTCAGGTGATAAATAAACAGTCCCAACCATTGGTGAAGTCATTGCATTTTGATGTTCAATTTTAACTCTTTTATTATCGACGCTATTTTTATCTTGATTATTTTTATTATCAGGAATTGAAATTCCTTTATTTTTTAAAACTTCTGTAAGTTCTTTTATAGCTTTTGTTAAATTTTTTATTAAATTATCATTCATAAAATTAAATATTTATTTAATCAAATTTTTTACTGCCATTATTGCTAAAATATAACTATAAGACCCAAATCCAAAAATAACACCGTCTGCTACTTCAGAAATAAAAGATTTTTTTCTAAATTCTTCTCTTTTATGGATATTTGATAAATGTATTTCTATAATTGGTATTTTTACTGCCTTTAATGCATCTAATATAGCTACAGATGTATGAGTGTATGCTCCAGCATTAATTAAAAGACCTTTATATTCACTATTCATACAAGATTGTATCCATTCAATAATTTCAGATTCTTTATTGCTTTGTTTAAATTCCGCATTTAAGTCATTGTTTTCTGCAATTTTTTTAGACTCTTTCTCAATATCTTCTAATGATGTTTTTCCATATATTTCAGTTTCTCTTTCTCCTAATAAATTTAAATTTGGACCATTTATAATCAAAATTTTTTTCATAGTAAAATATATTAAATCAAAAAAATTAATTCTAACATATAATTTATTTTATTATTTTTTTTTTGAATTAATTTTATATTCTAAATCTTCTAATTCATCCCATTCTTTTGTATTTTTTTTTGTAATTTTTTTTGCTCTTGTTATAAAGTTTAAAGCCATAACATCATCTCCTTTTAAATAAAAAGCATAGGCTGATGAATATTTTGATTTACCCATTTCATTATTTTTTCCATGAGCAACAGACAACAAATACCATAATTTGTCATTATCGTTTTCTTTTTTTTTTGCTTTGTTTAAAAATTTAATTGCTTTGTTTATAGCATTTTTATTATCAATATTTATTAAAGTATGTGCTAATTCAATTTGTATTAACGGATCATCAGGTAATAATTTATTAACAATTATATAATTTTTTAATGATTTATCTAAAAAACCATTTTCTCTATACATTTGAGCTTTTAATTCATAAAAATATGGATTATTTGGATACTTAATTATTAAATTATTTATTAATTTATTTGCTAAATCAAAATTGAATAATTTATAATTAGCAATCGATAAAGCATATTTTTTTTGTTCATCATTAAATTTATCATTATTATTTATTGAATTCACAATAACTGATGGGTTGGTAAATCCTAAAATTTTAGCTTGCATAAATTTATACCTTTCTTCAATAGACATTTTTGATTTATCTGTAATTTCTTTTTTCTTATTATCACAATTTTCATTTCGTGCAGCATTTCGTGCATCATCTATTCTTTCTCTTGTAAGTGGATGTGATTGTGAATAAGCATTTTTTTTAAAATTTGTTTGATATTTTTCTAAAACTTCAAAAAAACTAACCATTCCACAAATAGATTTATTTGATTCATTTAAAAATTTATAAGCTGCTCTATCAGCAGATCCTTCTTGAACTCTTGAAAAACTTAAAAATGATGATTGTCCTGCTGATATAGCCCCTCCTGAAATTGCAGCAAAAGCATCAGTATCACCGGTTATGGCAGCTGCAGCTCCACCTAATATAAATCCTATTGTCGTGATAACCCTACTTTTAGCAAGTTGATCGTAAATTTTAAAATGATGTTTTCCTGTTATATGGCCTATTTCATGAGCTATAACACCTTCTAACTCATTTGGATTTTTAGTTTCTGTTATAAGGCCTGAGAATATGAAAATTTTTTGTCCAGGCGTTACAAATGCATTTAATGTATCTTCATTTAAAATATAAATTTTTATATTTTTATTATCTTGTCCAGCTGATTCAGCAATCGGTTCAACTATTTCTTTTATAAGATTTTCAATTTCAGAGTCTCGAATTATGAGGCTAAAAACATTTTTAGATATAAAAGTAAAAAAAATTAATAATATAAAAAATTTTTTCATATACATTAAATAATAATATATATTTTTTTTTTTTGGTTTATTTATGAAAAAATTTATTTCTAAAAGAGGGCAGGTTTCAAACTTTATTGTTATGGATCTTTTTGAACAAGCTAAAAGATTGTCGAGTAAAGGTAAAAAGATTGTTCATTTTGAAGCTGGACAGCCAACATCAAAACTTCCAAAAAATGCATTTAAAATTGCGTTTAATCAAATTAAAACTACAAATGTTGCTTATACAAATCCTCTTGGCCTAGACTTACTTAGAAAAAAAATATCAAATTATTATTTAAAAAAATACAAGCTAAATATTAATTATAAAAAAATAATTATAACTTTTGGATCGTCTGGCGCATTTATATTAGCTTTTTTAAGTTCTTTTGATAAAGGAAGTAAAATTGGGGTTACAGTTCCAAATTATCCAGCTTACAAAAATATAATCAAATCACTTGATTTAAAAATTAAACCTATTTTTTGTAATTCAAAAAGTAATTTTCAATATAATTTTAAAACTATTTGTAAGTATAAAGATATCGATGGATTATTAATTTCTAATCCTTTAAACCCAACTGGTTCTTTATTAAATAAAGAAGAAATTAAAGAAATTTCATTATTTTGTAAAAAAAATAAAATAAGAATAATTGCTGATGAAATATATCATGGAATTAATTATCAAAAAAATATTGATACTTTTCTAAGATACAATAAAGAATCTATTATTATAAATAGTTTTTCTAAATATTTTCTTTTAACAGGATGGAGAGTTGGCTGGCTAGTTTGTCCTAATGATTTGTATTCATCAATAAAAAATCTTTCGCCAAATTTATTTGTTGCTCCACCAACTATTTCACAATATGTTGCTTTATCAGCCTTAGATTATGAAAAATATTTAAACAAAATTGTTAAAAATTATGAGGCAAATTTAGATATTTTATATAATTATTTACCTAAAATTAAAATTTTTCCTGTAATAAAACCAAAAGGAAGTTTTTATCTTTACGCAGATATTAGTAAAATTTCTAATGACAGCACAACCTTTTGCAAAAAATTATTGAATAAACACGGTATAGCATTAACCCCAGGTGTTGATTTTGATGAATATGAAGGAAAAAAATATATTCGTTTTTGTTATTCATATCCAAAGGAAAACATTATTAATGGAATTAAAAAATTAGATATCGTATTTGGTAGAAAAAATACTTAACTTTTTGTTTTCTTCATTTTTTTGTCGATAAATTTGCATGTTTGATAATACAAATTTTACATATAATCGTGTTTCTTTTATTGGAATTTTTTCAATCCAACTTATTGGATCAACATTTTTTTTTCTAGGGTCGCCATTTTTTTTTATCCATCTATTAATTCTTCTTGGCCCAGCATTATATCCTATTAAAGCTAATAAATAAGAATCGTACTCTTTAATTAAATCATATAAATAATTAGATCCTATCGTGATATTGTATTGGGGGTCACTTATCAATCTTCTTTTTGAATAACTTAAATTCAAATCTTTAGAAACTTTTTTTGCTGTAGCAGGCATAATCTGCATAATACCTCTTGCTCCAACTCTGCTTTTTGCTTTTGTATCAAATACACTTTCTTGTCTTATAACCCCAAAAACCAATTCTTTTTCAATTTTATTATGAATTTTATAATTTTTTATTGATGGATATGCGTAATGAAAAAGATTAAAACCTTTTCTTTTTGCAAATTTGGATGTTTTAATAGATAAGTCTAATCTACCTAAATCTTTTGATAATTTTGCTATTATTTGTAATTCTCCAGGGGTTTTGCTGTTATTTATTAAATGTGTAATAAATTTTTTTGCATTTTTTCTAGTTCCGTTTGCTAAAATAAGTTCACTCGCTTTATATAGATCTGTTTTAGTAAATTCTATATCATCTTTAGTGAGTATATTTTTTCCATATAGTTCTTCATTTGTTATTAAAATACTTTTTTTATTAATTTTTTCAAAACTTAATTGACCATAAAATTCAGTTATGTAATTAGCTGAATTTTTATACCATAATTCACTAAGCTCTTTATTTCTAATTTTTTCATATGATCTTCCAGCCCAATAAGCTGATTTTGCTTTCTCCCCAATATGTTTTGTATTTTCAAAAGAATTAAGAAAATGATTTACATATATTTCAGGAGAAACATTTAAAAATTCGTAAGCTATCCACCCAGCATACCATTCAGATTCTGATAAATATTCATTTGATTTTGTGCTGAAATCTTTTACTAATCTGTAAGCTTTTTTATATTCTTTTTTTTCTAATAGTTTTCTTACAATTATTGAAATTTCTAACCACCATTTTTTTTCATATTTAATATTTTCAGGTAAAGGATCGATTAAATCAAATGCAGTTTCATATAATCTACTTTTCCTTCTCCATCTAAGTCTTTCATAAATTAAACCTTGGTCATTTAATAAATTTTTATTTATTCTAGATATAGCTTGATCGACATTTCCAGCTCTTCTTCGTAAAATAATTCTTGCATTGTATAAATCTTTTTTATTTTTATTAATAATTGGTAACATTCTCCTTGCTTCATAATATCTTCCCGACCACGTAAGATTTTCTATTCTTTTTATATGATCATTGTTTGTTAATATTTTTTTGTATCTTTTATAAAAATCTCGACTTTGTCTTTTAGAGAATTTTTTATTAATCCATATGTCTTTTGCCTCTTTTTCTATGTTTTTAAGTCCTTTTTCTTTTCTTAAAGAATCTAAATAATTAACACTTCCTTTTGTTGTTAAAGGTTTGTTTTTTTCGAAATATTGAATAATTTCTTTATTATTAAAGTTTCGCTCAATAACAAGCTCCATTTTTTTTCTAAAAAAAGTTTCATTTGGCCAGTTAGGATTATTTTCTATAAATTTTTTTATTCTAAAAAAATCATTTTTATTACTTTGATTTAGGTAATGCCATTCTATAATTTTTTTTAATACAACATCATTTTTTGCGTATTTATTAGCTTTATCCCATTTTTTTTCATTAATTAGATCAAATATAATTTTAGATTTTTGATATTTTTTTGGTTTTAATATATTTTTTTCATTTCTAACTTTTTTTATTAAAAAATTTGTAATTACAGCCTTTTTTTTTATTTTTGATATTTGATGGCCAGTTAATCCTTTTGATTCATTTTGTAAGGATAGAAAAAAAAAAATTATTGAAAAAAAAATTAGAACATTTTTAAACATATTTTTTAAATTGTTTTTATACTAATAGCAACTAAATAAAAATCTATATTGTAAATATATTTTATTAATTTTTTAAAATGTTTAAAGGTTCAATAACAGCTTTAATTACACCATTGAAAAATGGTAAAATCGATGAGAAATCTTTTCAAGATTTTGTCGAATGGCAAATAAAAGAAGGATCCCATGGACTCGTTCCATGTGGTACAACAGGAGAGTCTCCTACTTTGACTCATAATGAACATGAGAGAGTTATAGACTTGTGTATTGAAGCATCATCTGGGAAAGTGCCAATCATAGCTGGAACTGGCTCTAATTCAACAGATGAAGCAATAAGTTTAACTAGATATGCTGAAGGTGCAGGCGCCGATGCAGCTTTAGTTGTTACTCCTTATTATAATAAACCTACACAAGAAGGATTGTATAATCATTTTAAATCAATTAATGATAACTGTAATTTGCCAATTATTATTTATAATATTCCAGGCAGAAGCATTGTAGATGTTGAAATTAATACAATGCAAAAATTATCTAAATTAAAAAATATTGTAGGTGTTAAAGATTCTTCAAATGATTTAACTAGACCTTTGCAAACAATTGATAAAATTGGAAATAAATTTTGTCAAATTTCTGGTGAAGACGCAACTGTTGTTCCATTTTTATCACAAGGAGGACATGGTTGTATTTCTGTTACTGCAAATATTGCGCCAAAGCTTTGTTCTGATTTGCACAATGCATGGCAAAAAGGAAATTTTAAAAAAGTAAATAACATCAACTCGTTATTATATCCTTTACATGATGTTCTTTTTTTAGAAACTAGTCCAGGTCCAGTTAAATACGCTGCTTCACTTTTAAAAATCTGTTCAGATGAATTAAGATTACCTTTAGTTAAAGTTTCATCTGGCACGAAGAAGCAAATTAAAACAGTTCTTAAAAGATTGAAAATTAGATCTATTAAAAGTAAATAAATGTTAAAAAAAAAAAAAAATGCTGTCGCTATAAACAGGCGTGCAAATTATGATTATAAAATTGGTGATAAATTTGAAGCAGGTATTGTTTTAAAAGGAAGTGAAGTTAAATCTTTAAGAAATAATAGAGCTGATATTTCCCATGCTTTTATAAGTTATGAAAAAGGAGAAATATTTTTAAAAAATTCAAATATTCCTAAATATTTAGCGTCTGGAATATTGAACCATGAAACTAATAGATCAAGAAAGTTATTGTTAAAAAAAAAAGAAATAAAAAAAATGTTAGGTAATATCAATAATAAAGGAAATACTTTAGTTCCATTAAGAATTTTTTTTTCATCAAAAGGATTTGCTAAATTATTAATGGCTGTTGGAGAAGGAAAAAAAAAATATGATAAAAGACAGACAAAAAAAGAACGAGAATGGAAAAGACAAAAAAAATTAATTTAAATTAAAAGAGAAATCATTTGATATATATAGCTATAGGATCTAATTTAACTGGAGATAATAATATAACTCCTTTAGAAAATTGTAAAAAAGCAGTAGCAATTATTAAAAAACATATAATTGTAAAAAAAATATCACACTGGTATAAATCAAAGCCTATACCATCATCAAATCAACCATGGTTTGTTAATGGAGTTATTGAAGTTAAAACTGATAAATCATCTATAAATTTATTAGATTTATTACTAAAAGTGGAGAAAGATCTTGGAAGAGTGAGAAATAAAAAGAATGAAGCAAGAATTATAGATTTAGATATTATTGATTATAAAAAAAAAATTTTTTATAAAAAAAATAGATTAATTATTCCTCATCCTAGGATGCATGAAAGAGCTTTTGTTTTATTGCCTATGAGAGATTTAAACCCTAAATGGTATCATCCAATAAAAAAGAAAAGTCTAAATGCATTAATTAAAAAAATTAAGAATAAACAGAAAATATTTAAAATAATTAAAAATTAGTTGATCATTTTTAATTTTTTATTAAATTAAAAACATATGGCTAGAGTTACTATTGAAGATTGTATAAAAAAAATTTCAAATCCTTTTGAATTAGTATTATTTGCTGCGCAAAGAGCTAAAGAACTTAATCAAGGTGAAATTAGCGATTTAGATAAAGAAAATGATAAGAATACCGTAATCTCTTTAAGAGAAATTGCACAAGAAAAAGTTACAGCAAATTATTTAAAATTAGAATTAATAAAATCATTCCAAAAAAACGTTTCTTTGTTAGAAGAATTCGAAGAAAAAAAGAAATAATTAAATAGCTTTATTTAAAATTTAATTAAATTTATATTTATAAATGTAATTATATTAATAATAGAATAATAATATGGATGAACAATTAAAGCTTGTTGAGAAAGTAAAAAATTATTTTCCTAAATTAAATGTTGAGAATATAAACAAAGCATATGATTTTGGAAAAAAAGCTCATGGTTCACAAATTAGAGCTTCTGGAGATCCTTTTTTTTCACATCCACTTCAAGTTGCAAATATACTTGCTCAAATGAAATTAGATGAAAATTCTATTATAACTGCTTTATTACATGATGTTATAGAAGATACATTAGCTACAAAAGATGAAATAAGAAAAAATTTTGGAATTGAAATAGCCAATTTAGTTGATGGTGTAACTAAATTATCTAAAATTACTTTAAATCAAACAAATAAAAATAAACAAGTTGAGAATTTAAGAAAATTTATTTTAGCAATTTCTGAAGATATAAGAGTTCTTTTTGTTAAGTTAGCAGATAGATTACATAATATGAGAACAATAAATTTTTTATCAGATATAGAGAAAAAAAAAAGAATTTCTAATGAAACATTAGAAATTTTTGCACCTTTAGCAGATAGAATAGGTGTAAGAAAAATTAAAGATGAATTAGAAGATTTAGCCTTTGATGTGATAAATCAAGATGTTAAATCTACCATAATAAAAAGAATAAATTTTTTAAAATTAGAAGGAAAAAATAATATTAAATTAATTATTCGTCAATTAAATAAGATTTTAATTAAATCTAAAATCTCTGCTGAAATAATTGGAAGAGAAAAAACTCCTTATTCTATATGGAAAAAAATGCAAAAAAAAAATATTAGTTTTGAACAATTATCAGACATAATGGCGTTTAAAATTATAGTGGAAGATGTAGATGAATGTTACGCTTGCTTAAAAGAGATTCATACAAGCTATCCAACAGTTCCAGGAAGGTTTAAAGATTATATAAGTCTTCCTAAACAAAATGGATATAAGTCATTACACACATCTATATTTGGCCCTGCTAAACAAAAGATTGAGGTTCAAATAAGAACTAAAAAAATGGATAGAATTGCTAAGCTTGGCGTTGCAGCACATTGGCAATATAAAAATGATTTAAATTTAAATGAAGGTAAAAAATATAAATGGATAAGAGAGCTTGTTGAAATAGTTGAAACATCCTCTGAACCAGATGATTTTATTGAAAATACAAAATTAGAAATGTTTAAAGATCAAGTTTTTTGTTTTACTCCAAAAGGTGATTTAATAGCTTTACCAAATAAATCAACACCAGTTGATTTTGCATATGCAGTTCATACTAAATTAGGAGATGTATGTATTGGTGCAAAAGTTAATGGTAAAATCACGCCTTTAAAAGATTTTTTGAAAAATGGGGATCAGGTAGAAATTATAAAATCAAAACATCAAAATCCCTCACCAACATGGGTAAGTTTTGTAAAAACACCAAAAGCAAAAAGTAGAATAAATAAGTTTATTAGAATGAAAGAGTTTAAAGAGTATTCGATATTAGGAAGAAAAATTATTAAACATTTTTTTTCAAAAAATAATAAAAAAATAGATGAATCAAATTTAAAACAAACATTAGATTTATTTAATCAAGAAACAACTGAAGATTTATATTTTAATGTTGGCAAAGGAAATCTAGACCCATTTAAAGTTTTATATGCTATATATCCAACTTTAAAAAAAATAAAAAAAACAAATAATTTTAAAAAAACTAATAAAAGTGATAATAATTCATTGCCTATTATTGGATTATTACCTGGACTTGCACTAAATTATGCTAAGTGTTGTCATCCTATGCCTGGAGATAAAATTGCAGGAGTAATTTTAAAAGGTAAAGGATTTAGTGTCCATACAACTGATTGTAATGAATTGGGAAAATATTTAAAAAAAAATATTATTTCTTTATCATGGGATAACAAAAAGACCAAATTAGAAGATTATGTTGGAAGAATTATGATAATTGTTTTAAATGAACCAGGAAGCCTTGGTGAAATTGCATCTGCGATTGGAAATAATAGAGGAAATATTATAAATCTTAAATTAACTTCAAGAAAAAAAACTTTTTTTGAAATGCTTGTAGATATAAAAGTTAAAAATTTAAAACATTTCACAAATATAATAGCTTCTATTAGATCTTTAGAAATAGTTTCTTCAGTTAACAGAATAAAAGGTAAAGATGTATTCTAAATTAAAACTAGGAATCAATATAGATCATGTTGCAACTATAAGAAATGCAAGAGGCTTGCTTCATCCAGACCCAGTAAAAGCAGCTTTATTTGCGCAAGAAGCAGGTGCAAATAATATTACAGCACATTTACGTGAAGATAGAAGACATATTTCTGATTTAGATATCAAAAATTTAATTAAGAAATTACAAATTCCTTTGAATTTAGAAATGGCACCAACTAATCAAATGGTAAAAATAGCAATAAATTCTAAAGTAAAAAGAGTTTGCTTAGTTCCTGAAAAAAGAAAAGAAATAACTACAGAAGGTGGGTTAGATGTAATAAAAAATAAAAAAAAAATATTTAATATTATAAAAAAATTACAGAGTCATAATATAAAAATAAGTATTTTCGTTGATCCGTGTTTAAAACAAATAGCTGTTTGTAAAGAACTAAAAGTTTCATCTGTTGAAATACACACTGGTGAATTCTGTGAAAACAAAAAAAATAAAAAAAAAGAATTTATGCAAATAAAAAAATCTGCTGAATTTGCTATAAAAAATAATTTAGAATGTCATGCAGGACATGGTTTAAAATATGATGATGTAAAAGAAATAGCAAAAATTAATGAAATATCTGAACTAAATATTGGTCATTTTATAATAGGAGAATCTATATTTAATGGTTTAAAGCAATCTATTTATAAAATGAGAAAAATAATAGACAAGTCCAGAAAAAAAGGTTTTTATCTTAAATCGGCATAAAAATTATGATTTTAGGCATTGGAATAGATTTATTAAAAGTATCTAGGATTGAGAAAGTTTTAGATAAATATGGAAAATTATTTATTGATAAAGTTTTTTCAAAAGAAGAAATAAATATAAATAAAAATAATGTAAATATACTTCAAAAATTAGCTAAATCATTTTCAGCAAAAGAAGCTTTTGTTAAAGCTTTAGGAACTGGATTTATAAGAGGAATTACGCTAAAAGATATTACTTTAAAAAATGAAACAAATGGCAAACCAATACTTACCCTAAGTGACAGAGTTAATAAATTTTTGCAAAAAAAAACGCCCAAAGGTTATAATTCAAATATACAAGTTACAATTTCAGATGAAAAAGATTATGTAGTTTCCAATGTTATAATAAGTTTAAAAGAAAAATAATTTTTATGCAGTTATCAATAATTTTACTTTTTTTTTTAGTTATATACATTGTTTTTTCAAGTGAAAGCAAATGGGAAGCATTTAAAATTATTATATCCGCAGGAGCCATTGCTTTATTAATTAGAACTCTTTTATTTCAACCTTTTACAATTCCTTCTGGCTCGATGATACCTACATTATTAATAGGAGATTTTATTTTTGTTTCTCAATATAAATACGGATATAGTAAACATTCATTACCATTCTCATTTCCGATTATTAAAAAAAGAATATTTAAGAAAGAACCTAAAATAGGTGACGTTGTTGTTTTTAAAACACCAAGTGATAATAAAACTGATTATGTAAAAACTTTAATTGGTACGCCAGGAGATAAAATTCAAATCAAAAATGGAATTTTGTTTATAAATAATTTACAAGTAAATAGAGAAAGAATTTCAAGAATAGATGAAAAAAGAATTAGCAATTATTTAAATGAATTTGATTATATAGAAACACTCCCTAATGGAAGAAAACATATTATAAGAGAAATTAAAGGAGATAATGGACCAAATGATAATACAATTATTTTTACGGTTCCAAAAAATAATTTTTTTTTAATGGGAGACAATCGTGACAATTCTATAGATAGCAGAATTTTAAACTATGTTGGATTTGTTCCATTTGAAAATATAGTTGGTAAAGCTGAAATTATTTTTTTTTCAATTGATAAAAAAAATTATAATTTAAAAAATTTTTGGAAATGGAGAATAAGGTTTGACCGGATTGGAAAAATACTTAATAAAAAAGTAAATATGTTTTATGAATATTAAACAATTTGAAAAAAAAATTAATTATACATTTAAGAATAAAGAACTTATTTATTTAGCTATTACACATTCAAGTATTAAAAGAAGAAAAAATTATGAAAGACTAGAATTTTTGGGTGATAGAGTTTTATCTTTAATAATTTCTGAATTATTGTTTGAAAAATATCCAGAAGAAAACGAAGGCGCTCTTTCTAAAAGATTATCTGATTTAGTTTCAAAACAAAAATTAATTGAGGTTGCAAATGAAATTAATATAAAAGATATAATAAAAATAGACACTGCAGAAAAAAAAAATTTAAAATTAAAGAAAAATATTTCTATTTTAAGTGATGTTTGTGAAGCATTGATAGGAGCGATTTATTTGGATTCCAATCTAGTAAAAGCAAAAAATTTTATTCATAAATTTTGGGAAAAAAAGATAATAAAAAATATCTTACCACCACAAGATCCTAAATCTCATTTACAAGAAATTGCACAAAAAAAGAATTTGAATTTACCTTTGTATAAATTGGTAGAAAAATATGGACCATCTCATAATCCAAATTTTAAAATAGAAGTTTTTTTAAAAGGGATAAAAAGATTTTCTGCTTCTGGAAAGACAATAAAAGTAGCTGAAACAAATGCAGCTAAAAAAATGATCGATTATATGATTTTAAAAAAATTAATTAAATAAAATGCAGATAAATGATGAAGGATTTATTCTAAAAAGAAAAAAATTTAGAGAAAGTTCTTTAATAATTACTTTTTTTTCGTTAAACAATGGAATTAATACAGGGTTGTTGAAAGGAGTCCTTAAAAAAGATTTTGGAACGTATGAAATTGGAAACAAAGTATACATTAAATCTAGTTTTAGATTAGAAAATCAACTCTGGAATTGTAGTTTTGAATTAATTAAAAATAATAGTATTAATTATTTTGATAATAAAAATAAGTTAAACGCTTTATTATCAATCTGCTGTTTAATAGATTTAACACTACCATCAAATATTAAACAAACAAAAATATATAATAAAACAGATATTTTGATTAATAATCTTCATAAGGATAATTTTATAAAGGAATATATTTCTTGGGAATTATTTTTATTATCTGAATTAGGTTATGGACTTGATTTATATAAATGCGCTGTCTCAGGAAAAAAGAAAGATCTAAAGTATGTTTCTCCTAAATCTGGAAAGGCTGTATCTAAATTAG
>MDTE01072957.1_pt1 | contig 13144 bp, 16 predicted proteins | sample 811231 | NCBI WGS metagenome assembly MDTE01 (sample SAMN05326651, study PRJNA326480) | marine metagenome | isolation source: seawater | place: Indian Ocean: Red Sea | collected 2010
AAGAACAAGATAAATGGATGGCACGGCATGTTCACAAGCCATATCGATATCAACGCAGGAGTATACTACTGATGCTTATGAAGATACTAACCTTCTGGATGAACAAGGATGAGATGCAAGACCCTAGCATGGACAACGTATTGCGATTTGCGATTATGTTTGTGTTTGCGTGTGGGGCATACGTAGTTATTATAGAGCTTTTGAAGAAGGGAGTTTGCTCATGTTGAGATTATACAAAAGCATTATGGACAGTGAGAAGAACCCACTCAGTAACATACCTGATGTGAATACAAGGCACATGATAATGCAAGTCTTGGCTTGGATGTGGTGTATTATATTCAGTATGTATGTAGGTTCTATGCTTGTCTTTGGAATCAGTGCTATCATACACGCTCTGTTGCTTGCGGGTATCTTTGTTACTGTAGGTACGTTCGAGACTGCTAGACGTAGACCACAATACTTTGGTGGACTAGGCAGGGGGCATGGGGGGGAGCATGACTAAGGTTCTTACTTTCGACGTAGAAACTACCCACAAGGAGAAACCTAACGGTTCTAGTACCCCTCTACCGTATTTCGGTAACATGCTTGTGGCGGTAGGTTACAAGTGGCTGCATGAGGAAGACGTTGTTTACGACTGTTATTATCACAGTACCGAACCACCAACCCCTGATGCGTTCGGCAGGTTTCAGTCTGCGTTAGACCATGCTGATATTGTGATAGGACACAACATCAAGTTCGACCTATCGTGGATACGTGAATCTAATTTTAAGTACGAGGGTAAAGTATATGATACGATGGTTTCGGAATATATTCTATCGAAGGCAAGACGTTGGTCTTTGTCGCTTGCTTCTGTTGCAGAGAAGTATGGTGGAGTGCAGAAGGAAGTCGACCTTATTTCCCCGTACTTCAAGGAAGGCAAAACTTTTTACGACATACCGTGGGACACGATAGTAGAGTACGGTATTGCTGATGTATTGGCTACAGAACAGGTAGCCCTAGAACAACTCAAAGCCTTTGGCTCATCGTTTGAGGAGATATTTAATGAACCTGTTACCCACACTTCGCTTGTCATTTGAGATGACGGATGTTCTGGCTCACATAGAGCAGAACGGTATCAAGATAAACACAGACACACTTATGCAGATTAAGGAAGAGTACGAGCAGGAGATGTTCGTCCTTGAACGTAGACTCAACGAACTTGCACGTAATGCTATGGGAGATACACCTATCAATCTAGATAGTCCTGACGACAGGTCTATGCTCCTCTACTCATGTAGGGTGAAGGATAAGAAACAATGGGCAGTTCTGTTCAACCTTGGTCACGAGATACGGGGTGCAACTAAAAAGCCCAAGCTACGTAAGCGCATGACACGCACAGAGTTTAAGCACCATGTAATACGACACACAGATGTAGTCTACAAGACTGAAGGCTCACAGTGTCCCGCCTGTAGGGGCACAGGACGGTACAAAGCACTGCGTAAGGACGGAACGCTAGGCAAAGCAGTTAGGATATGTAAACTGTGTGAGGGCAAGGGTGTCCGATACAAGAATCTCAACGAGGTTGCAGGTTTCAAAGTGTTACCACGGGACGTGTTCGATACTGCATCTGGTGGATTCAAGACTGACAAGACCACACTAGAGGACTTGGCTCTTACTCTGCGCGGTGAAGCGCAGGAATTTGCACAGAGCTACATACGGTACTCTGCCCTGCGAACCTATCTGCGTTCGTTTGTAGAGGGCATGTTCAACAGCGTGGACGACAAGGGGTTTATCCACACAGAGTACATGCAGTGTATTACTGCTACTGGCAGACTATCTAGCCGTAACCCTAACTTCCAGAATATGCCACGGGGTTCGACGTTCGCTATCCGCAAAGCGATAGAGAGTAGGTTCGAGGGCGGGTCTATTCTAGAGGGTGATTACGCGCAGTTGGAGTTTAGAGTAGCAGGATATCTAGCTAACGATGACAACATAAAACTGGATGTAGAGGCAGGTACGGACGTACATAGTTATACTGCAAGTATCATTGGCTGCACCCGCCAAGAGGCAAAAGCCCATACTTTCAAACCTTTATACGGTGGAGTTAGCGGAACAGACAGCCAACAGAGATACTACAGAGCCTTCAAGGAAAAGTATAAGGGTGTCACTGAGTGGCACAAGCAACTGCAGAGGGACGCAGTTATAAGGAAGGAAGTCACACTACCGTCAGGTAGAGTGTATGCATTTCCTGATAGTAAGTGGACAGACTGGGGTACTGCTACCAATCGCACTGCTATCTGTAATTATCCTGTACAGGGGTTTGCCACTGCTGACCTGCTACCAATAGCTCTAGTCAAACTTTATCACGATATGAAAAAACGAGACATGAAGTCAGTCATCTGCAATACAGTTCACGACTCTATAGTTATTGACGTGTACCCCTGTGAGGAAGAGGAATGCATTGATGTCATGGCTGAAGCTATGTTGTCCTTACCGCAGGAGACATTACGTCGTTTTGGTAGGCAATATGATATGCCAATAGGCATCGAACTGAAAATGGGTACTAACTGGCTTGACTTGCAACCTGTCTTGGAAGTATAATAATTTTACCGTAACAACCCAAGGAGAAAAGAAATGGGTACACAAATAGAAACTGTGAATGAATTTGATGTGAATGTGGGGGATGATAAGGCTAGCCTGATTGCTATGTTAGGGCAGGATGGGCTAGCCGAATCGAAGAGTGACGCTCTTGCATCCCTAAGGATAAACTATGATGCTGATACTGAGGACGGACACACACTAAAACGTGGCTCGTGGAAAGTATACAATGGTTCAGAGATGGTATACGCTGACTCAGCCTTTATAGTGCCGATGATGCGAACGTATGAGTATTCGGTTTTCGACACAGAAGAGCAGACGTTTTCCTGTAAGTCGGTGCAACGCAAGAAGATGTCGGATGCGTTCCCTGATAGGAGTGGTACGATGAAGTGTGGTCGAATATCACGAACGGAAGAAGAAGCTTTGCAAGAGGACGACCCGAAGTTACTGTTGAGTAAGTCAGTGACGTGTAATGTCATTCTTTATGGGAAGGTAGACATGCCTAATGGCAAGACTGCATCTGGTGAAAAATGTTCTGTGAAAGATTTGCCGTTCATCGCTTACTTTAAACGTTCAGGATTTAGACCAATCAACGACTTTATAAATAATAAGCTAGGAAACAAAATTCCGTTACCTACTGCTTACATAGAGTTGAAGACTAAACGGATGTCGAACGGTGGTGTGACTTATTGGATACCACAACCTGAACTGGTGAAAGAGATACCGTTTACTGTAGAGTCGAAAGAACTGCTACAAAGTTTCCATGATGGAGTTTCTGCATCAAATCAGAAAATCCTAGAGGAGCATAGGGATGCTCTTAAGATGGTAGCTTCAGATGAGGAAGTAGATTTAGCTGAACGCTTTGGCTAATGCTTGCCCTGTTTGAAGTACAGGACTTTCTAAAACGCGCAGGACGAGGGGAGATAGACTTTTCTCGTCTTGAGCATTTAATAGAACAGTTTGGGGAAGACTGTAAAGAGTCACTAAGAAAACAATTATCGCGAGATGAAGGCTACCGAATACGTATGTCAGGTCTTGGTCGCCCGTTGTGTCAACAGAAACTTGAACAACAGGGTAACAAGCAGGACATGGGGTATAACGACATCATGCGTTTCCTGATAGGCGACCTAGTTGAAGCGGTTGCCGTTTTTGTTTTGAAGTCAGCCGAAGTCAAAGTTGTGGATACTCAACGAGCTTGTGAACTCGACATAGACGGAACGATAGTCAAGGGTACTCTCGACCTTATTATAAATGATGGTAAGGATAAGGTCTGGGACATCAAGTCCACAAGTCCTTGGTCATACGATAACAAGTTCGCCACGCGTGGTGGCTACGATGTCATAAAAGAAGACGACCCCTTTGGATATATTATGCAAGGTTTCTTGTATGCAGAGGCACAGGGTATGCCGTTTGGTGGTTGGATAGCCATAAATAAGTCTTCAGGAGAGTGGGCATTTGTCGAAGCACCTGACGACCAAGAGGAAGAAAGAAAAGAGTACATTGCTGACGCTAAGAGACGCGTACAGAGCTTGTTAGAAGACAAAGGGTTCAAGATACCCTTCACACCAGAAGACGAGACGTACACCGTCTCAAAACAGAAAATAAAGACGGGCAACAAGATAATGCCTAAGACGTGTACCTTCTGTTCATTTAAGAGTATATGCTGGAAAAAAGCAGAGTATCTGCCTAAAGCAACTTCCAAAGCTAAGTTTCCACCAATGGTATGGTACACAAAAGTTGAAACAAGGAAAGTATAATGCCTGTATTCTACACAGAGACATACCCTCTCAAGGCTATGCACCTCAACCCTCAGTTGATGTGTGTCTTTGTAGAGAGTCACGAGGCTAGGGGTGGCGACCCTGCTACCGTACAGGTTCGAGAATCACAGAGGTCGCTGCCACTGACACTCAAGAATAATTTTTCTCCTACAGGATATCTTGTGTCTGATACAGAGGCTAGGGATATTATTAAGATAGAGAATGAAGCACAATGTATTATGTATCACCTTAGAATGGGAGTAACTATATGTCTTCCGACGTTGCGATTAAACGACGAGCTAAACTATTTAGAAAAACATACCCCAAAAGTAGAACAATATCTCTTAAAAAGGCTGAACATAATGAAACAGGGATATCCGTTGCAAGAATAATGAGAAATACAAAATACAGGTCTATGTTCGAGATAGGTGTAGCAAAATACTTATCACAAAGAAAAATTAAATTTGAGTATGAAAAGAAGAAGCTCTCCTACATACCAAAGCCACGAGTGTACACACCCGACTTCTATCTTGTAAATCAAGATATATACGTAGAAACAAAGGGTCGTTTTGATAAGGGCGATAGAGTAAAGATGTTGCTTGTGAAACAACAACACCCTGATTTAGATATCCGTATAGTTTTCTTAAATGCCAAAAATAAAATTTACAAGGGCAGTAGTACGACGTATGGCATGTGGGCTACAAAGAATGGGTTCGAGTGGGCAGAGGGTGCTATACCAGAGGAGTGGTTCAAATGACAGATGACATAGATAGACAATTAGAGGTTGCAAGTTTGCTTAGTGGACGTTACTATCTTATTCTCAACAATAATGATTCGGATAGTTTTTCTATGTCTGCATACGACACAAATATAAGAGATAAGAACAGTGAGATACCTGCGGGTATGATTATACTTTCAGGGCTTATAGAACTTATGGAGAATAACTTCGAGACTATATGGGACGCGGGGGTAGCTCGAACTAAGTTTTTAGCTGCAGTCGAAAACATACAGGTAGAGTTAGACGATGATGAAGTCGATGAAGCCGTAGATAAAGTGCTATCTAAAACTGGTAATATAATTAAAGTAGACTTTGGTAAGGAACAATGAACAGACAATTACAATATGAAAAACACGAGGATTATATGAAGAGAAGACAGCTAAACCTTGAGCTACAAGCAAATGCACAGTCTGATGTTATTAAAAATCCTAAACACTACGAACAGTATGAGTTCGAGCCTGTATCATTTATAATGAAGAACGAGTTGTCCTTCTGGATGGGCAATGTCATAAAGTATATCATGCGTGCAGGAACAAAAGAAAACACGGATGAAATACAAGATTTGAAGAAAGCAATAAGATATATAGAAATGCGTATTAATCAACTGGAAGGAAAAGAACCCAATGAATAACATGTTACCCACAACGTATCAGCAGTTTATACACAAGTCCCGCTATGCTCGTTGGCTAGATGATAGTCAGCGTAGAGAGAACTGGGGTGAGACAGTAGAACGTTACGTTGACTTTATGGACGAGCATACCAGCACAAAACACAACTTCACGTTGCCTCAGAAGGACAGGAACGATATACTAGAAGGTATTCTTAATTTAGATGTCATGCCTTCTATGAGGGCTATGATGACGGCAGGGACAGCGTTAGCTCGTGATAACATTTGTGGATATAATTGTTCTTATATTCCTGTTGATAGTCCTCGTGCTTTTGATGAGTGTTGCTATATACTTATGTGTGGAACAGGAGTAGGCTTCAGCGTAGAACGCGAGAACGTAGATAAACTACCAGTGATAAGTGACACATTCAGTAACTCGTACACTGTGATACAGGTAGCAGACAGTAAACCCGGGTGGGCGAAAGCCTTGAAAGAACTCATTGCATTACTCTATGCAGGAGAAGTTCCTGTGTGGGATACGTCTGAGGTTAGAGAAGCAGGCTCTCGCCTGAAGATTATGGGTGGTAGAGCATCAGGACCTCAGCCATTAGAAGACCTGTTCAGGTTCTGTGTAGAGGTGTTCAGTAAGGCTAGAGGTAGGAAGTTGTACCCTATCGAATGTCACGACATCATGTGTAAGATAGGTGAGGTTGTCGTTGTCGGTGGTGTACGCAGGTCAGCCCTGATTAGTTTGTCAAACTTGAATGATGACCAGATGGCTCATGCTAAGAGTGGTCAGTGGTGGGACAACGAACCACAACGCGCTCTAGCTAACAACAGTGTGGCATATAAAGGCAAGCCAGAGATAGGAACGTTCATGCGTGAGTGGCTAGCCCTGTATGATAGTAAGTCTGGTGAGCGCGGTATCTTCAACCGTGATGCAGCCGACAAACAAGTTGCGAAGAATGGCAGACGTGAGACAGGACACATGTGGGGTACTAACCCATGCTCAGAAATTATTCTGCGTCCTTATCAGTTCTGTAACCTTAGTGAGGTGGTCGTACGTGAGAATGATGACCTACAGAGCTTGAAGCGTAAGGTTCGTTTGGCAACAATATTAGGCACACTACAGTCAACACTAACTGATTTTAAATACTTGAGGAAGATATGGAAGGACAACACAGAAGAAGAACGATTGTTGGGAGTATCCTTAACTGGTATTATGGACCACTCCGTCTTATCAAAGAACGTAGACAGCGCAAAGTGGCTACAGGAGATGAAAGAGGAAGCAGTCCGTACAAACAAAGAGTATGCCCAGATGCTTGGAATCCCACAGAGCGTTGCCATTACCTGTGTAAAGCCGTCGGGTACTGTGTCTCAACTAGTGGACGCGGCTAGCGGTATTCACGCTAGACACAACGACTACTATATACGTACGGTGCGTGGGGATAATAAAGACCCGCTCACTCAGTTCTTGATGAAGCAGGGTGTTCCTGCCGAACCTGATGTGATGAAGCCTAATTCTGTGACTGTGTTCAGCTTTGCTATGAAGTCACCACGCGGAGCAGTAACTCGTACTCAGCTTACAGCAATAGAACAGTTGGAGCTATGGAAGACATACGCTCTACACTGGTGCGAACACAAGCCTAGTGTCACTATCACAGTGAAGGAGCATGAGTGGATGGAAGTAGGTGCGTGGGTATATGAGAACTTCGACGTTGCATCAGGTGTGTCGTTCCTGCCACACTCTGACCATACATATCAGCAAGCTCCCTATCAGGACATAAACTCTGAGGAGTATGAGAAGTGGCAAGTAGCCCATAAAGATATTAAGATTGACTGGGAGAAACTTACTGACTTCGAGAAAGAGGACAACACCTCAGGTTCTCGTGAGTTAGCCTGTACTGCAGGAGTGTGTGAAGTTGTGGACTTGAATGCAGGATGATTATAGATTACGTACCTAACTGGTGGGAAGTCGGGATGATTATGGCTATTAGTATTAATACCGTAATCAACCTGATAGTATTCTTCAAGCATAGATTCAGAGGTAAAGATGGAAAAAGAAGACAAAATAAAAATAAACGATAAGGAATACTTTGTAGATTCCTTAACAGAACAACAGAAATATTTTCTACTTCAGGCTAGGCTATTGGAAAAGAAAGTAAACGATGCTAACATAGAACTAGCACAATTAAGAATGGCTATGAATGCGTTTACGGACAAACTCATACAGGACTTAAAGGAGAAGGATAGTGAGTCTACATCCGACGGTGAGCAACAGAAAGAAGTTTGACATAGACTTGTGTTACGGCAAGGTTCGAGAGAAGCGTGTCGCTAACATGTTGCAGGATAAGAAGATAGAAGTGAAGTCAGAGCGTGACATGTGGGCGCGTACTGGTAACATAGCTATCGAATACGAATCCTATGGCAAACCCTCTGGTATATCAGCCACGGAATCAGACTACTGGTTTCACAATCTTTGTATAGGGGATGAAACGTTCGCAACATTGGTATTTGATGTTCCCTCGTTGAAACGTATCATAGATAATCTAGACGAAAAACGCACTGTGTCGGGCGGGGACAACAGTGCGTCTAAAATGTATCTCGTTAGTCTGCAGAAACTATTCTCTACAGACGTTATAAAGGCTTATAAGAATGCCGAAAAAACCTAAAGCAGAACTGTTTACTTTTACCTGTAAATTAAATACAGATGGAAACGTAGAGCTAGAGTATAGTGCGGTTAATCCCGACGATTTTGCTAGGACAATGGAAAACAAGTTCCCTCAGTATGATGGAACGTTTAAGGTGTCGTCACTAATACGGTTTTTGAAAGAAACTGCAGATGATATTCTTAGCAAATCAGGAAGATATGTATAATGTTTACAACATTTATTATGGCATGTGCCATGCTCCCAGCCTCAGACGTGAAGTGTACTGAGTGGCAGGATATTTACGGACCTTACTCAGAATACTCCCAGTGTGTAGATAGAGCTTACGAAATGATGGAGAGCATAGATATGTATCTAGCAGTTCCATCAGGCATACCACATACGTACGGATTTAAGTGTGTGCAAACAGGAAGTATCTAGGACTTCTTCTTCATGCTACCACCGTAGCGCATCTTCTTCATCATGCCACCGCCCATCATATTCTGCATCCCCATGCCCTGTTGTGTGCGTGGTTGCATAGGTGCTGACATACCACCCATTGCCATTGGTTTACGTACAGATGAACCATAAGCGTAGGTCTTCATCATGTTACCGCCCTTGCCCATCTTCTTCATTTCGCCACCGTGACCCATTTTTGGTTTCATCATACCGCCACCTGCCATTTTCTTAGCTCCTTTTTTGTTTCTTAGCATAGCAAAATCTTCTTTACCAATTTTGCCATCCTTATTTGCATCTAATTTAGTTTGATTACCTTTTAGATTACCCTTCATTTTCATTGCACTCTCTCTTGTTCTAGAAGTTCTTGTTCTTTTTCTTCCTGTACCATAATTCCTCTTTCTGAAATAGTAGGTACATCTATTCCAAAGAGTTGATTCAGAGCGGGTAAAACATCCCCCTCTGTTCTTAATATTCCCCCCTCACCTGCTAATAAGTAAACCTTAAGTCTTTGTCCTAAAATTTTTATATCTTTCTTTTCAACAGCCTTTGGGTTGGATAAAATTTTTCCTATCACTCCAGCTATGCTTCTATCTTGAAGTAACGCTTTTACTAAGTTTTGATTTCTTCCAAGCATTACCCTAAGACCTACTTCGGCAGTAACATACTCGACACTGACTAAACCTCTAGCCACGTTAAATACACGAGCTATAAGGCTATCTATAGACATACCTTTTGTATCTGCCGTTCCTTTTAAGTTAAGTCCGTCACCAGTAGCAAAGCTTGCCCAGTTAGCGATATCTTTCATATGTCCTGCGTGTTCTTTACCCAGAACTGTCTCCATCACTAAAAACTTTTTAGGGTCGTTTGTGTGGTCTATAAGTACACTTACGTCGCTAAGTTCCTCAAGAGCATCGTTCATTCCTGAATTTCTTATGTATCTATGCCCTGCCTTTTCCATTAAACCACGGGAATACATAAAAGCTAAAGATGTGTTTACTTCCTCTGCATTTAATCCCTCATTAACTAAACGTTTTTTAAGGTTCATAATACTAGTGGGGTCAGCATTTAAGAAATATGTGTCAAAAAATGCACTTGGGTTGTTGGCTGTCTGTCCCATTGCACCTAGTAACTTTTTAAGTGCGTTATCTTCAATATCTAGTTCTGTTTGAGCCGATGTTCGTAAAGCAGAACCCACCGCGTTACCCTGTTCTACTATATCTGCAAGTCCTTCTTGATACATTTCATTTGTTTTTAAAAGCTCATCTACACTTGCAAACTCACCAGAAAGGTCAGAATTTTGTGCATACCTTAACTCAAAATCTCCCTTCTCATTTATGACAGGGATTCTTAATTCTTTATGCGCTTTAGAAAATACAGCAGCTCTTTCAAAATTGTATTCACCTAGTTTTAATCTTTGTAACTCCGTTACTTTAGACTTAGGTCTTCTTGCTTGCAACTCTGGGGGTACTAGTGATGCTTCAGGAAAATTATAATCAACACCCCTTATCTTACCTATAGAACTGAATAACACGTCCTCACTCTGTTGCTTAATCATCAACTCAAGAATTTGTGAAAAAGTATTTGCAGCATGGTATTGTGTTTCGTCGCTTAAGTCGAAGGCAAACTCCCCATTAGATGCTCTTCTAGCACCGAGGTATGGCATCAACTCCTGCATACTATTCCGTAACTCTGCAAGAGCGTCTTCCGTATTTTCTCCCTTACCTTCAAATACACGTTTATAACTCTTTGCCATTTTTTGAAAAGGATAATCAGGACGCATTTTTGGGTTACGATAGATAGGTCTTTCCTTTTTTATAGCATCACTTACCTCTTCTTTTGACACCCCTGTAGGTAATCCTGTTTCTGGGTCTAGCACTTTTACATCAGGGTCTATCTCTGTTTCAAAACGAAGTATATTTCTATCGACATTACCACCATATGTTCCTCGCTCGAACGCGTCTCCCATCTCTTTTGCATAGTGCGCTCTAGATAAAGTTAATAAATTAAACACAGTGGCTGATGAATCAACAGCCTCTATAGACTCATCTATGGCTTTTATAAACTCCTTATCTATCTCTACTTCAGTGCGTAGATTTCCCTTGTTCTCATTCGCTCTTATGGCTCTCTGAACAAAGTATCTACGTAAATCTTCTGCCTTACTAGGACGAGCTACGAAAAGGGAGAATGGGTCTTCACCTTTTGTCGTTGCTATATAATGTGCAAGCTCTGCAGGAGTAGTGCCATTGAAGCTACTATTTTTTCTAGTTGTTTCTATCATTGTACCTATATCTTGATATCCTGCTCCCTGTAAACCTTGCACAGCCATTAGATTAAGAGTCTTTTTTAATAGCGCACCCTCTTGTCTAAAAAATTCTTTACCACCTGTAAAATAAAAATCAATAGGTTTATTCTTATACTCATCGTCCAGACTAAAAAGTTTACCTACTAAATTTCCTAAGTTTACTTGGACATTATTGGTAACCTCATACTTTTCTAAATCTTTATATCCTGCTCTTGCTCTTTCGTATCGCATTCCCTTTATGGTGTTAAAAAGGTCGCCAGACAATTTTTGTATTTCAGCTTCATATTCTGTGACACTCATATTTGTAGAGAAAGCCTGTATGCTCATTGCTCTCTCTTCTATTCTAGTCATTAATAATCCTGCAACTTCTTCAGCCGTATTCATTCTGTCCTTGACTGTTTGAGGACTGTCAATTCCAGAGGCTAATCTTAACTTTGTAAGTTCAGATACAGTTGTAGCATCTACAGTATCTGTGTTTTTTATAAACTCGTCTACTCTGGCATCTAATAGTTGTTTCTTGTCACCAATTTTTCTCCTACCCTCAACAGAAAGATTTTCAAGAACCATAATCATACTTTGAATAGGGTCATTGCTATCAAGTTTTATACCCTTAGAACCTAATGATTGTGTCAATACTTTAAGCTGGGTATCCATTCCTATAAAAACTTGTTCTTCTTGTGCTAAAGCTCTGTAAGCATCTTCTAACTTACTTGCTCCTGTTATTCCCTTTTTCATGTCACTAGGTCTTACTTTTACTGACATGTTTTGTAGGGCTACTAGTGGGGCTAAACCTGAAGCGTGGGCAAGAGTTAAATGCAAGTTCGCCATATTTTCTGCTACTTCTGCGTCTGTTAGAACTCTGTCTCCGTTGCTATCAACGATATTTTTCATCCGTGTCTTAAGGCTATCCATTACGTTACTGTAATTTACTAAGCTATCATATATTCTTTTCTGCATATTGAGCTTAGGCCCGCCCGGAGTTATTTCAATATCTGTTTTTGCAGAACGTAGAAACCTTGAAAATGTATCTATAGCCTTTATATGATTATCGTTTAGGTTCAACCCCATTCTATCTGCGGCCGCTCTTATCTCTTTTAAATCGTTGTTGATAAGCATACCGGGGGTTACTACTGATAAGAAATCAGAGTTCGCTAAAGCAAACCCCATCTCTTCAAGACCTGCAGTTGTTTCTTTACCTACGGGAACGAGACGAGCAGCTCCATATCCTGTAGCTAGAATTGTTTTACCAGTAAGCGGAGCTATCAGTGGTGCAACTAGAGCAGTCAGCATGTAGGATACATCTTCATTAAAATTTAATTTTTCAAATGTAACACCTGAAATTTGAGGGGCAAGAGCTAGTGCAGGCACTATGAAAGCGTCATCTACAAGGGCTTGTTTAGAGTAAGGATTAATAAAACGCCCAGTTCCTGACCTGTTGGTATACGTTGCCTTAGACTTTATTAGGAATGCAAGTTCTGCTTTTGCATCTTTTAGTTGAGACACCTCTTGTGATACATTAATATTGTTAGTTTTGCCATTTGAAATTTTATTTTCTAAACTTACTATATTTTGTCTAACAGAATCTATGTTGTCATTGTACTCAGTCAGACCATCTAGGAAGGAGTTCATGTTCCTTCCTCTCTGTATAGTTCCTGTTGTTATCGCTGGTGCGAGTCCAAATGTAATTCTATCCCATGCTGTTTGGAAAGTGTTTTGAACAACGTTTCTTTCCTGTCTTCTGATAGCATCTAATAACTGATAATCTGTTAAACCTCTAGCAAAGTCAGGGTTTAAGGTTCTAAATGATTCAATTTTATCAACATACTTCTGTCCTTTTGCAACGTTCAAGAACATATTTACCTGAGTTAAAGGCATAATATTTGAAGCCCATACAAACATAGCCTCACTGCCTGTGAGTTGTTTAAAAGAATTATCTAATAGTTTTGCCGCTACTGGTTCTACAGTGCTAAAATCATCCTCATATATGGGTGCGCCCTCTTCAGTTGTTTTATACCT
>MDTE01148125.1_pt1 | contig 13144 bp, 10 predicted proteins | sample 811231 | NCBI WGS metagenome assembly MDTE01 (sample SAMN05326651, study PRJNA326480) | marine metagenome | isolation source: seawater | place: Indian Ocean: Red Sea | collected 2010
AGAGAAGGGAGGATGGGGCTTTGCCCGACATTGCCGCTCGTCGTTTGATGCTGTTTTATTAGTCTACCAAAACGAAAAATTGTTACACCCCTACACGCCACCCTGACCAGAACTGTACGCTTGGAGTACCACCCCCGAGATCATGCGAGTCGCGTCCACGTACCTGTCCGTGCACCGCGACACGCAGGTGGCCTCGCCACTGCTCAGACTGGGGCCGGGCTTCGTGATGCACTTCGCGAAGCACTTCTCCCTCACCGTCTGCGGTGGTGGTCGGGAACGATAGTCAGCCTCGGCTTCGAGGTGGAGGGGGGCGGCGGATTGAGAGCGGCAGGAAATAGGTCGAGGACCAGATCGGGGGTCTCACCGTGAAGAATTCCTGGGCGTAAGCGTTGGCGAGTTCCGCCTGCACCTGTTGTTTCACCAACTCCGAGTTTTGGCTGTCCATTTCTGCCGAGAGCGTCCGCGCGACGTCAAGTGGGGCGGCGACGGCGACCGGACCGAACTCAATCGCAGTCCAACATGGTCGGTTGCAATTTCGGGGCGAGCGAGCGGCAAAATCAACTGTTTTTGAAGACTGAATTTCATATGCTGAGGTGTTTTGACGTGGCTGCGACCTTCACACGAGCGGTCGATCGATCCTGGCCCCTGAAAAAGCGGCGCTTGGTGAGCGACTTTGAACAGAGCGCGATGGCGTCATCGGGAACGCTCGCTGGAATCGACCAGACCACCAAGGAGCAAATCGCGGCTGCCGCGAGCAACGTCCACGTGCCGAAGGTCGAGATGTCGTCCAAGCCAATCTCCCCGTGGTATAACGTGAAGCAGGCTGGCGGCCTCACCCCGCTTGAGATGGGATTGAACTTCGGGCTGGTCGGCGCTAGCTGCGTCGCGGCGCAGGGAACCGTGCACTGGACGCGCACGGCGATGGTCCAGCAGCAGTTGGCCGGCATGCGCGGAGAGGTTCCACTCGGGATGATGGCACAGACTTCCGCCATCTTCCGCTCCGAGGGGATGCGGGGCCTGTACCGCGGCTTCTCCGCCGCTGCGTTGCGCGAGGCGACGTACAGCAGCCTGCGTTTTGGCCTGTACGAGCCGCTCAAGGTGATGATGGACACCAGCGACGGCAAAGAGGAACTCGCTGTGTGGAAAAAGGTCACCGCGGGGCTCGTCGCGGGCGCTGGCGCGGCTGCCATCGCGTCTCCCTCCGACCTCATCATGATCCAGATGGCGGCGAGCAAGCAGTTCCCACCGCCGTCCATGTACCAGGTGGCGAGTCAGGTGATCGCCAAGGATGGCATCGCGGGCCTGTACAAGGGAATCGGCACGACTGTGACGCGCGCGGCGGTGCTCGGCGCCACGAAGATGGCCACCTACGACGTCGTCAAGACGGAGCTCAGGAAGAACGGTTGGGCGGAGGGTCCCGGTTTGGTGTTCGCCGCATCCGTCGTGACTGGCCTCGCAATCACCATCACAACCTCGCCGGCTACGAACATGCAGACGATCATCATGAGTGGGAAAGCGGCGGGAGGTGGGAGCGGGATGTTGTCGGCGGCCCAGGACATCTTGCGGCGCCAGGGTCCGGTAGGTTTCTTCCGAGGCTTTGGCATGCAGTGGGCCAGGTTCGGGCCGTACGCGGTGGTGCAGTTCGCGGTGTGGGAGAGCCTGAGGAAGGCATGCGGCATCGGAGCCATCTGAGAGGTGGGGACTCGACGGATTGCGATTCGACGATAGCAAGGAGGGGTGAGGATGAAGAGCCCCTTCCACGTTAGCTCTTGACTGGAAATGGCCCAAATTTGTCGTTCCACCCCAATAAATAAGTCAACTTTTGGTGACTGACGAGCTGTGCAGCATGACAGATCTGCGTCACGCAATCCGGGAGTGGATTTTCCAGTCCGGAATATCTCGAGCGACAGGGGTACGGTACGGGAGGGCGCGTGCACCAGACCTTCAAGGCGCCCTGTCACGCGACCAACGCACCGCGAGGAAGATGACAGGATGTTGTTACCGCGTGAGCACCCTGCGGCGTCTGAGCACCACCAGTGCCCTCGTGCGCAGCGCCGGTACTCGATCTCGGCGGGCAGCTCAAGCGATTATCCCGATGATCTCCCGACGGGCTGAGTCACCCCGCCCCGCAGCCACCAGACCGGGGGCGACGGGGGCGATGCCGACGGGGATGTTTGGGTGGCGCGGTAAACATTGGGGTCGTATTGGCGGCGCGGGGACGTATTCGCGTCAACTATGGTCCCCCCCGCGCGCCTCTGGAGCCACCCTCGCCGAAGAGGGGGTGTCCTCGGCGGTGAATCGTCAGGAGGAGGAAAACGAGGGCTCCACGATCCTCTTCACCGTGGAGGGCATGAGGTGCGGGGGATGTTCCGCGGCGGTGCAGAAGGTGCTCGTCGCAACCCCGGGCGTGTCGCGTGCGGCGGTCAACCTCGTCACGGAGACCGCCGCGGTGGAGCTCGCCGCTGGGGCGTCGGAGTCCACCATCGCCGAGTTCACCAAGGCTGTCGGGGACAAGGGATTCACCATGTCCCCCCGCCCCGTGGGCCGCGCCGCAGAGGTGGCCGCGATCAAGGCAGAGGCTCGACGTGCGGAAGAGATGGAGCGTACGAAGTGGGACCTGTACAAGGCGTGGGGGCTGACGGGCCTCTGTCTGGTCACCCATACCACCCATCACCTGCACCACTTTGGGCTACACGAGTACGCGCACGGCGAGCTGCTTACCGCGCTCGGGCAGCCGTGGGTCGGGGGAGCCATCGCCGTGCTAGCCCTCGCGGGACCCGGGGCGGGGATCATGCGAGAGGGATTCAAGGCTTTATCGAACGGTGCCCCGAACATGAACTCACTCGTGGGCGTGGGCGCCTCGGCAGCCTTTGCACTGTCCATTGCGGGGGCGCTCGCCCCCCCCGTCATCGGTGACTACGGCGTACCGGTCAACAACGACTTTTTCGAAGAGCCCGTGCTGCTCCTCGCGTTCATCCTTCTCGGGCGAGCGCTGGAATCGCGCGCCAGGGCCAGGGCCGCCTCTGATCTTCGATCATTGTCCACCTTGCTTCCACTGGACGCGAGACTCGTGGTGGCGGACAAGCTCCCAGAGGTTGGGGACGACGCCGACCCGATGACGGTAAGTGTGGACCGCCTGGCGCTGCGACCAGGGGATCTGGTACGCGTCCTTCCAGGTGAGGTCATACCAGTAGACGGTGAAGTCGTGTCCGGCGCCGCGGCGGTGGACGAGGCGACGCTCACTGGGGAACCCCTCCTTGTGCCAAAGGCTGGCGGCGATCAGGTCTCTGTGGGTACTGGCGTGTTCGAGGGACCGCTCACCGTCAGGGCCACCACTGCAGGTGACGGTAGCGTCGCGGCAGGGATCGCACGGACTGTTGCTGACGCACAGGCTCGCGCCGCACCCGTGCAGCGGCTCGCGGATGCCGTCGCGGGTCCCTTTGTGTACGGAGTCATGGCTGCCTCGGTGACAACTTTTGCGTTCTGGAACTTTGCTGGCGATGCCTTCTTCCCCGGAGCGCTCTTGGAGGCATCTGGGGGCGCTGGGGCGACGCTGGGGGCCTTAAAACTCGCCACAGATGTTCTCGTGGTGGCGTGTCCGTGTGCCTTAGGTCTAGCGACCCCGACCGCGGTCCTTGTTGCCACTTCTGCTGGCGCCCGGCTTGGGCTGTTGCTGCGGGGAGGGGATGTCCTGGAGGCTTCCGCCCAGATAGACACCGTGGCGCTGGACAAGACGGGCACGATCACCGAGGGAAAACCCAGAGTCACGGGTGTAGCATGTGCCAGTGACGAACTCACCAGTGCGGACGTGCTGAGGCTCGCGGCGGCTGTGGAATTGACGACAACGCACCCTTTGGCGGCTGCTGTGGAAGAGGCTGCCACTGCGGCAGTCACTGCCGATTGGGGACCCCAGAACACTCAGCCCCGCGCTGACGACGCCGAAACATCTCCGGGTCGTGGTGCGGCGGCCAATGTCGAGGGGAAACGCGTGTACGTGGGCAACCCAGAGTGGGTCGAGTCACAAGTGGGTGCCCCCGCCGGGTCAGCGGCTGCACTGAGCGCCACTGCGGCGGACAACTCCGAAGCAACCGGTGGGCCGGCAGCTGCCGCGTGCAGTCTCGTCGCCGTGGGCATAGAAGGTGAGGGTATCATCGGTGCCATAGCACTAGCGGATAAGATCAGGCCCGGTGCCGCCGGCGCGGTCCGTCGACTGGTTGATATGGGCCTGAAAGTGGTGATTCTCTCTGGCGACAGGCAGCCGGCTGTGGATGCCATCGCCCAGGAGCTCGGTCTTGGAGGTAGTGTGGTAGCCAAGGGTGGTTTGCTTCCGGCTGACAAGGAAGCGTTCGTGAAAGGACTACAGGAGCGAGGCGCGAAGGTTGCGATGGTCGGTGACGGCATCAACGACGCCCCAGCGCTTGTTGCTGCAGATGTGGGAATGGCTGTGAGCGGCGGCATGGAGGCCACGGCGCAGGCCGCCGGTGTCGTCCTGCTTGGCGATAACGACGACGGAAAGTCCGGGGCTGCAGGCGGCGGCGTGGGTCAAGCCGCGGACGCGATCGAACTGGGTCGTTCCGCGCTCTCGAAAATTCGTCAGAATCTTGGATGGGCTCTGGCGTACAACTTGGTCGGGATCCCGGTTGCCGCTGGAGTGCTGCTCCCGGAGTATGGGATCAGTCTCAACCCGGCCGCAGCTGGTGCGATGATGGCGCTCTCGTCTGTAGCTGTGGTCACAAATAGCTTACTGCTTAAGGTTCCCGGTGGTGTGGAGCGTGCGGGCGCTCCAGGTGATGGACTCATCAAAAGACCCAGTGCCCGCCCGGTGCCAGCCCGGTGAGGACATGAGGCATCATAAAATTTTTTTAAATGGTAATCTTCTCACACTTTACTTTACATCTAAACACTACAGAAATTGATGATCTTACTCGCACTACTGTACATTTCACAAATACTCACAATGGTCAGACCGCGACGGGGCTGCCCTCTCGATCCCGATCTTGCGGTGCCACGTCGAACTTTGTGCCGACGAGCTCCTCGCTGAGTTCCCAGAGCCTTCTCCCGAGCCGTGCATCCATTGCCTCAAAACTCGGGGACTTCTCCCCGAATTCGGGTGCAAAAATGCCCCTGAGAAAGCCGTATATCATGCCCTCCTCTGGCAGGTAGTAGTCGGGGGGGCCGCAATAGTATGCCCCCTGTGTTTCACCTGTATTCCTGCCGAGTACCATATGAGTGGTGAACATTCCCGCAGTCTCCAGCGACGTTGCAAGCGGAGGGTAGTTGAAGGCGAACTTAAGCAGCGCTTGAACGGGTGCGCTCTGATTCCGGAATAAACCAGATGTCGGGACGAACCCCGGGCTGAACACGTTGCAGACCACATCTGCGTCGTCTCCGAGTGACTCTCGGAGCCGCCTCGCCAGTTCCCTTGCAAACAGGACACCGCATAGCTTGCTGTCCTTGTACGCCTTGTTGCCGTCGAAGTCGCCGCCGTCGCACATCTCGAAATCTGGGCCTAATTCAAGACCAGAAAGATCACCGAGGGTCGGGACCGCGCCGTTCCTGCCGTCCGGGCTCTCGGCATTGTGTATCTCTCCACTTGTGATGACAATTCGCTTTCGAGCCCCAGCTGTTGAAAGAAGTTTGGGCAAGAGCCCTTGGCAGAGGAGAAAGTGGCCGAGATGGTTCACTCCGATGGTCTCTTCGAACCCCTGCTTGGTACGCTTGGCTGTTTGAGGCCCGGCGGCCATACCCATGGCGGCTCTGTCAGGAGCAACCCCCGCGTTGAGCACGATAGCTGAAAAGGACTCGTACGCGACGTCATCCACGAATTTCTTGATCGAAGATAAGTCCGCGAGGTCTATCCCAACGGCCTCAAGGGAGCCCGTCCCGGTCGTGCCAGAAGCGGCGACGATCGATTTCACTGCCTTTTCCGCTTTTTCTTCGGTGCGCCCGGCGACGATCACCCTGCATCCCGCTTCGTAGAGCTGCCTCGACGACTCCCAACCGATTCCCGATGTTCCCCCGGTGACCAGGACCGTGTGCCCGATTGTTGGGGCCACCAGTTGCCGGGGGTCGATCCCGCGGAAAACCCGGGTTTCCCCGACTCCGGCGGCGCGAACGACCCGTGATGGGGCTCGACTCTTGGTTCGTCGAAGAGTAGACGCACGGAGGGGCAGTAAGACGGTGGAAGACATGTCGTGACCGGGGCGCCTTCCAAAGTAGCTTAACCTGGCTGCCGGAAAAGTAACAAGATGGCGGCGACTGGAATGTTTTGATATGGATCAGATCTCTTGTGGTGGCAATTTTTCAAACCGAGTTTTCAGGGTTCGCACATGGTTCCTAATAAAGTGGTCGATCCTAAAAAGCTTTTTACTCATATCCGACCCGCACTCCCCTTGAGCTTGTGTAAGTGTTAGTGATTGAATTTCAATTCTAAAGTTGCTATCCTCGAAGGCGCGACCTTCGCAACACTTATTTCCTCGGAGAGTCCTGCCTCTCGGAGGGAGTTGCTGTCGCACCGGGCATGCCTCCGCCCGCGGCTGCATACATCATCATCGCCATATACATCGCGTTCGGGTCCATAGATGGCGCGGCAGGAGGCGCGGGAACTCCCCCAGGGTTGCCTCCAGACATCATCGCCATCATAAACGGATTGAACACTGCGCCAGGAGGAAGCTGAGGAGGAGCCGCGGGCACCGGTTGAACCGCAGAAGGTGAAGCTGCTGCCAACGTCTCTTTCGTAACCAATAATCTGGCGTGAACCGTGCGAGCGTTTGCCATGAATATCGGCCAAGTCTCTCCACCGAGAACTCTTGGCACACCGTGCTCGTCGGTGTACGCAACTTGAAGTGTCGAAGGATCGTAGCGACCGCCAGTAGGTGGAGGAGCTCCTGCTATACCAGCCAATGTGCAATGCAAAGCATCAAACGAGGAGAGCGCAGCTAGAGATAGCGTCCGATGGATGGTTGGTCCAGTTTCACCCTGTCCTGTTGTATCTCCCGCTGCTGGAAACGTTGCGAGCTCAACAGTGCAGCTCACGCTTGGTGACAACGATCCAGCCATGCCAGCACTAGCGGCAGCCATCGCAGCAACTGCAGCAGCAGCAGATGCAGCAGCAGATGCGCCCATCGCAGACTGCGTTGCTGCTGCTGTGGCGGAAGTATGTAAATTTTCAAATGAGAACGGTGCCTTTGACGGCGTCGGTCGGACCGTTCCCGAGCCAGGTGCTGATGCTGCCGGCACAGAAGCCGGCCATCTGCCAAAACCAAAAGCCGCAGGCATCATTCCACCGAGCGCACGCATCATATTCTCTTTATGATGAAGCTCGTCTAAAGCGGATGCGGCCGCTGACAGAAGGGGTGATGCCAAAAATGGGTTTTGCGCGCCAAACGGCATACCGCCACTGTGCACGTCCTTCGCGCCTGGATCTGGCATCCATCGAGGCCTCTTTACTCCACCATTTGCTCCCTGCTGCTTCGAAGCTGCTGCATTCCGACTCCCAGCGGACCATCTCATGTGCTTTGGACAATGTTTGTGACCGGGAACCGCCATCTCTGAGCAGCGCCAGTTTTTACCATCGTTTCTGCTGCATCGTATCTGGCCCACGGGAACCTCCACAGCAGCCCCGCCCTTTTTTGTCCCGCCGCCCTCCTTTGCCTTCCCAATCGCCGCACCACTTCCGAATCCAGTGGTGGCCTGGGCGCGCTTCTGTGACTTCGCGCTTGGAGATACTGTTGGCTGTTCAGTGGGAAGTTCTAGCTCGACTCTTTCGCGTATCTTGTTCAGTATCCAATCCTTGTTGTGAACCTTGGTGGGGACTCCGAAAATCTCCTCGTACTTGCTCTGGAGCTGGCGGGTTGACATTGCTTGCCTCAACTTCTCTTGCGTGGACGTCGCCTTCTGCTGGTTCTCCGGCTGCTCTTCCATCTTCCTCTCCGTAGGGTCCGATGTACCGCGATCGTTCGCAGCATCGATAGCCTTCTCGGGCGTCTTGCCCGCCACGTCGGCAGCCGCCGCCCCCTGGTCAGTCTCCTCCTTGACCTCCTTCTCCTTGTTCTTGTCTGCGACGTCGTGTCTCCTCAGACGAGGGCGTTTGGCATCCCCAATGACCGGTTCGTGACACTGTAAGTCGACCGCAGTCTCGGCGTTGGTTTCATCATCGTTTGGGTCACTTAAGTCACTACCCGCATCGCCCGCGTGTTCGCCACTGGAGGTTTGCGCATTTTCCCCGCTGGAGGTCTGCACGTGTCTCTCGAGCGGGCCGCCGGGTGAGGTCTTCCACTTCTCGACCCTCTGCGGCTCTTGATCCTCCATCGCCGGCAGCGCGCTCTTCGGATGAAAAGCCGTCGCTGACATGACGTCCTCTGCGATGTCGAAACGTGTGTTGACGTGGCAAAGTCAGGAAAGGGTGGTGCAACAACACTCTCAGTCACCGTGGCGACCTTTCGTTGAGTCTGACTGTGCCCATATTCATAAGATTCCCAAGGGTGGACCCTTCGCCGGGAGGATTCCGGAGGATGCAGGGCGTTCGAAAATACAATGTGACGACATAAATTCGGGCGTCCGAGAGTCAGTGTCCTCAAGAACTCACGAGCGACGCGCGACAACCCGGTCGCCGCTTGCAAGAGATTCACGGGAAAAGACGGCCCGAATGGAAAACCCGGGCAATTACCACCGGACGGAGAGGACGGAGAGGACCGGGCGTCGCGCCATAATCGAGCGCAAAGTCGACACCAATCTTCGCCAAAACTAGGTTATTTTCGGGGAGAAAGATCGAATATTCGTGCAAAACCTCGCGGCGTCATGGGCCGTGCTTCACTCACGTCACGGGGAGGTGCACCGCAGGAGGGAGATAGATGCCCGCTGGTGGCCTTTTCTTTATTCGTTCGGGGAGGTGCGACGGCCCGCCAACGAGGCCGTCGCTTCGCACTAATGACTCCCGCGGCCGAGAAAGACCCGCGGGGCTTTTGGTTAGCTCGAATATCCCCGAGCGAGTGCGAATCGAACGCGCCCGCGCGTCTCTATGACGAAGCCTCGCTCCCGGAAACACGGTTTCGTTTGGGGCTTTTCGCGGGAGAAAGTTCTGAAATTCCGATCTCGACAGAGAAATCTCTGACTGCGTTGCTGTGCGATGCAGATGATTCATTCATTACAATTAGAATCGCAGACGCTGACGTGTAATGCCACGTGGCACATGCCAGGATGCAGCGATTTCTTTTTTGGTTGCTGAACCATCAGCATCGCCCACAGATGAGTTCCCTCCAAAACGGAAAAAAAATCTCAGGAGCCTGTTCAGACTGTCGTGGGGTTCGACTCACAGGCTCCGGCTGGCTTGAACAGGTCGTTCCCAGCGGCAACCACAGCCATACATAAGACCGCCGCTCGGCGCTTTAGACTACGCGCTCAATATTGGAGAAATCCACCTTATGGTCGTCGTCGAGGACCTCGAAGGTCACGCCAGTGGCCTGCGACGGGTGCGCGGGGGAGGGGAGTTGAGCGCAGCTCAGGTGGGGAGGCGTCGCCGATTGGTTGCGGAATCGGACGGGAGCGCTCACCTTGACGGCATCGACGAACATTTTCCCGCCAGCCACCGCGGGCGTAAGTACTCCGCCGATGAAAGGAAGCCTGAATTACGCGAGTTGTGTTCAGTCAGCGGGATGGAGACACAGGATGTCCGGGAGAGTGGACCGTCGCTGGAAGGCTTATTGCTGGAGGCAGCGGGACATGGGTGACTTACTCTTCGCGCTTGGTCGTCAGGAGCATGGTCATTTCGACGGCAAACCTGGCGGTCTCGTCGTATCCATCTCCTCCAGATATCTTCGTCTGAGGTGGGGTAAATATCATTCACGAGGTGATGGCGTGGTTCCAAAGTGAGCACGCTTACCCGAATCTTGGAGCCATCTTCGGCAGTGGCGTGAAAGTAGTAGTCGATGAAGAGCTTGGAACGAACGTCCTCGGCGAGTCCATCGCCGAGCTGCAGAGGAGCAAAATGACGTCAGCGACTAGAAAAATACACGAAATCTCTCAAACGCAAATTGTGCTCGAGGGGCATTCAGGAAAAACATGGAAGTCCAAATGAGACAACCCACCCCGAATAGTTTGCCTTCTTTCTTCAGGTTCTCCTCCTCCTTCTTCGAGCTTGTGTTAGCTGATGTGACCTCCTTGGCCACCTGCTCCGACGGGAAAAGAAGGTGTTCGCTGTAATTCAAATGTCTGCCGTACGGATCTTCGCCGAGGTCCGCCAACAGCCAGTTCGAGCGCCTGATCAGGCGGGTATCGTAGAACGCGTATGTGAACGGCCCCGACCAGCCATCAAACTCTGGGAAATACTCAACCTTGGCGAGAACCTTGTCGGAGTCCTCGGGTCGTTTGCCATCGCCAACCGTGCCACCGAGAGCGAACGGATCACCCATGATTTTGACAAATTTACCCATCTCGGCGGTCATGGCTGCGCGCGTGGCGAGAGTGCCTCCTGACGGGGCACCGCCGTTGCTGGTGATGAAGCATCGCAATGTCTTCAACTCGGCGTCAGTGACCTTCTTGAGCTCCTCGGCGGTGAAAAACGCGGCCAAGTCGGGTAGACCTCCGGCTCCGGCGGAGTTCGGGCAGATAATGACATTTCTCTTCTTAGCCCAGTCGTGCAGCGGGATCAGCTTGTGCGTAAAGGGCACCTCGCCGTTGACATCGACGTAATCGCACTCGAAGTCGATGCACGCCTCGACGAGGAGGGGAGCGTTCGTCTTGATGAAAGGGCCAGCGACGTTGAGCACGCACCGACATTTCTGCACCATCTTGCGTATATCCATGGAGTTCGAGATATCGGCCTTGAAGATCTCTGGTCTATACGTGGCGTCTGGGAACTTTGCGAGCATCTCGTCAAGACGATCCGAGAGCTTGCTTGGGGTTCGACCGGCCAACGCGAAGGTAACTTCGCTGCCGAGGCCGCGGACGTGCTTGTAGATGTACTCGAGAACGAGGGATCCGGTGTAGCCCGAGGCGCCGTACACGACGAACGTGAACGGTCGTTCTTCTTTTTCGACCGTCTTTCCGAAATGCAGCCGGAAAAACTCTCGCAGCTCTCGCTCCTTCAGGGTCTTCCAGTACTTCTCCATCAGGTCGCGGTTTCCCTCGAAAAAGTGCTTGCACAGAGCATTCTTGATGACGTCGGGCTGCATGAGAGAGTCGAGGAATTCGTTGGGAATGTACACGCCCTCATCGCCCGGTACTTTGAATTGGATAGACATGGCGCGATGTTCTATCGCGCGTGCTGAGCTCACGCCTCCTGTTTGGGCGTGCTCGACGCGCCGAAGAACTTCCTCGACTCCTTCACCCTCGGGAATAACGCACGCGTCGATCGGCCTCCCATCGAGCTCGCATACGCAATTCAGTTTAGAGGGCTCAAAATACGACATAAATGGCAAGTGATAGCCATGATAATCAGTCATAAATTTCCCCGCGGATATTACCACGATGAGCGAAAATTAACCACAGCGGTTTAGTCAGGTTGCGCTAAGTAAACTTCCCTTCGGAAAAAAATTAAGATCAGGGCTCCCCAACGGAAGGAGAAAATGGCCTCAAGAATCCCGGTCAACACTGTCCCGGCAAACCCGACCCACGGTTGCCATGGGAAAGGGAGGGGTGGCGGTTGCCGCCCAGAAGAAACGCGATGAGTCGTACACAGTGGCGGAAGAGGCGCCAAGCGGTTCGCTGAAGCGGGTAAGTCGACACAGCCAGGCAATCCAGCCTGGGAGGGCACGTACCTAAATTAGGCGCGCCACCTTTGGAACCCACTGGGTTTGTTGGAGCGAAAAGGGTTCGCCGACGTCGCGCGGTTTTCCGAGACGCTCACCTCAGAGTGCTATTGGTCCATGCCACTCGGCGTAACCCACGGTCTCGTCGGGCGACACTCCGGCGATCGCGCCTGCGACGAGCGCCGCGTGCTGCGGTCATTTTACCCCGATTCGGTCCAATTTTAGGTCGGAAGCGGAATTAAGCCCTCGCTGACGATCTCCCCCCTCCCCTCGTCTCTTTGCAGCCCAAGTTCCGTCCTCAGCCTCCTCCAGAGGCAGAGTACGGAAATTATCCCGCGAATATCATGTACGACAGGCGCGTGATCCGCGGAAGCACGTACGCGGCGCAGTCTCTGCACTCGACGGGCCCAGAGTTGAAGCCCACGAAAAGGACGCGTTCAAAGCCGCCGCGGACACCCGAGCCCGTCGAAGGCCGACGGCACATGGACATACAGACGGAGCAGTACCTCGAGGAACTGGTGGACACGGTCCCCGAGTCTGATGTGACGACGCAGACGGATGCGTTCATGGATAGACCGCCAACGCCTCTCTTCGTCCCGATGAAGATTGGCATCGACGTCCAGACACAGATTGAGGACGGCGACCTCTTCGACTTTGACTTTGAGGTGGAGCCCATCCTTGAGGTCCTTGTCGGCAAGACTCTTGAGCAAGGTCTGATGGAGGTCATGGAGGAGGAGGAACTCGCGGCTATGCGCGCTCACCAGGAGTACTTTGAGCAGCTTCGCAACGCAGAGCTCGTGGCACTGCAGCGCATGGAGGCTGCAGAGATCCGCAGGATGGAGGAAAAGATGCGGCGCATCGCACAGGAGAAAGAACGGGTGGAAAGGGAGAAGGCAATGAGGGAGAAGGTGGCTGCGCAGACGTTCGCACGGGGTTATCTCAATGGCCTCATGGGCAACGTCTTCGACAGGCTCTACGACTCGGGTTTCTTCTACGATCCCGTGCAGAGGGAAGTGGAGCAGGAGTTTATGCCGTGGTTCATCGACGCTGTTGTGGACGATTGCTCCGACGCCGCCGTGACCAGGAGATGCGTGAACGACATCATCGCAAAGGCCTTGACGGATATGTTGACGGCAAAGGCAGAGGCAAACGAAAATGCCAAGCGCGAGGTTGACGCGGTGGCCAACGCCAAGGCTGCAAGGAAGGCGGCCGAGGAGGAGGAAGAAAAGCAGGCGGAGGCTGAAAGGAACGCACTCGCCCTCAGGATACTCACCGAGCCTCTCGTTACCGAGGAGCAAATCGCAGAGGCAAAGACAGCCTTGACACCGGCACCACCAGGGGACGAAGCTGCGGCAGGGGACGTCGCAGCGGCAGGGGACGTCGCAGCGGCAGGGGAC
>MDTE01198656.1_pt1 | contig 13144 bp, 11 predicted proteins | sample 811231 | NCBI WGS metagenome assembly MDTE01 (sample SAMN05326651, study PRJNA326480) | marine metagenome | isolation source: seawater | place: Indian Ocean: Red Sea | collected 2010
GCTATGAGACGACGGATCTTCTCCTCGTCTTCTGCTACCAGGATGGTCTTGGCAGAAGGATTTTTTGCGGTTTTTTTTTCTTTGCTGGAGGCTGGGCTAAACAGGGAATCTATGGAATCTATGGAATCTTTATCGGAATTCATGCCGGCGCCACTATATCGGAGTATTTTTCTTGAAAGAGTAATGTCCGGCTTAGTTGAATGGGATAAAAGCCGAAACTAAGCAAGAATATAATATATGAGGATGCCAGGGCAATAACAGTTTTTTACACGTGAATGCATTGTCGTCATTAATTTATTAGGGGGGGGCGACGGAGTTCCTCCACGACAAAATAAACGCCCAAAGAGAGTTTAATATGACCACGCCAGTCTCGCACCCCACGCCGGATGAAGTCTATTTTTTCGCTACCAACGGCTATCTGGTAGTGGAAAATTTTCTGCAATCCGACCACGTAGTCCAGTTGACCGAATGCCTGAAAAAAGCCATCGCCTGCCGGCGGCGGCTGCACGCAAACAACGCACCCCACCCGGGCAACATCAATATAGAAGGACCCAACACCCGCATTCTCCACATTCTGGAGGATGATCCCCTGTTCAGGGATCTGGTGGATTACCCGCCGGTTCTGTCTTATGTGCGCGGCCTACTGAACGAAAATCCCCATTTTCATGCCTCGGACGCGTTCTGGGAGACCGAATCCGAAGAAAGCAAACCTGGCTGGCACATCGATGGTTACGACGGTGGTTACCGTTCCCTGCGGCCGCATATTCCGCTTCTGCAATTGAAGATTGGCTATTTCCTCTCGGACATGTCCGTCCCCAACCAGAGCAACCTCACCATTGTTCCGGGGTCTCACAAAACCGATTTCGATCCGGATCCGGAACAGCTCCAGGGCTTCGACACATTTCCCGGCGCAATCCAGTTGTGTGTGCCGCCGGGGGCCTGTGTCATGTTTCACAATGCCCTGTGGCACACCCGGGGCCCCTTTACCCGGCGGGGTGGTCAACGCATCATGCTTTATTATGCTTACGAACATCCCTGGATGGTGGCCAATCCGGAGCACTGGAGTTATTCGGAGGCATTCTACAATGGCCTTTCTCCCGAGCAGCGTCGGCTATTCCACGGTTTTGTCTTCGATCCTCCGGAAGATCGCTGGTTTTAAAAAAAGGGCATGGGAAATGCCTGAAGGGATGTCGAGGAGCAGCGGTTTTAAGCGCTATTCTGGCGTTCCTTTTGCGCCGTCGTGATAATGCGGGCGATCTGGTCGGCAAAACGCACCTGGCTGTCGTCCTGAGGTTCATAGCCGATGACCTTGCGGGCGTTGGCCAGACTCCAGAAATTGTGGGTGTTGCCGCTGACGCCGTAGAAGACCTGGAAGGGCACCCCGTTTTCATCGGTGATATCTTCCGTCTCGATACTTCTGATCACCAGCTGTACCTGGTCCCGCACGCTCAGGTAGGCTCCCAGGGCGCGGTGAAGTTTTTTAAGGTCGTTGGAACCGCAACTTTCGATATCGGTCTCGCGCGGACCGCCGATGCGCAGTTGCACGTTCTCCAGGCGCCCATCGCCGCCCCCGCCCGCGGCAAATGTAAATCCCAATAACTCATAGGAGGCCTTGGCCCAGCCGTAGAAATTATCGGACAAAGGGACCATGGAAGGCGTCACCATTCCCATTTTGTCCTGCCAGATCAAATGCTCGTAATAGTCGGCGGCGTGGTTGGAACTGATCACCACCGCCCGCCGGATTTTCTCTTCCAGGCAGGTCATATAGACGTTGTGCGCCATGTGGATATTGCTGGTCTCGGCCCAGTAGGCTCCAGCCGGATCCTCCCTCACAAAGCCGCAGTGGACTAGGGCGTCAGCGCCCCGGAAGTGTTCGCGGTATAACTCCCGATTTCGGTCGAGCAGATCGACTTCAACAACACCTGCTACCTCCTCGCCAACCCGATTGGTCTTCTTGACATCCAGCATGACCAGCTCGTAGCGTTCGCGCAGAGCCGACAACATGCGACCGGCAACGTATCCGGCAGCGCCGGTGAGCACCACTTTCCTCCTGGGCATTGAGATTTGCCCCCTTTCAATTATTTGGGATCTTTGGCCAGGCCGATGAGAATCCGAACTGCCTCAATGATCGTTAAGGGTTGCCTCGATGAGCTGGATTAATTGCTCTGGGGCTACTGGCTTTTCGATTAATCCATCAAAATTGTACTGTTGCAGCTCCTGGATTTCTGCATAGCCCGACGTGGCGAGTACCGGCAGGAGCGGAAATAGGTCGCGCAGATGATCCAGCAGCGTAGGGCCATCCATCTCGGGCTGGCCCATATCCAGAATAACCAGATCGGGCTCCTGTTCAAAGGTCAGCGTCAGCGCGTCCTTGCCATTGCTCGCCTCCAATACCTGATAGGCGTACAGGTAGCTCTTCAGCAGGGTGCGGCTATCCGCTTCGCCATCTACTAAGAGAATCCGCGCAGCGTTCTCCCTTAAGCGGGCATCTATGAGGGCTTCAGCGGTGCTGCGCTCAAGCCCTTTTTCCTCGAGTAGCTCCAGGGCCATAGCGAACTTTCTACTTTGCTCTTCAAAACGATTGTCGTAGCGTTTTATTTCGATCGTGTAATCGCGGATGCGGATATTGTCCTTGACTAACTTGTCGGAGAGACTGCCGATGATATTCTGGTATATTTGGGTTTTGACATGGCTTGAGCTCTTAATTAAGGAGTCGAAGTCCTCTTTCTGAATGACCAGGACATTACTATTCTTGACCGCTTCTACCGTAGCGGAACGGGGCTGACCGGTGATGAACCCCATTTCTCCCACCGTTGTCACCGGCACGATCATAGCCACTCGCATTCCCTCTACTGTCAATATGGCCAGTTCGCCCCCAATCAAGATGTACATTTCGTTACTGGGAAGTCCGCCGACGCAAATTCTTTCTTCTTGCTCGAAGGTTCTGGAGGCGCATATTCCGAGTATCCTGCGGATATCGGGCAGTGAAAGATCTTTGAACAGAGGGATTTTTTTGAGGACGTCGACCAGGTTTTTACGTGCCGTTACTGCCATTATTCGCTTTCTCCTTTTCCGTTTTTCCCGTTCTGAAAATAACCTTATTCAGCCTTAAAATTCAAGTCAAATGTGATGCATCGAAGCGGTAATTTTTGGGTTAAAAGAAATTCGGTTTGAGGTTTTGGCGCATTTTATTGTATTTTTATATTGAAATTATTTTTTCATACTGCCGCTTTCACTCGCCGCAGGGAAAGGTACAAGCAAATGAATCCAAGAAATTGCTTTCTTGCAAAAATCATTCTCCTGGCTTCCCTGGGTCTGTTTGGGGCCATGGGCAGCGTTCATGCCTGTGGCGGGTTTTTCTGTTCTACGGACCCCATGAACCAGGTGGGCGAGCGGATCCTCTTCGCAGTCGACAAAGGTGTGGTCACCACGCATGTGCAAATCCAGTACAACGGCAGCGCTTCCGACTTTGCCTGGATTCTACCGGTACCCGCTCCTCCAGACCTGCAGGTCAGCCACAACGAAATTTTTCGCCAACTCGATTTTGCCACCCAACCCTTTTTTCGGCTAAACTGGGATAGGGGCGAAGAATGCAATTTTTCCTTCTGGGCGACAGCGGAAGAGGACGCCGTCGATTTCGCTCGCTCTGTCGAAGGAGTCGAAGTCGTCTCCGCCGAGCGCGTCGGTCCCTACGATACTGTGGTCATCAGCGGCGAAAATGCCGCTTCCGTCACCCACTGGCTCACCGATAATGGTTACGATCTCGGAGACCTTGGCGAAGAATTACTGGCGCCTTATGTCGAGGAAGAATACTACTTTCTGGCGCTCAAGCTAGCACCGGATCGCGGCGTTGGAGACCTGCAGCCCATCGCCCTGACCTATGCCAGCGAAGTAGCCTGTATTCCCATTCGCCTAACGGCTGTAGCTACCCAGCCCAATTTGGGGGTACTCACCTGGGTTCTGGGATCGACGCGTGCCATCCCGAGCAATTATCTGCACGTGCAGATCAACGAAGCCCGTATCGACTGGTTAAACGGTGGTTTCAACTACCCGCAAGTGGTCACCGAGGCGGCTGACGAAGCCGGAGGCCAGGCTTTTGCGACCGATTACGCTGGTCCCAGCAGTATCATGAAAGACCGCATCTTTCCGGAAGGACGTTTCGAACTGGATCGAGTCCGCGGTATATCCGATCCGGCCAAGTATATCGAAGCCCTGTTGGCCCAGGGTTTCCCACGCGATGCCCAGATGCAGGCTCTGCTTCGACGCCACATGCCCATGTCCCAGATCGTCCTCGAGCAGGGCGTTCTGCAGGTGGTTTTCGGAGGGGACGGAAAGGCCTACCAGAAGGCCGTGGAGGAGGGCTGGTTCATGGAGACGGCCGAGCGTTCATTCTACAACAATATCTGGGCCTACGAGGAATGGCTCGAAGGAGTTGAGTACGATCTGGTGGCCCTGACCGATGAGATCGAGGAAGTCGTAGTCGAACCATTGCGAGCCACCCAGGATCTGTTCGGGGACTACCCCTATTTGACCCGTCTCTACACCACCCTCTCGGCCGAGGAAATGACCGTGGATCCGATTTTCTCCTTCAACCCGGATCTGCCCGAGGTATCCAATGTGCGCACTGCCCGGGCGCGTTGGGAATGTCCCGACGGCAAACCAGATGATATCGATCCCAAAGAGGTGGTTGCGGTGATTACTTTGGCCGATGGCCGCGAAATTCGCTCCAGGCCCTTTGCCGATGTCAACCCGGACAATATCCGCACCTTGCAACCGGCCGCTGCCCTTATAGAATCCATCCCCGATTCTGGTCCGGGCGTGGAAATCAAGCGTTTGACCTCGATAGGGGAGGGTATCCAACCCGCGCCCCGGCCGCTGGCATTCGATTTGATGCCCAACTATCCCAACCCCTTTAATGCGGGCACCCTCCTACCCTTCAGAGTGCTGGATTCTGTGCCCCAGGACCAGGTTTTTTCATTGCGGATCTACAACCTGAAGGGCCAGCTTGTGCACACCCTATTTGAAGGATTTGTACAGCCGGGCTACAATACCCTAAGCTGGGACGGACTCGACAAATACGGCAATCCCATTGCCAGCGGCACCTACTTTTACCGCCTGGAGAGCGGCGATGCCACCCTCGCCAGAAAACTCCTGCTGGTGCGCTGAGTGCGGCATGGGATTGGACCGCATCGCCAAATGGCTGATCTTGCTCATCGGCATAGTCCTTATAGATGCCGGAAGAGGGACTGCCCAAGTCCTGGCCGATACGACTTTGGAAGCTCAGATCCGCCGGGTCTTGAGGAAACAGGACAGCGCGCTGAAAAGGGAGGACTTCAACCGTCTGACCTGTCTCCATACCAGGCCCGCCAAGATTGCCGCCCTGGAAGGAATCCAGCAGGCCAGGGATTTGAGTTCCCTGCAAATATACAACCAGGCCATCCGCAACCTGGACCCGCTGGCACAGCTGAGTCGCCTGGTCGAATTGGATCTGCAGGACAACCAGGTTGAAGACCTGGAACCGCTCTGCGATCTATATCGACTTCAGGTGCTCAACCTGAGTGAAAACGAGATTCGCGATCTGGGTCCGCTGAGCGAGCTCACCAACCTCGTCGAGCTGGGGCTCGCAGGCAACCAGATTCGCGACTTAGAGCCGCTGAGCAAGCTTACTGGACTGGCCCATCTGCAACTTGCCGCCAACCAGATTCGCGATCTGGGGCCACTGGGGCAACTCGAGAATCTGCGCACCCTAAAACTTTCTGACAACCAGATTCGCGACTTGGGGCCGCTGGCCGGCTTGCGGCAGCTTAAATCCCTGCAATTGCTTGGCAACCAGATCATCGACCTGGGCCCCCTGGGCCAACTTCGGGATATGCGGCGGCTGAACCTCACCGATAACCAGATCCGCGACCTGGGAGCGCTCTCTGATCTAGACCGCCTGAAGCAATTGCGCCTTGCTGCCAATCTGGTTGAGGATTTGCGTCCCCTGGAGGGACTCGAGAGGCTCAGTGAACTCCGGCTGCCCGATAATCGCATTCGCGATCTGCGCCCCCTGGCCGAACTCTACCAGCTGGAGGTTCTGGATCTGGGTTACAACCGGATTCAGGACCTGGGGGCGCTGCGCAGTCTCCAGCAGCTGGAAGTACTGCATTTACCGGCCAATCAGATTGGGGACCTGGAACCACTGCTGCAGCTACCGCAGCTCGCGGTAGTCGAAATTTGGAATAATCCACTCGGGCGCACTGCGATTACCGAGCAGATCCCCGCGCTGGAGGCTCAGGGGATACGGGTCTACTGGTAGGCCGCAGGTGGAGGAGTGTGTGCAGGTTGGCGATGGGGTAGCTCTAACTTCCTGAGATCCCGGCAAGGACGCCCAAGTGCTCCAGGTAAGTTCGCCCGGAGGGGGCTACTTTTGCATTGCAGTAAATCCAGGGGTTCGTTCTGGTTGGAGAGAGCTGTCTTTGCGGCCCGAAAACCGGGGGGTTGCCCTTAGAGCTGTTTTTTCAGGGCCGTTTTTCGCACCAGCGGAATTCGCTACTCGTCGTTTCCTTCGCCGCCTAGAATTCTCCTTAAAATAGTGTCAACGGCTAGCAAACTGTACTCCTGTTATTTATGCTTGCGAGTTTCCCCGGCTACAGATACGTGGTGGGCAAATTAAAGAGAAAGAGGACCTTAGAAAATGTGCTGGATCCACCTTTTGGATAGTGGATCTGGCGCGGGCACCCTTGCACTATTCGATCGCGCCGTCCATGATCCCATGGAAGGATCATATGAACAGGTGCATCTGTGGGGGGAGTTGGGTGGGGATGTTTTGGCGTTTTTTCAGCGCTGATTATCGCTGTTTTTTTTAGGTGGTGCGGCCTTTTTTTTTAGCTGTTGAAGCTCTGGCTGTACCACATTTTCATAACACCGGGGGCAGATGCTATGGGTAAAATCGGCGCCAATCTGCCCGTTAATAAAGTTTTCCACTGAGGTCCAGGAGCCCTCTGTGCGGATATTCTTGCAGTACGAACAAATGGGCAACAGAGTGCGCAACTGCTCGACCTCATAGCGCAGGCCAAAGATGCGCTGGGCCACCTGGAGCCGGGCTTGCAAGAGAGTCGGCTCCAGCGGTTTGCTCATAAAGTCATCTGCTCCTGCATCTAGTCCCTGAAGGTAATGCTGCTTGCCTTTCAAATTCGTCAGCAGGATGATGTAGATATAGTGGGACTGCGGGAGGCTGCGGACCTGGCGGCATAGTTCCAGACCGTCTAAACCTGGCATGATCCAGTCCGTGATGAGGGCCTGAATTCCGTCATGTCGCCGAAAGATGTCCCAAGCATCCTGGCCATTTGCAGCCGGAATGACATAGTGACCCTGTTTTCTCAGAGTGGCAAGTAGCAATTCCCGGCTTAGAGCGGAGTCGTCAGCAATAAGTATTTTCATGGCATGGGAAATATCAATGTATATACAAGTAGAAAAAGCCAGGGCGGTTGAGGAAAAATTTTATCCGGTCCATTTGCGATCCAATAACGAAGGGCTTTAATTTCTAATAAACGTAAAGAAATTTTCACCATTTGTCAATATGATGTCTATATTAAATATAGATAAATTCATTGCTTTTACTGCCATTAAGCATCGCTACAGCGGTTTCGGGAATCTCGGCTCTAGTATACAGTCAAGGGAATTAGTATCTGTTTATTAATATCTATGTGTTTTAATAAGTTTATTAAAGATATGCCAATCGACTGCTTCAGGGGGCGATAGAGCGGTTAGTCGTTGGTTTGGTTTTTATATAGACAATTTATTGACAAAAAGGAAGGAAATTGGGGCAGTGATTTTTTGAAAAAAGTGATAAATGCTACAAATCTCAGTGCAAAATCAAGATCAAAGGCTTAGAGGAAATCCTCTTTTTTGCCCCAAGTGGGCCATTGGGCAGATTTTTCCTCTGGGAGCGGGCGGATGGATTTCAGGTAGACAAAAAAAACCTGGCTGTCCTTATGGGCAACCAGGCAGAAGCGGATATATTGGGCAGAGGCGCCTCCCCGCGAGTTCGCCCCTTGCTTAATATATCGGCAGGAGGCAAATTTTTTACAGTAGCTTTTTGCCGGCATGTCAATTTTTTCATGACTACCATTTCGACGAGGAGGGCACTGACGCGGTTCGGGTGCAGCCCCCAGGGAGTGGACCTTCATTTTTTAGTTTTCGCCAGCTGCGGTAGGCGCATCGACGTCGAGTTGAGTGACTTTTTTCGAGTGCGAATCCCAAAGATCGTGGCACCAGACAGCTATTTTCATCGCGATCCGGGCTCCTTTTTTAGGTTGAACCGGGGGCGATAAACTAGTTCCACAAGCACAACAAGAGGCAGAGAATGATGGCACAGCTCGATGCGGTAAAAATCAATTATGCCAGGGAGTTCACCAAGCTCAGCCTGTGGTACGTTGACAAGCGCTTGAAAGAGGGGGACGAAGACCTTGGAAAAGTGGTCAACACGCGGGTAAATATCTACCGCAATACTTCGCTCTACGATTTCAAGCACCACCCGAGTCAGGACGATGTGGGGCCGCAGTGGAAGGCAATTCTGGAGCAGCTGCAGGAGGTGTTTGAGCGCTGTGCCGACGACAGTTCGACGGCGCGACTGGAGGGGGAAGGTCTGGAGATTTTGTGGCCCTATCTGGAGGGGCACGTGGCGCGCGGTGGCACCCCGGTGCCATCTCTGCAGGAGCGTGCCTACGAGTGCTGGAGCCACGACTATCGCGGCGGAAGGTGTAATATCCACATCGACAACCTCTACCGGCCCGAGTCGCCCTTGAGCGAACGGCGGATCCACTTTGCCGCTTCTCTGATTCGCTTGCTGTGTGATTCGCGCGTGCAACAGCCCGATATCGGAGTGGTGCGCTGCGGCAGCTGGCTGAATTCGCAGAGGGCGTTTCTGGAACTTTTTCCGCCGGCCTGGGAGCGCAGTGCAACCAGGTCGGGGGAGGCGCATTACACCTTGGGGCACTGGGGCCAGTTCATGGACCGGCGCGGCGATTTCCACGCCCGCAACGGGGAGCTTTTCCGCCAGAGCGGCGCCTTTCCCTTTACCTGTGTCAGTTGCGAAAGTCCGCTGGAGGATGTGCTTTTGCACCTGGAGGAAAACTTTCCGGCAGCGGTGGAATACAACGATCGAAGGCAAGCTTGAGAGCGCTGCTAAAAGTCCTAAATTACCAGCAGGGCATTTTTTTCGATTTCATCCCAATCGGGTTCTACCACCGGCTCGTCGCCGCAGGCGATGCGCAGATAGCCATCTTCGAGGTGCGAGGTGCCCTGGAAAGTGGGTTTGGCATCTGCAGCTAGCGGCCCGACGCCGACACATTCATAGTACGGGTCGTTTTGGATGGCCAGAATTACGTGGTGGTGGCCGCCGTGGACCTCGACCCCGAAGCTTTCGCACAACTGCGCCTGTTTGATCTGACCCGTGATGCCCACTCCGCGCTGGCGCGCTATATCGGTGGCCTGCAGGGCCAGAAACCCCGAGGTGTTGAAGGGTTGGCCGCCGATGGCGCCGATCCACTCCAGGGCCAGGACCGGCAGATCCAGGGTTTCGCAAAGTTTTTTTAGGCCCATGAAGTCGTAGTCCTGCAGGGGTTCCTCTATCCACGCGTAGTTGAGCTTTTCCAGCGCCCGCCCTACCTTCACGGCTTCGCTGTAGGTATAGTGCTCGACGGCGTCGTGCATCAGCAAAAAGTCGTCGCCCAGAGCGGCGCGCAACTCGGTGGCCAACTCGATATTGCCCCGGACGCCGCGGTAGGAGTGGTCCTTGACGCCTTTGTAGCCCTGCTCTTTGGCTTTTAGCGCATCGGCTACCAGTTCGTCGATAGTGGCCCCGCCAATATTGCGGTAGGCCGGAACTTTGTCGCGGCAGCCGCCCAGGAGTTTGTAGATCGGCTGTTTGGTGTAGCGGCTGGCCAGGTCCCAGAGCATATTGTCGATCTGGTCGACGATGCCGCGGCCAGTATAGAAAAAGCGCTGGGTGTACCACAGGCGCTGCCAGATGTATTCGCGCTCGAAGGCATCGACGCCGATCAGCATGGGGGCGATATCGGCCTTGAACTTTTTAGCTTCCCACTCCAGGTCGTCCTGGTGGAAGCCGCTGCCGAAAGAGGTGTAGGCATCCAGGGCGCCGTCGGTAATCAGGCGCAGGGTGGAGTTGTAGGTAGGGCGAGGGGTATCGTCTTTGTACTCGATGATATCTTCGGGGCGCTGGCCGCGAAAGCCCAGGGAGTGGGTGAACATACCCGATAGGCCGGGCGGCACTTTTTCCATGGTGTCGCGGCTGTTGATCACGTGCCGGGTAGCGGGTGCCCCGGCGCTGATATAGATTCTGGCTTCCTTGATCTGCATGGAGTGGTGCTCCCTGTTAACGTGTGCTACTAAACTGGGTTTCTCGTATTTGACCGTCTGTTTTTCAGACCATGATTTCGGTTTGTTTTTCCACCTCGTCCCAATCCAGTTCCACTCCCAGACCGGGACCGGTGGGTACCGGCAGGTGGCCTTCCCGCAGGTCCAGGGGGTTTGTGATCAGGGGTTCACCACCCTGGGAGCCGATCCGCCAGCCTTCGAAAAAGGTGCAGTTGCGGATGGCGCCGATGACGTGGGCGTGGACAAAACCGTTCATGGTTCCGACAGAGGTGATTTCGCAATTGACGCCGAAGGCTTCGGCCAGGCGGGCGATCTTGATCATATCGGTGATACCGCCGCGCCAGGGCACGCTGGCGCGCACGATATCCACCGCCTGTTGGGCGATGAGTTGCGAGGTCGAATAGATCGAACCGGGGAGGTACTCGGCTGCGGCAATAGGCAGGTCCAGAGCGTCGGAGAGTTTTTTTAAGCCCATCAGATCGTAGTCGCGCAGGGGTTCCTCGAACCAGAAGTAGTCCTCCTCCTGCAGCACTCTGCCCACCCGGATGGCGTCGGTATAGGTGTAGTTCTGCACGCAGTCATGCATCAGATAAAAATCCGGCCCCACGGCCTGGCGCACCGCCCGGGCTACCTCGATCATGGTGTCGACGCCGCGGTAGCAGTGATCTTTATAACCGAAAAAGCCTTCCTCTTTGGCCTGCAGCGCGTCCCTCACATAGTCGTCGACTGTGGCCAGGTCGCCGCCGCTTTTATAACAGGGAATGCGATCTCTGAAGCCGCCGATAAGGCGGAAGACCGGCAGGTTGGTGATTTTGCCCAGCAAATCCCAGAGGGCGACGTCCACGTAGCCACGCACCGTATGGGGCAGGTAGTTGAAGCGGTCGCGGCGGACCAGTTCCTGCCAAATGCGCTCTCGATTCATCGGGTCCTGGCCGATGAGGGCGTCGCGGCAGCTGGACTGGATGTGCTGGGCGACTTGCAGGTCCAGGCCCAGGCACCACCCTTCTACGGTCGCATCGGTGAGGATGCGAAGCAGGCCAATGGGCTGGTGGATCTTGATATCGGTGATCTGCATGGATTTTGCGCTCCTTTGGGGGGGGTGGCAACGCGGGCGGACCAAATTTATGCTAGCCCTAAGTGGTCGATACCTGTAGCATATAAGCAGTTTTGAGGGAAGGGGGATGGGGCTAATGAAGCTTTGGGAGGAGCGGCGCTTTTCGGCCCCACCGCTTCCCCCAAACGGCAACCGGCCCGAGCCCCGTCCCCTGAGGTCCACATGCCATTTTTTTTCGTGTACTACTGCTGCTGTAAAGGATAGAACCTGGCTGCGGGAGCGTCAACTTTTTAATTTTCTCGTCGGCGCAAAGTTTTTGTAGCGTTCGGTAATATATCATTGATCGATAGATGAGGAGAGGATTGCAATGTCCAGAGAGCTTCGTGGCGTAATCACCATTTTGGCCATGCCCTTCGACGAGCAGGGGCGGATCGACGTCGACAGTCTGTGCAAACTAGTGAATTTCAATATCGATGCCGGGGTCCACGGACTGGGGATTGCCCTGGGTAGTGAGATATTTAAATTGAGCGAGGGCGAGAGGGATCTGGCATTGCGCGAAGTAGTCGCCCAGGCGGCAGGGCAGGTGCCGATAGTGGTCAATACGGGGGCTGCCGGAACCGATCTGGCCCTGCACTACAGTCGGCGTGCCCAGGAGTTGGGGGCTGATGCTTTGATGATTTTCCCACCGTCATTTATGCCGGCTTCGGCGGCCGAAGTGCGGGCTTATTACAAAGCTATTTCAGCCGGCGTGGAGATTCCGATCGTGATTCAGGATTTCCCCGATGGACCAGTGCCGCCGCCTTTGGTGCGGCAAATCGTCGCGGAGAGCGAGCGGGTACAGTACGTCAAGGTGGAAGTGCATCCCACGACCGAGCGTTTGAGCCAGGGATTGGAAGCGACTGGTGGCCGGGTGGGCATGTTTGGCGGTGCCGGCGGCAACTACCTGATCGAGGAGCTGCGGCGCGGTGCCATCGGCACCATGCCGGCGAGTTCTCAGCCAGGGGCCTTTGTGCGTTTGTGGGACCATTTTCAGGCCGGCTCGGAGGACAGAGCAGAGAAGATCTTCTACGGCGAAATCCTGCCGCTATTGCGTCTGGCACTCCTGGGGTCCGGTGTATTCTTTCAGCTCACCAAGGAATTGCTGCACCGCCGGGGGGTCATTCGCACGGCCCATGTGCGCGCTCCATTCACGCCTATGGACGAGGCCACCGCAGGGGAGGCCGACCGGCTCATGGCGCAGTTGCTCGAGCTGGAGGCAGAATCTGGACTCAGCTGAGATCCAGGGGCGGTATGTGTTAGTGGGTAAGGCCACCGGGCGGCCACCGAATTCCTCTCGTGCATTACCCGGAATGTCCTCGAGAGGTTGCTGCAGTAGACGGGGTTAAACAACTTTTAACAGGAGAATACCATGAGCTGGCAGGTCGTCGATCACCTCACCATCTATCGCGAAGAGGGTATGTACGGAGCCCATCCCAATGTCCTGCGCACGCAAACGGGCGAATTGCTGGCCTTGTTTCACCGCTCGCCCTTTGTCGGGGGCAGCCACCACGCCCATCCCCTCTTCGACGTGCGCGCCTGCCGCTCCGTCTCCAGCCGGGTTTCTCGGATATCGTTGAGACTCCTTGGCTTCCTCAGTTCCACTACGACCTTCACGCTCAGCGCGTCGTTCTGGACCCAGCTGGACTGGAGCAGCTCGTCATGGCTCATCCC
>MDTE01142589.1_pt1 | contig 13141 bp, 6 predicted proteins | sample 811231 | NCBI WGS metagenome assembly MDTE01 (sample SAMN05326651, study PRJNA326480) | marine metagenome | isolation source: seawater | place: Indian Ocean: Red Sea | collected 2010
ATCGACATCGCCACACTGGCACAGGGCTGGAATCCGCGTCGATTCGTTCGTCAGTTTGTGACCTTCAGCGACGACGACGGCAGGACCTGGTCCCGGCCGGTAGACGCCAGCAAGACCATCCGCGAACAGTTGAAGCCCGGCCGCGAGGTCATTCTGCCGGGCCCGGGAGGCGGTTTTGTGACCGAGCGCGGCAAGACAGCCGGTCGTCTGATCGTGCCGATGAACTACACGACCGGTGCCGCCCACTGGGTGGCCGGTGTCATCTACAGCGACGACCACGGAGTGACTTGGAAACCCGGCGGCGTCCTGCACTCAGGAGGCGCGGCCCTGGGCGAAGCCAAGGGCGTCGAACTGACTGACGGGTCGATACTCTTCAACGGCCGCACCTCGACGAAGCAGCGGGGCCTGACAGTCATTCCCAACGGAGGCACAACGGACACGACCCGCTTTCGGTATGCGAAAGACCTCCCCGACCCCTCCTGCCAGGGAGCAGTCGTTCGTTACGCCTGGCCGCGAGACGGCCGGCCCGGCGTCATCCTGTATTCCGGCCCGGGACTGGCCACCGGACGTGTGCAGGGAACCCTGTGGGCCAGCTACGATGACGGCAAAACCTGGCCGTGGAAACGGCAGTACTACCAGGGCCCTTCGGGCTACAGCGACGTCGGTGTCCTGCCCGACGGACGCGTGATCGTACTCTTCGAGAAGGACGGCAAGAGCAAGCTGGGCTTCACCGTTCTCCCCGGGCCACCCCCGTCGGTCACGCGGTGACCGGGTCGGTGTCGCTCGCCCGATCACGAACGCGCTCCGACCATGCTGCCCGCACAACCAAAAGCACCTCTTCCGCCATGAATCTGATCACTCCTCGATCTCCGGTCCACCCGATCTCACGACGCTCGTTTGTCACAGGCTCGCTGGCCGGACTGGGCGCGGTCTCACTGGGACGTCCCCTGGATGCCGCCGAAGGGCGTCCTACCAATCGGCCACCCAAGAAACTGATCGGCTGGGGCACCGACGTCGCCTACCCGGCCAAGGTCCAGAACACCATTCGCCAGGTTGAGGAACTGCCGCTGGACGGAATCGTCCTGAGCAATTTCAGCGGCAAGAAATCCGGCAAGGATTTCACGTTTGACTGGGAGTGCTTCGGCAGACAGAAGTTCGACCGCCAGGACCTGGCGCCCATGATCCAGATCCTGGCGAACACGAAATTCAAGCGATTCACCGATAACTTCCTGAGATTCACCGTGCAACCGGGAGACTTCGACTGGTTCGATGACTTCCGTGCCCCGCTACACAACGCACGCCTGTGGGCCGAAGTGGCCCGGGAAGTTGGTGCCAAGGGCTGGAAGTTCGATGTCGAGGACTACAAGGATCGTCTGTTCGTCTACAGCAAACAGAAGCTGGCCGCGACGAAGAGCTTCGAGGAATACGCAAGCCAGATCCGGCACCGCGGACGCCAGATGATGGAAGCCATCCAGTCACGCTTTCCCGACATCGTGTTGTTGCTGTCGCTGGCTCACAGCTACGTGAACCGGACCCCGGATGCCGGACGGAAACTGGCCCAGTTGCCCTCCTACGGGCTGCTTCCAGCGTTCATTGATGGATTGATCGAAGCCGCCGGCCCCCGTGTGCGGATCATTGACGGCCAGGAACAGGCATACGGATACCTGGCGACCGAGGACTACTTCCGGGGTTATCACGACATCAAGCAACGTGCCCTGGAACTCGTGCCACGTCGCCTGTGGCAGAAATACCGCCGGAAGATGGAAGCCGGCGTGGCCATCTTCGCCAACTACCAGCTCGCCGTGAATCGCACCACCACCAGGTACTGGCCACCGCACTACATGACAAAGGAAACCCGTCTGCGTCTCTTCGAACAGAACATCTACCACGCGCTGAAAACCACAGACGAATACGCCTGGCTGTACAGCGAACACATGGGATGGTGGGAATCGGGATACCAGGTGCCGACCCCCGATGGTGCTCTGCAGTCGATCCATTCAGCCCGCGAGAAATTCACCGCCAACAAGCCCCTGGGATTCGACCTCGACAACGAAATCGCCCAGGCTCGTCTGAAGATGAAAGAGGCAACACGACGAAAGAAGTGACCGCCGGTCGCGACAAGTTGTGGCCCCGCCACCGGAACCTCGCACCGCGCGAATGCTCACACGCGGAGAAAAACTGCGAGTCGATTGGTTTCGGGACTGTCGTCGCAGGTGTGGAACCGAGACATTGCGGGCGATGCCGACTCCCACCACCAGGCTGTTTTCTCCTGCCATCGTGACGATCGCCTTGTGCGCCATGTCGTCGTCGTCCTTGGCCCGAGAGAAAGCCGACACGTCCCAGGACAGCCGGGCCACAGTGGCCACGAGATCACGCGGACCAGCACATCCTGGCGAAGCTCGAAAACGCCGGCCTGAGACCGGTCGCCGACGCCGACCGTTCCACGTGGTTGCGACGCGTGAGTTTCGACCTGGCCGGCCGTGTTCGGCCGGGTGGTCCACGATATCCTGGGCCAGGATCCCCCACCCGAGGGTAACGTCGAACCCGGCGCGGGGTGTTCACGTCATCCGATTCGCAACCACAGCAAACAATTGGCTGCGGATCAGTTGATGATCTCCTGGACCACCCGCGACTTCTCGACACCGGTCAGTTTCTGGTCGAGGCCCTGGAAAGCGAACGTGAGCCCACGATGGTCGATGCCCAGCAGGTGCAGCATCGTCGCATGAAGGTCCCGTACGTGAACGGGATTCTCGACCACGTTGTAGCTGAAGTCGTCCGTCTTGCCGTAGTGCATCCCTCCCTTGATCCCCCCACCAGCCAGCCATCCCGAAAAGCAGCGGGGATGGTGGTCGCGGCCATATTTTTCACGGCCGATATTGCCCTGGCCGAACACAGTCCGTCCGAATTCCCCGACGAACACGACCAGTGTGTCGTTGAGCAGCCCACGCAACTTGAGATCCTTGAGCAACGCGGCAGTCGGTTGATCGATGTCCCGGCACTGCCCCCTCATGTTGTCCGGCAGGTTGGTGTGGTGATCCCAGCCACGATGGAACAATTGCACAAACCGCACGTCTCTCTCGATCATCCGACGCGCCAGCAGGCAGTTTCTCGCATAGGAACCGGGCTTGTTGACCTCCGGGCCATACATCTCCAGCACCTGCTTCGACTCCCCGGACACGTCGGTCAGTTCCGGAACCGATGACTGCATGCGGAAGGCCATCTCCTGCTGAGCGATGGTTGTCTGGATTTCGGGATCGCCAATCTCCGAAAGATGCTTCCGGTTCAACTGGGCCAGCGAGTCCAGCATGCTGCGGCGGACCCTGCTGTCGATCCCCTTCGGATTGGAGAGAAACAACACGGGATCGCCCACCGTCTGGAAAGACGTTCCCTGGTGTCTGGAGGGAAGAAATCCACTGCCCCACAGCCGGGAATAGAGCGCCTGGACGTTGACTCGACCACTCCAGAAGGCCGAGGGCATCACCACGAAGTCCGGGAGGTCCCTGTTCAGTGATCCCAGGCCGTAGCTCAGCCAGGAGCCCATGCTCGGCTTGCCGGGGATTTCCGCCCCGGTGCAGAACGAGGTCTTGCCCGGGTCGTGATTGATGGCATTGGTATTGAAGGAATGAACCAGGCACAGGTCATCGGCCGACGCCGAAAGATGAGGCAGGAGTTCGCACATCCACACCCCGCTCTTTCCCTGCTGGGCGAACTTGAACGTCGATGGCGCGATGAGCTTCTGTCGGCCACGAGTCATCGCCGTAACCCGCTGGCCTTTCACGACCGACTGGGGCAACTCGGTCTTGAAGAGCTTGTGGAGGTTCGGCTTGTAGTCAAACAGGTCCACCTGGCTCGGAGCCCCGGCCATGAACAGGAAAATGACCCGCTTGGCCCTGGCCGCGGGGACCCCGTCGGAATCGGCCGCATCGGCCCGGCCGTTGATCAGGGACGCGCCGACAGCCGCCCCGAGCCCCACGCCGGAGGTGCCCAGAAAGGACCGCCGCGTCTGAAGGTCACCGTACTCTGAAACGGGATCTGTCATGCTATTCTCGAGTTTTCGTGATATCGAGGTTGTAGAGAGCATTGACCACCACGGTCCATGCGGCGAGTTGGACTTGCTTGCCGGCGGTGGCCAGCTTCACTCCACGGCAAACCTCAACCGCCAGTTCAGGACGCTCGCGATAGTTCTTCTCGAGGGTCCGCAGGAGTTCCGACAGGATCCGTCGCTCCTGCTTGTCGGGAAGCCGGGAAGTGACCGTTTCGAACGCAAAAGCCAAACGCCGCGAGGTGCTGGTCTTTTTCAGCCCCAGAACCTTGCGGGCGAGTTCACGCGCCGCCCTCAGATACTCGGCTTCGTTCAGCAGCAGCAAGGCCTGGGACGGCGTGTTGGTGCGTTCGCGGCGAGCGATGCATGCGTCCCGAATCGGGGCATTGAGAATGGTCATCTGGGGCGGCGGCATTCCGCGTTTCCAGTACGTGTAGAGACTGCGGCGGTAGATGGCGTCTCCCGAATCGGCCCGAAATCGCTCGCCGATCATCGTGACCGACTTCCAGAGACCATCCGGTTGAGGCGGCTTGACACTTTTGCCGTACATTGTGTTCACCAGCAGGCCACTGGTAGCAAGAATCTGGTCTCGGATCATCTCGGCGTCCATCCGGAAACGGGACCCGCGAGCCAGCAGCCGGTTTTCCGGATCGGCAGCGAATTGGTCCGGTGTGGACGTCGATGACTGGCGGTAGGTCCGTGACATCACGATCTGCCTGACCAGGGCCTTGACGTCCCATCCCGACTCGACAAAGGACACCGCGAGAAGATCCAGCAACTCGGGATACACGGGAACCTCTCCCTGGGTTCCGAGATCTTCGGACGTCTTCACCAGGCCGGTCCCGAAGAACTGCTGCCAGAAGCGGTTGACTGCAACCCGGGCTGTCAGCGGGTGGCCCGGATCAACGAACCATTCGGCCAGGTCCATTCGCGTCGCCGTCTTTCCGGTTTTCTTCAAAGGGGGCAGGAACTCCGGGGTGTTCCGCTCAACCAGGTCACCGGGAACATCGTATTGGCCCCGGATCCGGATATGGGTCGGACGCGTCTCCTGGCGTTCTTTCATCACCATCGCCCGCAGGATGTCCCGGTCAAGCCGATCACGCATTCCCTTCAGGCCGGCGTTGCTGGCTGTGAGAGCCTTGAGTTCCGCGGCAAGCGCTTTCTTCTTCGGTGGATCTTTCTCGGCGTCCACTTTCGTTTTCAGGGCCTTCAGGGCCTCAAGCCCCGCAGCGATCTTCTTGTCCAACTGCTGCAGTTTTTTGTCCTGTCCGGGTGTTGCCAACGCGAGGAATGGCGGCTGCAAACCGTTCTTGGGACGGCCATTGGTTTCGGGTGCCGCATCGATGTTGTTGAAGAAAGCGAACAGAGAATAGAAATCCTTCTGCGTGAGCGGGTCGTACTTGTGCTCGTGACAGGTCGCGCAATGGACGGTCAACCCCATGAAGGCGGTGCCGACAGCCGTGACCCGGTCGACCACGTTCTTGAAAAAGCTCTCCTCCGGCAATGCGGTCCCGCGGTCAATGATCAGGTGCAACCGGTTGAACCCCGTGGCCACCAGTTGATCATTGGTCGGTTCGCGGTACAGGTCACCTGCCAGTTGGTAACGGACGAAATCGTCGTAGCCGAGATTGTCGTTGAACGCCCGGATGACCCAATTGCGGTAAGCGATGAAGTTCCGGTAGAAGTCCTTGTGCATTCCGTTGGTGTCGGCGAAGCGCACCAGGTCCAACCAGTAGCGTGCGACGTGCTCGCCGTACTGTTTCTTGGCCAGCAAACGATCGACGAGGACCCTGTAGGCTTGTGGCCGATCGTCGGCCAGGAAGGTCCGGATTTCCTCGAGGGTTGGCGGCAATCCCGTCAGGTCGAAGGTCACCCTCCGGATCAGCGTCCGCCGGTCCGCTTCCTCGGCCGGCTCCAGGCCCAGGGACTCGAGCTTCGCCAGGACGTGGAGATCGATGGGTTGCTGACTCCACTTGCGGTTCTTGACCGTGGGAGTGCCTGGCTTCCGGGGAGGCACAAAGGTCCAGAACCGCTCGTAAGCTGCGCCGGCCTTGATCCACCGCTTGATGATTGCTCGTTCCGCACTGGAGAGCGGCTTCTTGCGGGCGCTCGGTGGAGGCATCATCTCGTCGGCATCATCGGTCGTGATCCGATGCCAGAGCTGGCTTTCCTTGAGCGAACCCGGCTTGACCGCCGTCGAACCACCGTGAGTGCGATACGCTCCGTCTTCTCCATCGGCACGATCAAGCCGCAAACTGGCCTTCCGAGCCTTTGCGTCGGGACCATGACAGGTGAAACAGCGGGCAGCAAGAATCGGGAAGACGTCGCGATTGAAGGAGACCCTGCCAGTCGGCGGCGGAGTCTCACTCGCATCCACCCGGGCCGTTTCCACTGTCAAAAGAGCCGCCAAGATCAACGAGAGGGTCAACGTCCGGTTCATCAGTTGGACTCCAACCTGGTCTTCATCGTATTGCGTCACGGTGGTCCGTCGCATCTTACGGACACCGCCGGTCTTTGTGAGATCTCCCCCAGTCTCGCCTTCCGGGCCACGGCGTTCAACCCGCCGGATCCAGACCGCAACATCCGGCTCCACACAAAGGAAACCCCAAACCGGGTGAACCACCAGGAACGGCCCTGCAGTTGGTCGTCCCCGGCCCTTGGGACTAGACTGACTTTTCCCTCAAACGGTCACGGCCCCCTTGTTCGGGTCCCATTGGAAACCAACCGGAGCGTCTGATGAACAGGTTTGTGTCACCTCTCGTGCTATGCGCTGCCATTCTCGGATCCGTCGCTGATGCGGGCGAGGATTCCCGCCCGGTTGACATCGGCAGCCGCCTGGAACTGCTGGTTGACGACGCCTTGATCGACAAGCTCGATGGCCTGGCCTTCAAGTTGCATTCTCCCCGCGCGGCCGAGGTCGCCCTGGAATTCAACAAGCCCTGGGAAGGGTCGGGCAACCACTACATCACCGTCTTCCGAGACGAGGACGGATATCACATGTACTACCACTCGGTGACCGGCCGCAGTAACGCAGCCAGTGGAAAAGGCTGGACCAGTTACACCTGCTACGCGACCAGCCAGGACGGGGTGAAATGGGTCCGTCCCAACCTCGGCCTCTACGAGTTCCAGGGTTCGAAGAAAAACAACATCGTCTTCCCGGGTCCATTCGGATTCGAAGACGGTGCCCTGTTGTTTCCCTATCCCAATCGCAGGCCAGGTGCGCCGCCCGAACAGCGGTACCTGGCTCCCGGAGCACGCGTTCAACGAACAGGTGACAGCGAGATCATCCGGTTGTACCTGTTCGCGTCCCCGGATCGGGTGAGATGGCGACAGGTCGGCAAGACGGCAATCATCAACGGGCTGGGAACGAAAAAGCCGAGCACTTTCTACCCGCCGGCCAACCTGCTCGACAGTGACCATTCCCTGTTCTGGGACGCCCCGTCGAAGCGGTACACCCTTTTCATGCGGGATCAGCGCGTGCTGGCCGGCAGCGGTGAGCGGCTGCGCGCTGTACGTCGCGCGACGTCAACCGACCTGATCAACTGGTCATACCCGGAATGGACGCACATGAAGCCGTCACCGCCGGACCAGTTCTACACCTTCGGAGCCCGACCCTACTTCCGTGCACCGCACATGTACCTGGCGTTCCCGATGCGGTACGTCCGCTGGCGAAATGCCCGGCTGCCGGCCAAGTACAAGAAACAACTCGGCGTGGGAGTCTCCGACACGGTCTTCGTCAGTAGCCGGGACGGCCTGCACTGGGATCGCCGATTCCTGGAAGCGTTCATCCGCCCCGGTCTGGACCCGCTCAAGTGGACCGATCGCAGCAATCACACCTCGATGGGACTTGTCCCCACCGGAACCAACGAGATGTCGGTCTACACACTCGAATACTTTCGCCTGCCGGTTCCCCGTGTCAGGCGACAGGTGATGCGAGTCGATGGCGTGGCCTCGATCAACGCCCCCTACGCCGGCGGACGACTGACAACCCGGCCACTGGTGTTCCGAGGAAACCGGCTGGTCATCAACGCGTCGACCTCGGCCAGCGGCGGCGTCCGCGTCGAGATCCTGCAACCCGACGGGACGCCTATCGACCGGTTTGCCGGAGACAACGCCATCGAGTTCTTCGGTGACTCGATCGCACAAGTGGTCCGATGGGACCAGGGACCGGATGTCAGTTCCCTGGCGGGCAAACCGGTTCGGCTGCGATTCCTGATGAAAGACGCCGACCTCTACTCATTCCGGTTCTCGAAATCAGCTCCGCCCGCTGCCCAGTCCAGACGTTCCGCCGGCCGGCCACGAACCCCGGTCCCACCTCGTTGCTGAAGGGATTCCAGGAGGTCGAGGGGGTGTTCACCAACGCGTTAGTTGTGGGAGCGTTACATCCCTTGTCAGAATGTGCTCGGACAATGGTCGGGGAGACGAGAACATGGTGCGACTACTCGCCAGGGCGATTGCCTTCATCTTGATGATGGCGATGGTTGCCGACTGGGCGGGCCGCCTGCTTGTGGGTGCGGCGTGGGCCCAGCCGCCTGCTGAGTTGGCGGCTGGCTACAGCATTGCCGTGACCGTTACCTCGAAACTCCCTGCCGAAAACGTGCCGCTGGATCCACTTGTCGACTTCGACAAGGCGATCTCGGCGATCAACGCGGCGGGAGTCCTGGACCCGAACAGCATCGAGGTTCGCGAGACCGGGACCGGACGAGTTGTGGCCCATTCGCTGGGAGACGGTTTTGGGGTCAGCAACCGCGGACGAGTACAGTGGGTTGCCAGTCGACCAGACCAGAGAACCTACGAGATCCGGTTTCGAACGGCGGCCGTTCGGCCCGTTCTGCGGCCCCGGCAATTCACACCATTGGTCGGCGTCGGCGACCTGGTGTCCTACAACGCCGGTGTGCCCCGGCCGGTCACGATGAGGTTCCCTGCCCGGCTGGTCGACCTGACCGGCGACGGACGTCTTGATCTTGTCGGCACCCTGCCTCACTACTACGCCCCCGGGGGAGAACTGGGCGGGATCGTCTGCATTCCCCAGGTGGCCGCCGAGGGGGAACTCGAGTTCGGTGAGATGGCCAGGCTGAGGTACAGGCAGTCGGCCGGTGATGACCAGTCGAAGCACTTCATGGGACCGTACCTGGTCGCCGACGTGATCGACGTCAACCGGGACGGCCACCCCGACGTGATCTACACCACCACCAGCAAAACCACGCGATTCCAGCCCGACAGGAGCATCCACAAGTTCGTCCACGTCTTCCTGAACAGCGGACGTCGCGATGCCGGCGGGATGCCCGAATTTGTGTTTGATCGCAAGTTCCCTCTGCCGTCGAATCCCGCAGCCGCCGATTCCGGAGGGCACTGGTGGGGTCCGGTTCGCGTGGTGGACCTGGATGGAGACGACGTGCTGGACCTGGTTGTGGGACGGATGTTCAGTGACCAGGCCGATCTGGTCCGCGACCCTCGCTGTTACTTCCTGAAGAACACGAATCCTCGGGGGTGGCCAATGCAGCTGGCCCCCGAGGTGGTGATCGACTGTGGCTGCCGCGCCTGCTTCCTGGATGTCGATGGCGACGGGCGGAGGGATGCGGTCGGCTTGATTCTCGATCCCAATGCCCAAACCCCCTACCGAGGCAACTTGGTCACGTGGCGTAAGAACCTCGGCGGCAAAACACCACGGTTCGGCCCTCCCAGGCGATTTCCCGGGAGCCCGTTGAAGCACAGCACGTTCCTGTCCGCCGTCGACACTCCCCGACGCCGCGGCCTGCTGCTCAACGACAAGAGAACTCATTCGGTCCGTTTCCTGGAACTTCTCGGTCCCTCCGACCAGGGAGACATCCGGTTCCGGAGCCACGTGATCGCCAGCCGGTCGGCCGACGTGGTTGCCGGAGACCAGGCGTCGCCGTTCCCCTGCGACTGGGATGGTGACGGCGACTGGGACCTCGTGGTCGGAGGAGGCAACGGTTGGCCCACGGTGATCCTCAACGAGGGGACCGACCGTCGGCCACGATTTGCCTTGCCACGCCAGATCTCCTCGGAGGGCCGGCCGATCCGGATCTTCATGAGCCAGGTGTTCCCCGGAATCCGGGGATACTTCCACGACATGGGGTACCCCTTCCCTTCGTACGTGGACTGGGACGGTGACAAGTTGCCCGACCTGATGCTGCCCAACATCACCAACCGCGTGTTCTGGTACCGGAACGTGGGGACGCGGACCGATCCGAAATTCGGGCCACGGCAGCAGGTGTTGGTCGACGGGTACCCGGAGACCTCGCAGACGCTCAAGGCAACGGCCCGTCGCCTGGGAGCCGGCTCCGGAAAGTGGAACAAGCGGATGCTCGACCCGGCTTCCCCATTCGGGTGGCGAGCGCGGGCCGGCTTCGGTGACTTCAACGGCGACGGCCTGGTCGACATGGTCCATGCCGACGGGCGGACGCGTCACTCCGGGGGGTATGCCGAAGCCTATGCGTTGTTTGTCCAATACCGCGACGGAGAGGGTCACCTGAGGCTGCGACGAGATCGTGTGATCACCCATCCGGACGGCAAACCGCTGAAGTGCCCGGGGTACATCACCAGCCAGGCCATTGCGGCCGACTGGGACCGCGACGGCCTGTTGGATCTCATCTGCCACTGGGGTCCGGCCAATACCAAGTGCCAGCCGATGTTTGTCCGCAATATCGGAACCCGAACCAAACCGCGGTTCGATCACCCGCGACCGCTCTCGCTGTGGGGCCAGCCGTTGTACAACCTGATGAAGCACGGCCCGTACTGGGCCGTCCACGACATCGACGGCGACGGTCGGCCCGACCTGTTGGCCGGATGTGCCTACGGCAACTACGCCTTCTATCGTCGTACGGCAATGGACATGCCGTCCCGGCCGACGTTCCAGATCGGAACGGCCCGGAGACTGAGCCGGTGAGCCTCCTCAATCCGGCCCAGGCGACCAAGGGGTGGGCGGACTGACCGCACTCGATCCCCTGTTCGTCGGAATGTTTCTGGTGTGTCTCGCACCGCTATGATGGAGTGCAAAAGAGTAGGGATGGGTTGAACTCCGCAACCCGCTCAAGAAAGACACAGTTACTCGGCATGCCGCAAACGCAACGGAATTCGTCATATCGACACCCAGGAGAGGAAGTTGTCGTGAACCGGTTAGATCAAACGCGAACTGGCCAAGTCACTCACAAGTTGCCTGTAGCGATTGCGGCCATTCTTGGCTTGTTGCTCGTTGCCTCTGCTTCGACGGCTTTGGCACAAACCTTTGATCCCGGCGGATTGAAGTTGATGAGGGTCAAGCCGGAACAGAAGCCGGATGACCTGGCTGTCGCCGTTTGGCCAACCGGCGTGATCGATGTTGAGCAAACACACTTTCTCAATCAAAACAACTTGACGGCCCTGATCACCGCTGTCGCCAACCCTCGGGCAAGAAACATCGTCGCAGGCACGCTCGTTTGCGATCTCCCCCCGAGAGTGGAACTCAAGGCAGTTAACGCCAATCTGCTCTGGAACACCAAAGAGACTCTTCCCGTTCGACGCGATGGCCGGACTTATACGCGACATCGGATCGTCACGCGTTGGTCACGCGACACAATTCCCAAGGGGAAACTTGGCCGCTGTTGGTGGGCTCGATACCAGCCGCCCACGTTGTGGGTCACCACCGACGCGGCACCCGGTTCGCAACTGGGGCGTGTCTTCCTGAAGTTCGAGTATCTAGAGGCTGGCAAGGACACGAACACAACAAGCCCGGAATCGTCAGTCGGATTGGCCGTGTTGCCACAGCTGCGATCAAAAACGCCCCGAATCGCGAAGAGTGGGGTCATGGGACGCGGCCCGAATGCCATTGGGTCGTACGAGAATGACTCCGCCACGGAACACCAGAAACTGCTTGCCCGTTTCATCAAGAACATGGGCTGCAACATCCACATGTGTGGATTCCCGCAAACGTCCTGTCCGCCTGGGCTGGTGAGCTGGTCCGAAGGCCGGAACTACAACCAGTTGAACCGCAACTCGTGGCACAACCTGGGCGAACCGCTGGGTATTCGCGATGGCTTCCGCGTCGATCGCGATCCCGGTCCGCCGGAAGAAATCCGAGCGATCGGAAAGAACGGCCAGCGGCGACCTCACGTCGCTCCATGGGCCATCTATCGCCGCCATAAGTGGATTCAAAAGTACGTTCTCGATGAGATGGTTCGCAGTATCGCCCAGGGAAAATACGACGGCCTCTGGGCAAACTGGGAACCTCAGACGTTGCTCAGCGAGTGGGACTACTCCGAGCAGACTCGTAGAGAGTTCATCAAGCACTCCGGGCTACACGCCGAGGAAGTGAAACGGCTCTGGCTGGATGATCTCGTCAAGAAGCATCGCGAGAAATGGAACGCTTTCCGCAACTGGGAACTCGTCCAGTGCGCGAAGCTCTACTCGGAAACGATCCACAACGCGGGAAAAAAAGCTGGACGAGATGCCTGGTTCACGCTGTGCGCGCCGCAGGACAACTACCTCAAATACGACTCCTTCAAGGACGTTTCGTTTCAGATGCTTAGCGGTGGTGACTTACCGGCGGTCTTTCAAACCTGGAGTTATCACCACGTCCCAAAATCGGATTCGAGATATCCCTACAACGATCGCATGGGTTGGTACCTCGTCGCTCGTGCAGGATGGCTCAGGCGCTATTGTGATCAGCAACTCGGTACCAACCGCAAGTCGCTGGTGAGTTGTGTTTACGGCCATGCTCAAACCGGCGGCCGCGCCGGCTACTTTGTGCCAGAGGACTTGGCATGGCGACACCTGGGAAGTGTGATGGCCGGTTGCAACGTGGCCATCAACTACGCCGAGTGGACCATCTGGGATGGTCGATACGCATCGGAAATGGCCCGCGTCAACACGCGCATTGCACGGTGGGAGGACTACTTGCTTCGAGGCAAGACGCAGACGAAACACACCGTGATCCCGGTCAGCCCGTTTCCTCAAACGATCCCCGAGACGGTCACGCCCGACTCCCATCAAATGGGCGGAACGTGGGGCAAGCCCGAGTATCTCTTCAGCTTCGAGTACGAACGAGACGGCTCTCGGCTGATCGTGCTCGGCAACAACTGGCATTTCGGTGATTGCTTC
>MDTE01103025.1_pt1 | contig 13140 bp, 7 predicted proteins | sample 811231 | NCBI WGS metagenome assembly MDTE01 (sample SAMN05326651, study PRJNA326480) | marine metagenome | isolation source: seawater | place: Indian Ocean: Red Sea | collected 2010
ACCCGCGCGGGAGGAACGGGGTCGTCGTTCGAATCGTCCACCGCCGCCGCCGCCCCGCGCGTCGTATCAGCCGCGGGAGACGTCGCGGCTGCTTCGTTCGCGCTTCTCCCCGGCGCGACCGTCGACGTTCCCTCCGGTTCCTCAACCGCGTTGACGATGGCGGCGGCGTGTGCGTCGTTGGCGGTGGGCGACTTCAAGGCGGCCGAGGCGCTTCTTCGCGACGCGCAACGCGGTGCCGTTGAGCTCGCGGAGTCGAGCGGGGGCGTTCAGCCGCTCTGCGCCGCCGCGTCCAAGGCGCTGTTGGGCGCCGCGCTGCTGGCTCGTGCCAAACCGACGGAGGTCGGCGGGGGCGGCGATCCAAAGGCGGCCAAGGAGGCCGGGAAGGTGCTCGCGAGGGCGATGAGGGGCGCGGGTTTCGGGACGACGCTCGCGGCGGCGTGCGGCACCCTCGGCGTGGAGGCTGAACTGGCGAAGGGCGGCGGCGGCGAGGGGGACGGGGAGGCGCGATCGCGGTTGGCGCGGGCCGGTTGGGCAGAGGCTGGCTCGGCGACGCCCGCGGCGGCGCACGCGGCCGCCGCACAGCTGTGCGGGTCGTCGCCGCGCGGGAGGGCGGACGCGCAGAAGGCTGTGCACGCGGCGCCCTGGGCGGTTGAGCACTGGCATCGGCTGTGGCAGAGACCCGATTACCACCGACGAGCAGAGGCTTGAGTCCCGGTTGTTACCTTTTTTGTCAAAAGAAACGAGAAAAGAGAGCAGAGTTCTCGGACGGCTTCGTCACAGCTCTTCGCCCCATGCCGTCGGAGCCCGCCGCGCTGGTCGTCTTCGCGCGTCTGCCCATCCCGGGCAAGGCCAAGACGCGACTCGCGAAAGACGTGGGCGAGGCCAACGCGGCGGAGTTCTACGCGCGCATGGCCGAGCGCATCTTCACGGTCACGTCCCGCTGCGAGAGGACATCGTCGCGCACCGTGTTCTTCTCGGAGCGCGCCGAGGAGGACGGCATCCGCCGATGGCTCCAGGGCAAGCGCGGCGCCGCATCGGACCCGCGCGCGTCCTCGTGGACGGACATCCGGCTCGAACCCCAAGCCGCCGGCGGCGACCTCGGCGAGCGAATGCGACGTGCGCTCGACCACGCGCTGCGGCACGGGGGATCCGACGGGGGACCGTGCGCCAAGGCGGTGGTGATCGGCACCGACATACCCTCGCTGGACGCCTCGCACGTGGACCGCGCGGTGGAGCTACTGGACGCCCACGACGTCGTGTTCGGTCCCGCGGTGGACGGCGGATACTACCTGCTCGGGGTGCGAGATCGCGGCTACGGGGGCGGCGGCGACGGCGAACGGGGCGGCGTCGACGGGGGCGAAGAGTCCGAAGGGGGCGTCGCGGGGGGCGGCGGGGCGCACCCAGCGATATTCACCGACATACCGTGGAGCACCGGCACCGTCCTGAGGGATTCCTTGAGGGCGTGCGACGCGGCGGGCGTCTCGGCGGCTCCGGTTGGCGCCATGGAGACGCTGCGCGACGTCGACACGGCTGACGACGTGAACGCGTGGATCGAGTCCAGGTTCGAGGCGTACGCGGACACCGGGGTGTACGTCCCGAACGAGCTCGCGGACCTCGGGTGGGACCTGCTGAAGTACTCCGGGTACGGGAGTAGGCCGCCAAAGGAGGACGAGACGAGATTGGCCGAGGAAATGAAAGATTACGTGATGCCGGATTAGGCGAGTTTGGCGGCGGATGCGTGGGTGTCACAAGGAAGAACCTCTGGCTAGATCGGGTCGAACGCCGTCCTCGTAGTACACCGCCATCCTGTTAATACACCGCCTTCCTCCTCACATTTCGCCAAAGTAGCTCTGCAGCGACCTGCCCTCGTTTAAGGTCACGTCTGTTTTCTGCACGCCTCGATACTCGCGCCTGAACCCAATCTCCGACGGCTGCGCCTGATGCGTGAACCAGCCGTACTCCTGCGAAGCGAGCAGGGGCTTGGCGTACGCCATCTGGGGATCCGTCTTTTGTCGCCGGTTCTTCGCCCTGTCCCGCTGCATCTGGATAGAGCTGTCGTAGTTCCTCGAGCTCGCGGGATGCTCACTCCTGTGCCTCAACCTGGCGATCCCGTCCTCAAACTCGCGTACGTCGATGACGCCCGTGGCTGTGATGTCGAAGAAGGTGAGAAAGACGTCCAGCTCCTCGCGCTCGGGGACCCTCCCGAGCACCCGCTCCATCAGCTCTGGCAATTCGCCGCGCATCATGAACATGGAGGAAACCCCGTCCATGCCAATCTCTCCAGCCAGTTTTGAGCGGGTCCGCTCCAGGCTCATCTGGTGAAACGCGTCGACGAAGGCTTCGGCGGGGACGGCCAAGAGCCCGTCGAGCCTGTTTGCCCTGGTGTTCCTGAAGACATTGCCGCTGCCGAGGTAGGTCAGGCCGAAGAAAGACATGGCGGGCGCGGGTGCTTCGGCGAGTGCCGGTCAAACACGAATTTGGGCGACTTTTGGCGTTTTCCCAAAAGTTTTCCCTCTGGCCCTCCGGCGATTTCTCTCGTCCAGACTCGGCGGGCGCGACGGGGGCTGGGCGCGATGGGCTCACGAGCGGGGCGAGGCCGGGGCGACGGCTCGCTCGGCCTCTCCGAGCCCTTACTGACGAGGTCGACGACCGACCGAGGCGTCGCGAGCGGTCCCCTCCACGCATCCCGGGCCCCCCCGCACGTAACAGTCGGCGCCCACTCGCACGTAACAACATCGCAGCACAGCCTGCCGCTGGGAACCGCCCCGAGGGACGTCCGCGCGGTCGCCCGGCGCGGGTTCCGGCCCCTGCGCGGTGCGTGGCTCGTCCTGTTGACCTGGGCGGGAACGTGCGTCGCCACGCTCTGGGCGCTGCTCACGGACGAGCGCGGCCTCATCGGTCCATTCGACGACGCGCACGCCGCGAGGGCGTCGCTCAACGCCGCGCTTCTCCTCGCGTCCGGCGCCCTCGAGCTCACCCTGCGGCACGTGCTCAAGCGGCGGCAGCGCCAGGGGTACCTCGCGTTCTACAGAGGCGTGCGCAAGCTCATACCCCAGCCCTTCCGCATCGTCGCCCTGGGCACCGCGGTGCTCTTCGTCATCGTCACCACGGGTTGGAGCGTCGAAGCCGCGAGGGCGGTGGCGACGCTGCAGTGCGCGGGAATGGTGGGGTGCCTCCTGGCGATCGGGGAGCGAATCAGGCGGCACAACGCGGCGGCTCCATCGCCGGACGCCCGGGTCGCGTTGGGTCGGGGTTGCGAGGACGCGGACGTTCTTTCAAACGCTCACGGATGGGACGGCTCCAATCACGGGGGGGACGACGTCGAGGACGGTTTCGTCGGCGACGAGGCGTCGGTGAGCGAGGAGCAGGCCGAGTTCAACAGGTACCTGTGCGAACAGGTTCGGGAGCTCGGGAGGGAGTGCGTGCGGCTGCAGCGCAGGCTGGCGGAGGGCAAGGCGGGAGACGCGAGGGACGATTCGGGCGACGACGACGACGATTCCTCGGGCGACGACGACGCGTACGAGTACGATGACCGATCGTCGGCCCGACGCGGGGGAGGTTCGGCACGACCCCCCGTCGCGCGCTCGTCCGCCCCGGCGGAGCTCACCCGGGCGCGCTCGGAGCTCGCGAGGTTGCGCGCGGAGCTGGACGAGCGAGGGGCGGAGATGGCGCGGCTGCACGCGGCGTGCCGTCAGCACGAGTCGGAGCAGGCTCGGCTGCGCGCGTCGACGGATGAGTGGTCTGCGCACGCGGCGAGGTTGGAGCGCAGGCTGGAACGCGCGGAACGGGGTTCGGCGGGAGGAGGGCGGCCCGGTGGGCGGGACGAGGGTCATCGGAACGTGTCGTAAGAATGTGTGTCAATCAATCACAGGAGGCTAAACGAAACCCACGCGAAGCGCTCGTCCCGCCATTCAAAGCAAAGAATAAATCCACTCCTTCCTGCGCGAGCGCCCGATGCCCCGAACCTCCGGCAATCACCCCGACGACCCGCGTGGGCCGTCCCGCACGAACTCCGGCGCGTTGAACCGTTTAGATGAGCTTGATCTTGGAGAGGGCGATGTAGGTGGCGACCGCGAAGGAGAAGGAGGAGGTGAGGAAGGCGAAGTAGAGGACGGGGGTGGGGATGTCCGCGGTGGCGAAAACCTCCTGGGGGACAGCCGCAACGATCTCCGCAGCCTTGGCCTCGGCGCCGGACATGGTGGCACCTGGTGGACGTTGGCAAAGACGGGGTGAATGCCGGTCAGCGTCGAGTTTTGGGGTTTGGAGACATCGCGGGCGGGTCGTGGGGTGGAAACGCGGGCGCGCGTCGCGCCGATCGCGCGGGGGGAGCCCGACCCCCGCGGTCCGCCAGACTGAAAAGCCTGTGCAGCGGCAGAATCGGGCAACCCTGAAGGGCGGAATCGGCGCGGGACGGGGGGGAAGCGCGGATCGGGCTCGAACGACCGGAGGGGCGCGTGATACGACGCTTCCGATGGTTCGCGACCCGATCCGCGCCGAACGCGATGCTGACGTTGTGTCACGCACCCACGGAGACGGCGACGGCGGACGCCTTCTTGGCGAGCTCAACACGCTCCACACCCGCCTTGGCCACGACCTTCATGGCGCGGGCCTTGGAGGAGGCGCGGGTGGCGCGGGCCGCGGGGGCGGCGCGGACGGCGGAGACGAGAGAAACCTGGGCGACAGCCATTTTTCTTGGATGTGTTCTTGTGTGTACGAGAATGGGTACCGCGCGGTGGGGCCGCCCGTTTGGATAGCGATCTTGTCAGGACCCTGCTGGTCGGCTCGGATAAGTTGCTCGGAATAAATTGAGCGATCTGATTGGTCCAGACGGGACTGTGTGTTTTCCTGTCGCCATCGCAGAAATGGGGAGTTTTGACGGTCTATTGACGGTTCATTCCGAGCCGGTGAGAGACAAAAATTGAACGAACCCGGAACGCGGCCATCTCAGGGTTTGAAAACCAGGCTGGAGCGAGAAGAGAACAGGGAGAAGAGATCGACCGTCCACTTGGCATTTTACCTCTCGCAGCGACGAAAACGTGAATCTTGAGGGTGAACGTCAATCACAAGGAGACTACGCGAGCGCATACCTCGTCGGGCACTTTTCGCCCACCACCGCAACCCCGGTCGATCCAATCAGAACACGCTCCCGACCCTCGCCGGGGTCCCGTCCTCGTCGTCGTCGATGTCCCGGTTGAGCCTGTAGATGAACCGGCCCCACGCGTTGCGCGCGGCGGTGATCCCCGTGACGAAGAACACGGCGCCGACGCACCGACCGACGCACCAAAACGCCCCCGCGAAGACGGACTCCACGGCGAGCCTCCATCCCGCGGTGGTCGTCATGGCGGACGCGATGATGGCCATCCTGGACACGCCCGTCAACGAGGCGGCGTCCTCGATCATGAGCTTCAGGCGGGTCAGGGACATCCGCCCCGTGCGCTTGTTGCTGATGAGCTGCCGGAGCACCCTGCGCAGCACGGGCGACCCGGTGGGGTTCTGCAGGAGCCGCTTCACCGCGAAGGGGTAGACGATGGCGAGGATGTTAAAGTTGGGATCCGCGGTGCGCGCCATGCCCTCCAGGGTGCCGAGGGCCCTGGCGTTGTTGAGGAAGTACGGCGGCAGCAGGAACCGGTACTTGGGCACCAGCGCGAGCAACGCGCCGAGGAGCTGGTCGAACCGAACATCCGGGACGGCGCTCTTGGCGCGCCTCAGCCGAGCCTCCTCCTCCGTCTCGTTCTCCCCGCGTTCCAGACCGAGCTCGTCGTCGGGGTAGCTCAGCGTCGCCTCGGCCGCCTCCCTCAGCGCGGTGGTGAGCGCCGCGAACTGGTACGGGTTCTCGATGACGTCCGTCGGCACGAGCTGCAGCTCGCCAAACAAACCGGCGACGGCTTCGTAGTCGCGGTCAAATACGAGCAGGGTCACGGCGGCGACGAGGCCGTCGCGCACGGTGGGCGGGATCTCGGAGACGAGGCCAAAGTCGAGGTAGGCGAGTTCGCCCGTCTCCCTCAGGCGGAGGAGGTTACCCCCGTGCGGGTCGGCGTGCATGACGCCCGTCTCGATGAGCTGCGACAGCGTGCACCGGATGCCGAGCTCGATGAGGGGCAGCGACGCCGCCTTGCGCACGCACTCCTTCTCCTCCCAACTCATCGGCGCGCACTCGTCCTCCTCGTCGAGATCTTCGAGTTCGTCGTCCTCATCCACCGACGATTTGCGGTTGGACACCAGCGACATCACCCGCTGCCCGTCGAGCCACTCCATGATGAGCACCCGCCTCGTCGCCGGGAGTCTCGGGATGAGCCCCGGCACGCGGACGTACCCGGGCGGCGGCAGCGCCTTCCGGTTGGTGCCCATGGGTCCGTACAGGCCGTCGAACTTGCGGATGTTGGCCTCCTCGTTGACGAAGTCCATCTCCTCGAAGATGCGCGAGGCGAACTCGTCGACGGCGTCCACCGCGCGAGCCTTGAGCCTCGCTCCCTGCGTCACCTCCAGGAGTTTGGCGGCGGTGCGGAGGATGGCGGCGTCGGCAGCTACGCGCGCCGCGATGCCGGGCCTCTGCACCTTGACCGCGACCTCGATGCCGTCGATCTTACCGCGGTACACCTGCGAGAGGGACGCCGCGGCGATCGCCTGTCCGGACGCGAGCACCGGGAGCGCCTCGGGGCATTCCTCGCGGACGATGGCCCTGGCGAGCTCGATGGGCGCGGGTTCCATCTCGTCCTGGAGCCTCTCGAGCTCAGCGGCGAGCTCCTCACCCACCAGGTCCGCCCTCGACGCCAGCGCCTGTCCGAACTTGACGTACGTCGGGCCCAGTTTCTCGATCGTCGGCACCAGATCCTCGTACCTCTTGCTGTTGAGCAGCGCCCCGATCGTGGTGATCGCCTTGATCACCTCCGCGGTTCGTCGCGCGAGCTGCCCGGGGTGCCGCCAGAAGTAGGCGCTGATTGCGCGCGGGTCGTATCCGCGCACCTCGATGATGTCTTCCAGCTCCTCCAGACCGTCCCACTGCGACTTCTCCAGCCGCTCCAGCATCTCGGCGTCGATCCTCTCCTGCTCCGCCGCCTGCGCGTCGATGGCATCCTGGTCCACCAACGCGCCCACGAGGTTCAGGTCGTCCTGGCTCGCGTCCACGGCCGAGCCGTCGCTCTCCTCGTCCACGAAGATCTCCGCGCCGTACTTGCCGTAGGAGGCATGCGGGCGCGTGAGAGACGTACGCCAGTGCCGGCGTCTCGAACCGCGATACGCCCCGACGCGATGCGCCTGGACGACGCCCGCCCGTCTCCCCGCACCCGCCGGGTGGCTCCATCGGCTGTCGCTGGTAGATGCGGACCCCGCGGAGCGAAGGCACCCCCCGTGAAGGCCGCCGTCGCCTGGCGTGTGTGGAGCCCGAGCACCGGCGGCACGGTCGCCGCCGATCCTGGGAACCAAGTTGAGCGCACGCGCGACCGCTGTCATCGCGCCTGCCCGTTGTGGCGCCGGGGTGAGCGAGCCCCACGACCCGCCAGATTCGGGCTGGAGCAGGGAAAGAGGTCTGGCGCGATCCCTTTCTCAGAAAAGACACCGAAACCGGCGGATGCGAACCGTGAAACTCGGGTTTATTTCTCGCGACCCGCTGCACATGGGCACGCTTCGGCACTACCGCCAAGATGACGGCCTCTGATTGGTCGAGAGCGGACAACTGGGAAGGAGCTCGGCAAAAGCGATTTGTAAGAATCTGGAAGGATTCAGTAACGTTGCCCATATGATTGAATGACAAATACGCCGCGGAGGGGACCTTTATGAGTCCCAACCTGGCACGAGGATGAGTCATCGCGGCACTGACTTTTAGCGCAGGGGTTCATGTTTTTAGACGACTTCATCTCGATCCGAGTTCGGGGTTTCACCCGACAGCAGCCGTCTCGAGGGTCTCCCTGAGCCACCGCGCCGTGACGACCCGCGCGTCCCGCGGCACCCCCCCGGGCGCCTCGCCGACCCCGTCCATCAACACGACGTGCGTGCACGCCGCCGCGTCCGAAGACGTCCTCACACCGCGCACGTCCTCCCACCGCGCGCACGACCCGCCCCGCAGCTTGACGCACGACTCCAACGCCAGCCGCGTCTCAAACTCGGACTCGCCGCCCTCGCCGCCCTCGCCGCTCTCGACGAACGCGACGACGCACCCGCGGAACGCGCGCCACGCGTCCACCTCCTCCCCGTCGCGACGTCCGCCTCCCCGTGCGGTCGGTCCCACCGCCTCCATCTCCCGCTCCAGCGTCGTCGGGTCCCATTCGGGTCCCAAGCGAGCGGCGGCGTTTGCCACGCGGTCCCCCGCGACGAGAGCCGCGGCGTCCTCCGTGTCGACGTCCACCAGGTGGTCGTCCCCGAACGCGTCCACCCTGCCCTGGCTCCTTTCCACGGTGGCCCTCGAGAGGTGCAGACGGTGTTTGGGCCTGGGTTCGATCACGGCACCCGCGTCCACGCAGTCCCTGAGCCAGCCAGGCGTGAGCACGTCCAGCCCCGACTTTTTAGCCGCGTTGAAAGCCACGCCGCCCGTGGCGGATGGATCGCAAATCACGTGGGTCACCCCGGCGTGCTGCGCCTCGCTGTGCGTGCCCCCGTGCCGCTTGATGAGCTCGCACAGCTCCTGTTTGAGCTCCCGCGCCTTCTCGCCCGCCCTCGCGCCGCCGTCGCCGCCGCCGGTGATGACCCTGGCGTCGACGCCGCCGAGAAAATCCGCACAGCTGTGCACGTGATCCGTTCGGGCGGGCGCGAGGTGCCCGGGCTGCGCGGTGTCCCGCGGCGGGGCGGTCTTGGCGCGTTTGGCGCGTTTCGTGCCGTCCGCGCCGCCGGTCCTGTCCCGGCGCCCGGCCGCGCGCGCGGCTTGGTCGATGCCGATTCCGCCCTCCACCTTCGCCTCGAGCTCCTTCGTGTCGAGGCAATCCGCCCAGTGCTTGTCCCACCGAATGGCGACGCACCGCGGAAACCTGAGCGACCACTGGCTGTAGAACGTCGCGGTCCTCACGATCCGTATGTCCGCCTTGACCGTCATCACCACCGAGTTACCCGGGTCGCTGATCCACACGTCCGGGTGTTCCGCGGGCCTCCCGGTGACCTTGTAGCACCTTGGAGGGCGAACCCCTCTCTTGGCCTCGATCATGTGGGAATTCAGCCTCCGTCTCAGCTTATCCAGCACGTCCTCGCTCATGCCTATGCCAACCTTCGAGAACGAGACGACGTGGGTGGGCTGGGCGTCGGGCATCGTCGGGGTCTCCACGATCCCCAGCAGGTACTCCGCGATCTTGCCGCCCCGTCGCACCCCGGTGCCGTAAAAGCCGCCGATGATGACGACGTCCAGGTCCTCCGTGGGGAGATAGTCGGGCTTGATCTTGATCCACCCGGGCCCCCTCTCGCCCGGCGTCCACTTGGCGGCGAGGTCCTTGATCACCAGACCCTCCTCCTTCTTGTCGATCCGTTCGTTCAGCGCCCGTTCGATGTCGTCGCGCGACGAACCCACGACGCAATCCGGGTTCTCCTCCTCGCCGTCCAACGCCGGGACGTTGACCTCGACCCGGCCCCGCGTCACCGCGCTCGTCGCCGCGCCGCTGCCCTCGGGTCTGAGCGGGACGCTCCCATCGGATGCGACGGGGCCGGATCCCTCCCCGTCGCTGTCGTCGTCGTCGTCAGCGCCGGGGAGGGTCGGGACGGGTCGGAACAAACGCCTGAGGATGGCGTGTCGCTCGCGAAGCGGCCTGTCGATGACCGAGTGGTCCGTGTCGTACAACACGTCGAACGCGACGTACACCAGCTCGAGGTCCCTCACCAGCAGCGGCTTCTCCCCGTACGCGAACTGGTGGTTCGATATCCGCGCCCGGTCCTCGTCCTCCTCGTCGTCCCCCGCCCCGTCCTCCTCCTCCCCTTCCTCCCCGTGAACGCCTCCCGCCCTATAGCGCGCCGTCTCCAGCGCCGCCGCCGCGCTCCCCCTGTTCGCGGCGTTGATGAACGACTTGAGGTACCCGAACGGCACGTACGCCTTGTGTTCCTTGTGCCACAGCACGAGCTCGCCGTCCAGCACGCACCGGTCCGTCGCCAGCCTCCTGCGAAAAAGCCGGTTCATCACGGAATACCCGCGAGGTCCAAAGTCGAAGTTGTTCCTGGTGAAGTAGTGGAAGGTGCGCTCGTCCACCCTGTGCACCTGTATGCGCTCGCCGTCGAACTTGTGCTCGATGACGAACTCCCTGCGCTGCACGTGCCTCCACGCCTCGTCGCAGTCCCGCTTCTTCGCGGCGTTCATCGAGCGGACGAGCGAACCGGGCTGGAGGTCCTGGCGCTTAAACGCGACAGCCTTGGTGTGCAGGGTCTCGCACACCCTGCGCAGGTCGCAGCACACGTTGTAGAGGTCCTCGGCGTCCCTGTGGAAGTGCCGGAGGATGGCGGCCTCGCCGTACCCGAGCTTCATGTCCTTGATGATGATCGCGGAGAGCCAACGCATCTGCCGCGCGTCCATCTTGTCCATCAGGCCGCGGACGACTGGCACCTTCTCGTTGTTGGTCTTGAGCGTGGCGAGCTTGTCGAGGGCATCGTTGACGTCCCCGATGGTCGCGCGATCAACCCGCTTGACGAAGCCGTCCTGCATGTGCTGCGCGCAGCACTCCTGCACAGCGTCGACGAAGATGCCGGCGCCACCCTTGCGCCACGCCTCGAGCTTTTTGAAATCGGGCGAGCGGTTACGATTCAGGCCGAGCGCCAGACCGATTACGCGCGCGAGAGCCGCCTCCTTGAGGTGGTAGGCGCTCCTTTCCTTGTCGATGTGCGGCAGCATCAGGCGATACAGCGCGAAGAACCCCGTCCGCCTGTCGTTGACGCCGCACTTGGTCACCTCAGCCATCCAACCGTCCAGGATCTTCCACTTCTTGCCGCTCCCCTTCCGCCCGGTGTCGTTGACCCCGCGGATGGCCTCGAACAGGTCGCACAGCTGTGCGAAGGAGATGTTGGAGGGGTCTTTGGCTGAAACTATCACATCCTGACCCGCGCCCGATCCCGCACCTTCAACCATCGTGACTAGCTCCCCGCAAGTGGCTGGCTTCTTCCGGGGGTGCCCGTTTTCTCGGAACTCCCTTTTTTTTCACGTTGTGTGACGGAGAATTCTCACGCCAGTTCTCACTTCATACGCGCGAGATGAAGAGCACCGTCGGGACCCTGGAGCGTTTGATCCGGCGCCTGTGGGGCCTGCCCACCGGTCGTGGGTTCTACGCGGAGCACCCGAGCAGACCTAATGCGAAGCGCGTTCCTGGATACCTGGAGAACGTCAACGGGGCTACGACCCTCATGCGGAAGCATACGTGGGCGGACGTCGAGGCCGCGAAGGCGACCAAGTACGAAATGAGCGCGCCGCCGCCATCGAAAGCGGGACCGCGAGAGTACGAGAGACGATTGGCGCACGATTTCAACGTCCACTCCAGGGAAAATATCATCAACAGCACCTCCGGCGGGGGCGCCTACGAGGGAGTTGACGATTGCCAGATGTCCGTGAGCCTCGCGGAGGATGTGTGGCACCTTCTGACCGTAGACATGTCACTGCAGCGGTTGCTCGCGCTTGAGATTGTCCTCGAGTTTAGCTTCATGCTCATCTCATCCGTCTTGCTGTGCGTCATCGCCGTGTGCGAAGGGAACACTCTGGACTCGGAGATGATGAATCAGAAATTGCTGCTCTCCCTCACGACGGTTCGTATATCCAGCGACTCGATTTACGGCTGGCAGGAGCGCGCGCCGTCGACGAAACCGGAGGTCGCGATGCTCGCGTTGCTCGGGTGGGCGCACTGGCTGCTTCTCTCCGTCGCCGGGGCGGTCATCGTCGCCAGGGCGTTGAAACCCCTTCAGCAAGTCGTGTTCGCCCCAGACTGTGTGTACAACGACGAGTTTTTGTCGATCCGAATGATGATACTCAGGAAGCACGTCATACTGTACGACCTGCAGGTGCGGATACAGGCGTTCTCCGGCGGCGAGATCATGGACCTGCCTTTATCCACGGGAACCACCGGATACGCGCGGTGGACCGGCGTGTTCCCGCTCACGATGAAGCACAAGATCGACGAAAACTCACCGATTACCAAAAAAGGGATGGACAAGATCACAAACATCGCCGTCACCGTGACCGCCATAGACAGCGACGGCAAGCCGGTGTACGCGGTGGCGGAGTACTACAATCCGCGCGGGTGGATCGCTGGTAGGCCGGAGTTCCAGGGCTGGTTCGCGAAGAAGGCGTGCTACCCTAGAATGCTGCGGGGGAGGTTTGGCGATCAATTTCGCTTCTTCAAGGTACCTAACGACAGCGGGATGAGGCACCCGACGATGCCGGAAACGACGCAAGAGGCGACGGTGAACGAGCCAGTGACGGGCCCCCCGGTGTTTTTGCTGGACTTTGACAACTTCCACGTGGTGCACAACGAGCCCGACGCCGACTCGCCGGTGTGATCGATGAACGGGTTGACACTTTCAGGTTGATTAATATAGACCTTAGCAGGTGCGTCGAGCTGCGAATATTAAGCGCGAGCGTTGCGGCGTTGACGTTTAGAAGCGGCGACCGGGAGTACCTCGCCCTCCGCGGCCCCCGGGGCTCTTGCCCGGCGTGCCTCGTCCCCCGCGGCCGCCACCCCTCCCGCCGCCGGGGCTCTTTCCGGGGGTAAACTTCTTCTGCGGCGGTCCGCCGCCTCGAGCCGGGCCACCCTTGCGCTTCTTCTCGCCGTTATCGTCGTCGGGGTCGTCGAGAACGTTATCCTCGTCGGAAGAGGAAGAGGAAGAGGAAGAGGAATCGTCCTCGGAGTCGTCGTCGTCCTCGTCGCCATCCTTGTCGTCGCCGTCCTTGTCGTCGTCGTCATCCGAATCAGAGTCGGATTCATCCTCGGAGTCTTCATCGTCATCCTCGGAGTCTTCATCGTCATCCTCGGAATCGTCTGATTCCTCGCCGACGTCCGCGCCGCCCTTGAAGGGTTTGGCAGCAGACGCGGGCTTCTTGCCCATGAATGGCTTACCCTCGTCCTCCTCATCCTCGGAATCGTCCGAGTCGTCATCGTCGTCAGAATCAGACTCGGACTCGGACTCATCCTTCTTGTTCGCCGCCTTGGGCTTCTCGTCCGAATCATCGGAGTCATCGGAGTCCTCGGAGTCCTC
>MDTE01188358.1_pt1 | contig 13139 bp, 14 predicted proteins | sample 811231 | NCBI WGS metagenome assembly MDTE01 (sample SAMN05326651, study PRJNA326480) | marine metagenome | isolation source: seawater | place: Indian Ocean: Red Sea | collected 2010
GGGAATCTCTGCGCTTCGAACCCTCGATGCCGCCGGTGATGGCAGCTTCGCTGACGAAGCCGAGGATTGTGACATTTTGTTCGAAACCCGGGCGCGAGGCTCCCAGGATCTGGCCGCCTTGTTGTACACGTCGGGTACAACCGGCATGCCTAAAGGCGTCATGCTGACTCAGGAGAATCTCGCCTCCAACGCCCAGGTGCTGTTCGAGACCTGGGGCTGGCGTGAAGACGATGTGCTCCTGCATGCGTTGCCACTGTTTCATACCCATGGGCTTTTCGTCGCCAGTCATTGTGCGTTGATGGGTGGCACGGCAATGATCTTTCTACCCAAGTTCGACATAAAGCAGATTCTCGAAGGTCTTCGCACCGCAACGGTGTTCATGGGTGTGCCAACCTTTTACACCCGTCTGCTGGCGACGCCTGAGTTCGAGGCCAAGAGCTGTGAGAACATTCGTTTGTTCGTGTCCGGTTCAGCACCGCTTCTGGAGCAGACTTTCTCTGAGTTCCAACAGCGTACTGGTCAGGATATTCTGGAACGCTACGGCATGACGGAAACGGGCATGAATACCTCGAATCCCCTCGACGGCGCGCGCAAGCTCGGCACGGTGGGATTGCCCCTCGATGGCGTTGATGTGCGTATCGTCGACGAGCAGGGCGAACCCGTTGCAGCGGACGCTGTTGGCCAGCTGGAGGTGAAAGGTCCGAACGTGTTCTCTGGCTATTGGGAGCAGCCGGACAAGACGGCGGAAGACTTTACCGATGACGGCTACTTTCGCACCGGAGATTTGGGTCGTCTTGACGAAGACGGCTACGTTGTCCTGGTCGGCCGCTCCAAGGATCTGGTGATCAGCGGTGGCTACAACGTTTATCCGAAAGAAGTCGAGTTGCTCATAGACGAGATTCCGGGTGTCGAAGAGAGTGCGGTGATCGGTTTGCCGGACGCTGATCTCGGGGAGTCTGTGACGGCTGTGATCGTCGCCGATGCCGCCGGACCGGTGCCGGACGCTGATGACATCATCGCGCGTCTCAAGGGCTCGCTCGCCGGCTACAAGGTACCGAAGCGTGTCGTGTTCTACGATACGCTGCCGAGAAACGCGATGGGCAAGGTGCAGAAAAACCTGCTGCGTGCCGAACTCTCAGAACTTTCTGGTTGAAGGTAAAGTGCCGAGGCGGTTTGCGGCCAGCGTCACGCGATTGGTCGCCACGCTAGGGACGTCAGTCATGTATGTCAGTGGAGATGTGCCGCGGAATCGTCCGGATCATGAAGGGTTTTCGTGTTTGACGGTTTTCAATAAAAATTATACGACTAGTTATGTGATAAGGAAGATGTGATCCCATGACCGAGCGGGTTCTCCGGAGCATGCTCGAGTTGCGTAAACAGAGGCTCTGCTGGCGCTCAGTGTGGACGCTCCTCGTCGCCATCCCGCTGCTGGTCTCCATTTTCGATCCCGAGCAGTTCGGATCTGTGTTGAGTGCGGCGGCGCAGGCATTGATGGGGACGTTGCCATATGTGGCCATCGCCGTTGTTTTGGTAGCCGGTCTCAAGGCGACTGGCGCGGAAACACTAGTCGCGAAAGCATTCGAAGGTCGCGAGAGCCGCATGATTGTACTCGCGGGGGTGCTCGGGGGGCTGGCGCCGTTTTGCTCATGCGAGGTGATCCCCTTTATTGCCGGATTGCTCGCCCTCGGTGCGCCACTGTCAGCAGTGATGGCCTTCTGACTGTCTTCGCCCTTGATTGACCCACCCACCATGATCATCACTGGCAGTGTGCTCGGCTGGGATTTTGCTGTGGGAAAAACGCTCGCTGCCGTAGGTCTGGGCTTGTTCGGTGGTTTTGGCCCTCGACTGCTGTTGCGATCTTCGGTGTTTAGCGATCCGTTTCGAATCCGCGAACAGGGCGGCTGTTGTGCTTCGGCGACGAGTGCATTCTCCGGGCGGCCAGTGTGGACGTTTTGGCATGAGTCGCAACGTCTGCGTGTGTTTGCCAGAGAAGGCTTGCACAACGGCATCTTTCTGATCAAATGGCTGTCGTTGGCCTATCTCCTCAAGGGATTGCTCATCACATATGTCCTGGCTCAGCTGATTGGCGGCATCGTCGGCGGTGACGGCCTGTTGCCCATCGTGTGGGGTGCGTTACTGGGCGCACCGGCGTATCTGAATGGCTACGCTGCCCCAGCTCTGCTGGCGGCTTTGATCGAGCAAGGCATAAGCGTCGGTGCGGCCATGGCTTTCCTGGTAGCCGGCGCCGTCAGCTGTATTCCGGCGATGGCCGCAGTCTGTTCGCTGGTGAAGGTCAAGGTGTTCGTGTCCTACCTGCTGTTAGGTATCACGGGCGCCATGTTGAGTGGTTTTTTGTTCGCCGCCCTGGTCCGAGCTCTTCGGCACTACCGTCTCAGCGCAACCCCCGCTAAGCTGTGCTCATCTGGTGACGAGACTCTTTTTGCATGACCATCACAGTGTTAACGCCTACGGGCACGCTCGGATATGGCTTCGGTATCGAAGCGCTGCATCGTGGTGTATCACTGGGACCCGACGTCATTGCTGTCGACGCCGGCTCAACTGACCCTGGTCCCGCCTATCTGGGAGCCGCTGAACCGTTGTGCGCACGCCAGGTCGTCAAGCGCGAGCTGGCGCAACTCCTTGACGCCAGACAGACGGCCGGTGTGCCTCTGGTGGTGGGTAGCGCGGGCGGCTCCGGACGCGGTGAACTGGTGGACTGGACCTGCGACATCGTGCGCGAACTCTGTGTCGAACAAAATATGAGCATCAAGCTGGCCTGGATCTATGCCGACATCGAGGCCCGTCGTGTGCTGCACGCGCTCGACCACGACGAGATTCGCGACCACGAGGCTGGCTTCATGCCGAGCCGGCACGATGTCGAGAGCTCCAGCGCAATCGTCGCGCAAATGGGCTGGGAACCGATCGCCAATGCGCTCGATATGCAGGCGGATGTAGTTATCTGTGGGCGCGCTTGTGATGACCTGGCCATTGCCGCCGATGCGATTCGTCGTGGCGCCGACGTCGGTCTTGCAACTCATATGGGTAAGATTCTGGAATGCGGCGCATTCTCGGCGGAACCTTTCGCAATGGATGTGATGCTCGGTTTTCTCGAGAACGACCACTTTTCGCTGGAGCCCGGTTCAATGGAGCGCCGTGCCTCACTGAAATCAGTCGCAGCTCACTCGCTATACGAACGTGAAGACCCATTTCTGCAGCATGGCCCCGGTGGCAGCGTGGATCTGACGGCCTGCAGCTTCGAGCAACAAGGTGAGCGGCGGGTAAAGGTATCCGGCGCAAGATTCATTCCGGAAAGTGAATGCTGGTACAAGCTCGAGGCAGCGCGACAGGTGGGCTTCCGGTCGTTGTGCATGGGAGGGATACGGTGTCCGACCATGATTGAACGCTTGGACGAGCTACTCGAAGGCGCGCGGCGGCGCACGGTCGAGCACTTCTCAGCTGACCATCTCAACATCAGCTTCCGCGCCTATGGCCGCGACGCCGTCATGGATGCTTTGGAACCCAAGCGGCGGACGCCATCACATGAGATCGGGTTGCTGATGGATGTCACCGCGCAGAGCCAGGAGCTGGCTCATGCGGCATGCCATTTCTTGTCGGGACATTTGCTGCACGTCGCCTATGACGGTCAAAAGAACACATCAGGAAATCTGGCATTTCCCTATTCACCATCGGATATCGATGCCGGACCGGTCTATGAATTCTCTCTCTATCATCTGATGAAAGCAGTCTCTCCCACCGAGCTGTTTCCAGTGCACATCGAGACATTGAGATGTTAGAGCAGAAGACTCTCGGCGAGCTGGCCGCGATTGTGCGCAGCAAGAATGCCGGTCCATATCGACTTACCTTCGACATCTTGTTCGACGATGAGCAGATATTTCGCAATGTTGTCGAAAGTGGAGCGGTGTCTCGTGAGAGTGTCGCCAACGCTTTTGGCATCGATGATCAGGCAATTTCATCCATGCACACGTTGCCGCATGGTCTGGCGATCAAGTTCACCCTTTACCGGCCACGTCCCCAGTGTTCTCCCGGCGAGAGTGATGTCTATGGTTGTCAACATCATGCACCTTTGCTCGATTTGCCGGTGCCGGTAGGAGGCAACTATGCAAACACCGATGAGCAATAGCCGAGTGAAGCGCCGAGACGCGGAACGGAAATTGTACGAGTGGGTCAGTTGAGATGGGCGATTCTTGGTATCAGCAAGACGGTGTGGCCATCCGCTATCACCTTCACGGCAGCGGGCCGGGACTTGCTCTCATTCATGGAGTCGGCGCCTCGCTGGAGGCATGGGACGACGTGGCGGACCGGCTGGAGTCCAGCTTCTCGATCCTGCGTTTCGACCTGCGCGGACTGGGGCAGTCGACCAAGGTTGGTGGACGCTATGAGCTCAAGCACTTCGTGTCCGACTTCGTCGGTTTGCTCGACCATGTCGGTTGGTCGCAATGTCACGTCGCGGGCCACTCTCTAGGTGGGTTGATCGCACAAGGGATAGCCATCGGGCATGGCCAGCGGGTGTCGCGGTTGGCGCTCATCAGCACTGTTGCTGGTCGCACGCAGGAAGAACGTGAGCGCGTCAAGGTACGTTTACGAACCGTTGCAAATGGCATCGCCGGCGATCACTTTCAGAAGTCCGTCGACCGTTGGTTCACACCAGCGTTTCAGCAGGCTAACCCGGCGCTGATCGCCGATCTTGAGGTCCGCAACAAGAGTAACGACCCCGAGTGCTACGCCGCGGCTTACCGGGTCCTGGCGGAAACCGATCTCGCTGACCAGCTGACAACTATCGGCGCACCGACGCTGGTCATGACCGGGGAACATGACCAGGGCTCGAACACCCGGATGGCGAAGCTCATGCACGAACGTATTGCTGGCTCCGAGCTTCAGATCTTGGATGGATTGCGCCACTCGATTCTGGTCGAGGCGCCGGACCGGGTAGCCACCGAGCTACGGGACTTTTTCTTGACGAACTGAGAGCTCCACCGTTGCGGTGATGCGACCAGAGTGTAACGTCAGCCGCCCGTCGCCACTCTCACTTTGAGTCCATCGACCGCGTTTGGCAGTTGGGTAACGATCAGTGTGTCACCGGTCGTCAGCCTGGTGCTTCGTACCAGCGCACGTTGCTCGCCGGTGGCGAGCCTGACCTTGCCGACTGGTTCGATGTCTACTTTGCGCATTCTGTCCTCGACCAGCGTGTAAACGCGTTCACGTCCATAAACCGCCTCGAAAGGCACCAGCACGACATCAGTCTCGAGTGGCAGCTGCACAACGAGTTCGATGATGCGTCCGAGTGCGAGCCAACCGCTTTGCGCCGAGACGCGAAACAGCGCATCAACGCCACCCGTTCCCGAATCGACCACGCTGCTCAGGCGATTCAATGTGACGTCGACGGAGCGCTCGTCGACAGTGGCCTTGGCCTTCAGCAACTGACCGCTCTCAAGACTGTGATGAAAGTGTGGAAGCTGCGTAGTCGGTACCTGAGCCCTAATTTCGAGCTTCGAGCTGTTGATCAGTCTTACCAGTGGCACGCCAGGCGACACGCGGTCGCCGGCTGCCACGAGTATTTCGGAAACCCGGCCCGAGAAGGGGGCCTGCACCAGACTTCGGCTGACATTGAGTCGTGCTTGTTCGGTCAGCGCCGTGGCCCGTGCAAGCTGCGCGTCGTACTGCGCAACAATGCTCTGGTGTTGGAGAATCAGGGACTCACGATTCTCGAGCACCAGTATCTGCCGCGCTTCATCCTGCTTTGCGGCATCGAGCTGAGATTGCGAGCCGACACTGCTGGCCGCCAGCTCTTTGGCGCGTGACACGGCCGTCCGGCTGAGTTCGAGCAGCTGTTGCTCCCGTCGCAACGCGGCTTGATTGTTTGCATGCTTGAGATTTTCGGTATCGAGACGGGCTTGGAGTTCGATCTCTTCTGCTTCACGCTGGCGCAAGATGAGCACTGCATCGCGATCGTCGAGACGGAGCACGATTTCACCCTTACTGATGGCCTGGCCTTCCAGAGCGTTGACCTGGGCTACATCGGCGGTCAATGCAGCACTGAGCTCGGCAATCTCTGCTGACTCTACGCTGCCGTAGAGTGTCACGATCGGCGATTGATCAACGACGGTGATGGTTTCGGTCGCCACAATCCAGGTTTTTTCTCGGGTCTCTACCGGGACAGCGGTAGATTTGCTGTTGGCGAGCGCCATGTAGCCGCCGACACCCGCGGCCAGAATCGCAATAGGCAGCAGCCAACGTATCAAACCCGGACTCCTCTCGAGTGACGACGAGCCTATTCTAATAAATAGACCGTGTTCGAGCAGAATGGTTTTGACCGGAACCGGTCAACGCTTCATCGAGTCGAAGAACTCGTTGTTGGTCTTTGTGGCCTTTAGACGATCGAGCAGGAACTCCATGGCTTGTACTTCCTCCATGGGGTGCAGCAGTTTGCGCAATATCCAGCATTTCTGAAGCTCGTCGGGTTTCGTGAGCAGCTCTTCGCGCCGGGTGCCCGAGCGTGGAATATTGATCGCCGGATAAATGCGCTTCTCGTGCAGCTTACGCTCCAGATGCAGCTCACTGTTGCCGGTACCCTTGAACTCTTCGTAGATGACGTCGTCCATGCGCGAGCCGGTGTCGATGAGCGCAGTCGCGATAATCGTGAGGCTACCACCTTCTTCGATGTTTCTGGCTGCACCGAAGAAACGCTTCGGCCGCTGTAGCGCGTTAGCGTCGACACCACCGGTCAGTACCTTGCCGGATGACGGCACCACGGTGTTGTAGGCGCGTGCGAGCCGGGTGATGGAGTCGAGCAAGATGACGACGTCACGTTTGTGCTCGACTAAACGTTTAGCTTTCTCAATCACCATCTCTGCGACTTGCACGTGTCTGGAGGCCGGCTCGTCGAATGTGCTCGAGACCACCTCGCCACGCACCGAACGGGACATCTCGGTCACTTCTTCCGGACGTTCATCGATCAGCAACACTATCAAGTATAAATCCGGGTGATTCGCCACCAGTGAATGGGCGATGCTCTGCAGCATCATGGTCTTGCCGGCTTTTGGAGGCGAAACAATCAGCGCTCTCTGACCCATGCCCATTGGTGCAATCAGCTCGATGACCCGGGGGGTCAGGTCTTCGGTGCTGCCATTGCCTCGCTCCATCTGAAAGCGTTGATTCGGAAACAGCGGCGTCAGGTTTTCGAACAGAATCTTGTTCTTTGAGTTTTCCGGCTTGTCGAGATTGATCTTGTCGACCTTGAGCAACGCAAAATAGCGTTCCCCGTCCTTGGGTGGTCTGATCTTTCCGGAAACCGTGTCACCGGTGCGTAAGCTGAAGCGCCGAATCTGACTCGGCGAAACATAAATGTCGTCGGGCCCGGCAAGATATGAACTGTCTGCGGAGCGCAGAAATCCGAAACCATCCTGCAGAATCTCGAGCACACCGCCGCCGTAGATGTCTTCGCCTTTTTTCGCGTGGGCTTTGAGCAGGGAGAAAATGATGTCCTGCTTCCTGGCGCGGGCCATTCCGTCGATTCCCATTTCCTGCGACAGGGTTAGCAGATCGGGCGCGGGCATTTGCTTGAGTTCGGTGAGATTCATCTGACTGTGGCTTTAGAGGACCGGTGGCGCAACGCCCGTGACCAAATTGATGCGGAGGGACACCCGCGACCGGCGTGATAGAAAGAAGACTTGCTGTGGTGGATTTTTTTGGGAAGCAGAGGCAGGGCGGAAGAATCGCCAGCCATCGCAACTAACGTTAGCACGCGTCAGGCACGCCGTCTAGGCATCTTTCTGGTTACATTTCGCTGGCTGAAGTACGCCTGGTACGCCAGCCGTGCTTATACATTGCTGTCTATGAATGCGGAAAGCTGCGATTTCGACACCGCACCCACTTTGATCGCTTCGACGTTGCCGTCTTTGAACAGCATCAGCGTTGGAATCCCGCGGATGCCGTACTTTGCCGGAGTCTTCGGGTTGTCGTCTATATTCAGCTTTGCGATCTTTAACTTGCCGGCGTATTCTTCCGCGATTTCTTGGAGAACCGGCGCAATCATTTTGCAGGGGCCACACCATTCCGCCCAATAATCCACCAGCACTGGGTCATCCGACTTCAGCACTTCGTGCTCGAACGTTTCATCTGTGACGTGAATGATATCGCCCATTACGCGATCTCCTTGGCTCCTCCCAAAAAGTGTGAGGGCAACCGGAACCCATTTCAAGTGCAATATTTCCTTCATCGTGAAAGCGGGGTCTGATGGATCAACAAGTCTTGAGTGATGTCGATTTCGAGACCCTCGCGCTGGAGCCGCAGCTGCTGAGTGGTGTTCGTGACGCAGGCTTCACACGATGTACGCCCATACAGGCAAAAACTCTACCGCTGGTCTTGCAAGGCCAAGACGTCGAGGGCCAGGCGCAGACCGGAACCGGTAAGAGTGCTGCGTTCCTGCTGGGAGCCATGAACTGGTTACTGCGTCATCCCCGTGGTGACAAACAAGGTACCGACCCACGCGCGCTGATTGTCGCGCCCACTCGAGAGCTTGCAGTGCAGATTCACAAGGATGCTTGTGTGCTGGGCGTCCACACCGGTCTGCGTAGCGGCGTCGTGTTTGGCGGCACAGGCTACGAGCAGCAGCGCGAAATGCTGACCCAAGGTCTGGACATTCTGATCGGTACGCCCGGCCGCTTGATCGATTACTTCAAGCAGCATGTGTTCAGCCTGAAGCACATCTCAGTCATGGTCATCGACGAAGCCGACCGAATGTTCGACCTTGGCTTCATCAAGGATATTCGCTACCTGTTGCGCCGCATGCCCCCTCCGGAGCGACGACTGAACTTGTTGTTTTCGGCAACGTTGTCATACCGCGTGACAGAGCTCGCCTATGAGCACATGAACTCGCCGACGGTAGTCGATGCCTCCGCGGACAACGTGACTGTCGATGGTGTCGTGCAAAGCGTGTATCACGTGTCCAAAGAAGAGAAAGTGTCCGTGTTGCTGGGTTTGCTCAAGCAAATGGGCGCATTGCGCACCATTGTGTTCTCCAACACCAAGCGTGCCGCCGAGATGGTCGAGGCGTACCTGGAATCCAATGGCTACGATGCTGGAATTCTGTCGGGAGACGTCCCACAGAAGAAGCGTCTCGCACTGCTCGAACGGTTCATGAAGGGCGAGCTCGCCATCCTGGTGGCGACTGATGTCGCGGCACGTGGTTTGCACATCCCTGGAGTGTCTCACGTTTTCAACTTCGACCTGCCACAGGATCCCGAAGACTACGTGCATCGAATCGGCCGTACTGCCCGGGTTGGTACCACCGGTGATGCCGTCAGTCTGGCGTGCGAGGAGTTCGTGTACTCATTACCTGATATTCAGGAGTACATCGGCGCCGCGATTCCGGTGCACCCAGTGACCGAGGAGTTGCTCGTCGAGCCTTTACCGCCGGCGAAACGTGAACGCCGTCGTCCTCCGCGCCGCGGTGGTAACTCGAAGCGGACCGGTGACAAGCAGCGTGGTGGCCGGCAACGCTCAGGAAGACGCCCGAAGCGATCTTCAGGCGAGAACGCCTGACAACCACTCGCTGATATCCGCCAGCTCTTCGGCACACACCGAGTGATCCATCTGGTAGCGGTGCCACTCGACCGGATAGCCGAGCTCTCTCAAGAAGTCACATCCCTCTTCGGCGACTTCGATGGGAATCAATGGATCGAGCGCCCCGTGAGCGAAGAACACCGACGTTTTTACATTGGCTGGTGAGCGCTCGGCGCGGGTCTGGTCAGCCATCGGCAAGTAGGTGGACAACGCCATGATGCCAGCCAGCTGGGCCGGATAAAGCAGCCCGGTGCGCAGCGCAATGACGCCGCCCTGCGAGAATCCGGCCAGCACAATGCGTTCTTCAGGGATGCCTTTTTCGACTTCACGCTTAATGTAGCCACGCAGCGTCGCCTCCGACAGCCGGATACCCGCTTCGTCGGCTTGCCCGGGAAACTCGGCGTCGCGAATGTCATACCACGCGCGCATGATCATGCCGGTATTTATGGTGACTGGCTGATGGGGTGCATGGGGAAACACGAACCGGGTGGTGTTTGTGAGCGGTGCGGGGAGCTGTGATGCCACGGGTTCGAAATCGTGGCCATCAGCTCCCAGACCATGCAGCCAGACGACCGCTGAGGTCGCCGCCTGTGGCGGCTCCAGCACAACTGCGTTAGATTCCTCGGGCATAATATTGAGTGGGTTGTTTTCGAAGCGGCCGTACCATAGCAGATAGGTATTGTCGGCGGGACCTCGATCCGTTTGCTGGAGCGAATATGAAACTGAAGCTGAACGTCGCGCTGGTGCTGGCGATAATGGTTATTGGCGGTTGTGGTCAAAAAGGTCCACTCTACCTGCCCGAAGATGAAGAGGACGAAGAGCAGGCCTCGGTCCTCGATAGTGTTGATACCACCGTCGAAAACGTGTTCGCGGCCGGGCCAGTGACGCTGCGGACCTGATCTGTTGGACCATTTTCAGTATGTCGACTCGGTGCTGCACGCCGAGGATGTAGACCTTCGCCAGATCGCAGTCGAGTTCGGCACACCCTGCTATGTTTACTCGCGCGCCACGCTCGAGCGTCATTGGAACGTGTTCGACCAGGCGTTCGGTGAACACCCGCATCTGGTGTGCTATGCCGTCAAAGCAAACAGCAATCTCGCCGTGCTCGATGTGCTTGCCCGGCTGGGCTCAGGTTTCGACATTGTTTCGGTTGGTGAACTGGAGCGTGTGCTGCACGCCGACGGTGATCCGGCAAGAGTGGTGTTCTCCGGCGTCGGCAAGCAGCCGGCAGAAATCGAGCGGGCATTACAGGTCGGCATCGGTTGTTTCAATGTAGAGTCCGCCGCCGAGGTCGAGGTGCTGGATGCGGTAGCGTCTCGGGTTGGCAAGCGCGCCGCGGTTTCTGTGCGCGTCAACCCTGACGTGGACCCCGAGACTCACCCCTACATATCTACCGGCTTGCGCGACAACAAGTTCGGTGTACCCATTGGCGAGGCCATCGCCCTCTACGAGCGCATCGTGCAGGCGCGATGTCTGGACGTCGAGGGCGTTGACTACCACATTGGTTCACAGATCACTTCGGTCGAGCCATACCTGGATGCCCTGGACCGCGTCTTGGTGCTCGTGGATGCTCTGGCTGAAAGAGGCATCAGCATCTCTACGTTCAATGTTGGTGGCGGTATCGGTATTCGCTACCGAGCAGAGCAGCCGCCAGCACCAGCTGAAGTCATCGAGCGTCTGCTGGAGCGCGTTGGTGAGCGCACGCTAACTGTGCATGTGGAGCCAGGCCGGGCGGTCGCTGGAAACGCCGGCCTGTTGCTGACTAGAGTCCAATATCTAAAGCACAACCATGAAAAGAGTTTTGCTGTTGTCGATGCGGCCATGAATGATCTGATTCGACCCGCGCTTTATGACAGCTGGCACGACATTGTCGCGGTGGATTTGGACCGCAATGGACGCACTGAGTCGGCCTCCTATGACGTCGTCGGCCCGGTTTGCGAGAGCAGCGATTTTCTAGGCAAGAACCGGCAGTTGGAGCTGGCTCATGATGAGCTACTGGCTGTGCGCTCCGCCGGCGCCTATTCATTCGTCATGAGCTCGAATTACAATTCTCGTCCTCGTGCCGCCGAGGTCATGGTGGATGGCGGTAACGCCCATCTGGTGCGTGCCCGAGAAACCACCGAGGCGTTGTTTGCACATGAAACTTTGTTGCCTAGATAACGGTCCGATAGCATGACTACGAAGCGAAAAGCCGTCGCTCTTATCTCCGGCGGCCTAGACTCCATGCTTGCAGCGAAAGTGGTGCTGGACCAAGGCGTGCACGTCGAGGGGATCAACTTCTTCACCGGCTTCTGCGTCGAGGGCCACACCCACGCGATTCGAAAGAAAAAAGGCGGTGCGAGGCGTAACAATGCACTCTGGGTTGCCGAGCAACTGGGTATAAAGCTGCATATCATCGACGTCGTGCAGGACTACAAGAACGTGGTGTTGAATCCGAGCCACGGTTATGGCGCGAACATGAATCCCTGTCTGGACTGCAAAGGTTTCATGGTCGGGCGCGCCTACCAATGGATGCTGGACAACGAGTTCGACTTCATCATCACCGGTGAGGTCATCGGCCAGCGGCCCATGTCGCAACGACGCGACACCATGCCGGTGATCGCCCGTGAGTCCGGCGCATTCGACCGATTGTTGAGGCCATTGTGCGCACGGGCGCTGCATCCCACTTTGCCGCAGCGCGAAGGCTGGATAGACGTCGCGAAGTTGCCAGGCTTCGGCGGACGTTCGAGAAAACCGCAAATCGCGTTGGCGGAATCACTGGGGTTCGATGACTATGCACAGCCGGCGGGAGGCTGCTGTTTTCTGACCAATTCGGCGTATTCGAGCAAGCTGCAGGACTTGTGGAGTGCGCGTGGCGAGCGTGACTACGAGCTGGACGACATCATGCTTCTCAAGGTCGGACGTCACCTTCGACCACGTCCTCACTTCAAGGTCATCATTGGTCGGGAGGAAGGCGAAAACCGGTTCCTACGCGGCTACCGCCATGAGTTCGTGTCACTCAGTCCGACCAGTCATCGGGGACCGACGGCGCTGGTCGACGGCGGCGCCAGCCCGGATGATATGGAGCTTGCAGCCCAGCTGGTTGCCCGCTACAGCCAGGGACGTGATGCCGAACGAGTCGCACTCGAGATGACCACACCGGAAGGTGAAACCCGTGAGCTTCACGTCTCGCCCATTGCACCGGACGATGTTCCGGTAGAATGGCATGTATGAGCAACCATGAGCTCGATGCCCGCCGCTTGTTGTGCCCGATGCCTGTCATTCGTACTCAGGACCGCATAAAGCATTTGGCGGATGGTGACCGTTTGGATGTGACCTTCACTGACCCCGGCGCGTTGCACGACATTCCGACCTGGGCGCGAATCAATGGTCATCGGATAATCTCAATAGCGGAAGGCGACGAGGAGTCGACCGTAGTCATCGAGGTTGGCACCGGAAAAGCCAGCTATGAGCGCTGAGGGCAGCATGCCGGCAGCGTCTCATTCGGCTTTGGCCCAGGCGGCCACCGAACGCTATCGCGAAGTACGAAAGGTCACCTTGGTGGGCTCGGCGGTCGA
>MDTE01165319.1_pt1 | contig 13138 bp, 11 predicted proteins | sample 811231 | NCBI WGS metagenome assembly MDTE01 (sample SAMN05326651, study PRJNA326480) | marine metagenome | isolation source: seawater | place: Indian Ocean: Red Sea | collected 2010
CACACATTGGTGTAGTTGATGTTGCGGTTTACGACGTAGCTTACGACGTCACCATTAACCTCATTGCGCAACAAATCAGCTGCATCACACACCGCGGCAAAGGCAGAGCCCCGCGCCCGAAACAGAGCGGCGACCTCGTCCTCACCGAGACCGGTGCCCGCGATGGCACGATCCAGGATCACCTGCAGACGCGGTGATACCCCATGGCTGGCGATTGACGGAACCGGAATGGAAGCGGTTACGCCTGGCGACCAGGTGTCGCCGCGTGCATATCCCTCCGCTTCCGATACCGCCAGCACCGCAGGCCGGACCTTGATCTCAACCCAACGCTCGGCATCGCGCGCAAACTCGGGGTAGATCCCGAGCCGTTCGGTTAACACTTTGCCACACGCTGCTGTCTGCGCTGCCAGGTCATTGAGGTGTGGCCATGGCGCCTCGGGATTGACGTGGTCCGGCGTAATCGGTGAGACCCCACCCCAGTCGTTGATCCCGGCATCGACCAGGGGGGCAAGTTGGCCCGGGGAAAGATTAGGCGGAGCCTGAATGTTCATCTCCGGTCCAAATAGGATTCTCGCCATCGCGATGGTCCAAACGAGTTCCTCAACCGGCGGTTCCGGCGCTTTAGCCATACGGGTGCCCGGTTTAGCGCGAAAATTCTGGATGATGATTTCTTGAATGTGGCCGTGGGTATCGTGGAGTTTGCGCAGCGCGAGGAGGGCATCGATACGCTCGGTCCGTGTTTCGCCAATGCCAATTAGGATGCCGGAAGTAAATGGCACCTGGGCGTCGCCTGCCGCCGCAATGGCGGCAAGTCGTACCGCCGGGTTTTTGTCAGGCGAGCCCCAGTGCGGGCCACCCTTCTCGCACAGACGGGGCGACACGCTTTCGAGCATAATCCCCTGCGACGCTGATACCCGACGCAGTGCCTTTGTTTCCGCGATCGTCATGACACCCGGATTGAGGTGTGGCAACAGACCGGTCTCGGTGAGCACCATTTCGGCCATTGCGGCAAGGTAGTCCAGGGTGGACGCGCGACCCATAGATTCGAGCTCACGGCAGGCCGCGGCGTAGCGCAGCTCCGGTTTATCGCCGAGCGTGAACAGCGCTTCCTTGCAGCCCGCGCCAGCCCCGGCGCGAGCGATGGCAAGCACCTCTTCAGCGGTGAGGAAGGCGGGCATGCCGTGCCGGGGTGGCTGGGAAAAAGTGCAGTAGTGACAAACGTCACGGCACAGCTTCGTCAGCGGAATAAACACCTTCCGTGAGTAGGTGATGACATCGCCGTGCCCTGTATCCCGTATTGTCCGAGCCGCGTTTACCAGCGCGTCGATCGCAACCTCTTCCCCGATTGCGTGGGCGGTGACAACGTTGGGACGGCCTCCATTCAAAACAGCCGCCAGCAAATCACTCTCAACACGCATCGTCACTGGACTCACGCAACTACGCCGCTCGCCTGTGCGGCAAGCCGCGCGCCGACGCCGCTGCGATGGAGAAACGCATGGGTCCGGGTGACACCAGTCGTAGCTGCAAGCTGCATCAGATCGTCGGGGGTATCGATGTCAAGACCAAGACCAGAAAGTTCAATGACTCGCGGCTCGAAGCCAGAAGCTCGTGCCGTGTCAAGGTGGGGAAAGAAACTGTCGGAGCCAAACCGCAGCGGCACCGCATTAGGCGGCGTCAAGACCACAGCGTTGGACCCACGCTTGTCACGCGACGGCGCAATAGTCATCCCACCACGAGATTCATGGGCGGCTAACAGCGTTTCGATCTCGGCGGTCGTGACAAGTGGAACATCCCCAGGAAACGTCACCATTCCTCCAGCTCCCAGCCCCTGAAGATGTGTGATCGCGATGTTGACGGCTTCCGTGTGGCCAGCATTGGTTTGGTCCTCGATGACCTCGAAGCCGTGGGTCGCCGCAAGGTCATGCGCTATCGGATCTCGGGTTACCAGAGCAACGGCATCGCAGCCCTTGACGTTCGCGACCTCCGCCAGGACATCTTCAAGCATCGCTGTAAACAGTGCTCGGCGCTCGCGGGCATCGAGCACACCTGACAAGCGCTGCTTTGCAGCGTCGATGTCCTTAACCGGAATGACAACCCACATGTACTTCCTATGGAGCTCCCTCAGAGGCACCACTGATCGCATTGTTGCAACGGGCCTGTCCAGTGCCACCTCTCAGGCAGGTTTTCGCAAACGCTCTGCAAACTCGAGCACTGCACTTGCCAGCGCTATGCGATCGTCAAGATCGTTCATAACGGTAGACGTTACGAGTATTTCGACTCCCATTGCTGCAATTGCATCCACCGTTCCGGAATCGGTGACGTCGACGACAAAGCCATCGAGCAGCTCTCCATAGTGCCGGGCAACGCCGGCAGCGCTGGCTTCGTTGCCGAGCTCCGCCATCATCTTAACCGTCGGCCCCTTGAGCGCACGGCCGCCCACGACGGGCGATACTGCGATCACCGGCGCAGCGCTTTCGACCACCGCCTTTCGCAGCGGCGGCAACGCAAGGATCGGATTAATACTGATATAGGGGTTGGAGGGACAGAGGATGACCGCCCCGAGTGTGGGATCAACCAGCCGTTCGAGTATCAGCGGGTGAGCCGCCGCATCGCCAGCGCCTTCGTAACGGAAGCCGGTGATGACGGGTTCGCACTTCTCCTGCACGAAATAGTGTTGTAGCCCAAGATCACCACTTTCTGTTTCGATGATCGTCCGCACCTGATCATCACTCATAGGGACGATAACCGGGACGATTCCCAGCCGTGCACACAGCAACGCTGTGACCGCCGATAGTGTTTCGCCCGACCGCAGACACCGTGTGCGCTCGACGTGAGTTGCGAGGTCGCCGTCACCTAGATGGAACCAGGTTTCGCCGCCAATCTCCGCGAGCGCGGTCATAAAGGTATTGGTTTCGCCGGCGCGTCCCCAACCGGTTTCCGTATTAGCGAGGCCTGCAAGCGTGTACATCAACGTGTCGATGTCGGGGCAAATCGCCAGGCCAAGATGCTCAAAATCATCGCCGACGTTAGCGGCAATCATTAGCCGTGTGGGATCCTCGAGGACATGGGCGAGACCGAGAGCCAGCTTGGCGCCACCGACACCGCCGGATAGGGCTAGCCAGGGACGCGCCCGTTCTACTGTCATCGCGCTAGCGGAACAAATCGAGGTGCTTGTCCCGCAGCAATGCCTTCGCAGTCATGCCAGCACCTTCGACGGGGAAGCCTCGCACGTGCACGATTGGGGTCGCTTCAGCCGCTTGTCCCTGCACCAGAGAGGCCGCTGCGGCCAGCTCGTCGGCCAGCGCAACCTCGCTGGTTTCGAGCGGTCGGCCGAACATATCAGGCCGTCCCTTAAGATCATGGATTGCCGGCAAGCCGCACAAACCGAGGGCAATACCTACTGTGCCGTTGCGCCAGGCGCGGCCTACGCTGTCGTTGATCACCACACCGACTTCGGTTCCGGCGCGTAGGCGAAGCCGCTCGTGGAGTAGCGCACAACTATTGTCGGGGTCTTCGGGTAGCAGCAATACCCTGTCGTCGCCGCCTTCTATGTTGGAGCGATCAACCCCGGCGTTGGCAACGACGAACCCGAGCCGGTGGACGACAATGATTAAGCCAGGCCTATGACGCAACACCTCCGTGGATTCGCTGAGTATGACCTCAACTAAGCTCGGGTCTTTACCCGTTTCGCCGGCAAGATCGAGCGCACGCTTCCCCGGCGTAATATCGGCAAGATCGACGATTCGGTTCTCAGCTTTCGAAACAATCTTCTGAGCATAGACCAGCACGTCGCCCCGATGTAGCGCGAGATCGGCACGAGCGATCGCATCAAGGGTGATGTCGAGCAAATCGTCGCCCGGATTGATTCTGGGAATCCTGGGTAGCGCGGTTAGTTGCAGCGAAGCGGCCACGAACGCGCCGACTAGCTCTCAGCGTCAGCAGTCTCGGGCTTTGGCTGACCCGTGATGCGTAGGCCAGCGCCATCGATCTTGTAGCGCCGGTTGATGAATATCAGCACCGAGGTAAGCGCTTCGCCGACCACTGCGTTGTCAAGCGATCCCGCATGCCAACCTGTCATCGATGCGGCCTCGGCCAGTTCGACGATCGCCTGTCGTGCTTCGGAATCGTCACCGAATACTAGAATGTCACAGTCTATGGCGTGACTCAGATCAGCAAGATGTCCAGCCGCAACGTTATGGAACGCTGCGACTACTCGGGTGCCGTCGCCAAGCACGGCTTGCGTTGCGTTCGCCATCGTACCGCTTTCGGGCAGCTGTACCCGTGCGACCTTAGGGGGATTTAGCGGGACAGTGGTATCTACCACTATCTTACCGGCTACGGTGTCCTTTATCGCCTCAAGGATCACGCCGTGGGTCTCTTTAGGCACGGCGAGCACAACAATGTCGCCAGCCGCGGCCGCCGCACTGTTGTCAGCGCCTGATACCGACGTGACGTCTAGATCGCGGCAGATTTCCGCCGCGGCAGATGCACCGCGCGCGGCCGCGCGCGAACCAATCACGACGGGGTACCCGGCCGCGGCCCAGCGTCGCGCCAAACCATTCCCCAAATCACCTGTGCCGCCAATGACGGCAACGGTGGGAAGCTCTATACCCATGGAACCTAACCTGTCAGTCGATGAAATCAGCTACCACTTCGCGGAACCGCTCGATAGCCTTGATATGATCTGCTGGGGTCACAAATCCAGCATTCATAGTTACGCCCGAAATATAGCTCACACCCATATCACGTAGGATAGCGATCTCCTTGATCCAATCTTCGGGGGTGCCTTGGCGCATCTGGATCATGCGTTCGATCTTGATATCCTCGGGATTTCGACCGGCGGCCCGGGCCGCCACACGCATCTTCTCAACCGCCTCCGCACCAGCAGCATCAGCCGTGAGAAACGGAATCCAACCGTCACCCATCCGTCCGACTCGCTCGATTACCCCATCCGACAGACCACTGCCGAACCAAATCGGAATCGGCCGCTGCACCGGCAAAGGATTTATGCCAACGTCTTTTATGGTGTGCCACGTGCCCTCGTAAGTGACAACCTCATTCGTCCAAAGTGCCCTTAAGACCTCGATCTGTTCCTCGATGCGTTTGCCGCGGTTGCTGAAATCCTCACCCTGGGCTTCGAACTCAATAGGGTTCCAGCCAACGGCGACACCTAGCCTGAGCCGTCCACCACTCAGCACATCTACCTCTGCCGCCTGCTTGGCAACCAGCGCCGTCTGCCTTTGTGGTAAAATCAGTATGCCGCTGAACAACTCGATGTGCTCGGTCTGGCCGGCGAGAAAGCCGAACAGCACGAACAGTTCGTGGAACGAACTTTTGTGGGTATAGATTAGCTTGAGATCGGGGTACCCCGCCGGATTAGCTCCGACGACGTGGTCGTAGGCGAGCAGATGGTGGTACCCGAGCCCCTCCGCGGCCTGCGCATAGTCGCGGATCGCGGCCGGATCGTTGCCGATTTCCGTGTGAGGAAAAACTGCCCCGATTCGCATCACAATTATCACCCGTCGTATTTATCACGCAAATCCCTACGATGGCGGCATCGTGGCATAATCGCTGCGCGATGACGATAGCGCAGGAAAGAGAGAAAATGGCCAATCAAAAAATGCAGCTCGGGCTAAATTTCACGCAGCAGAAGAATCTGCGCGACGTCGGTAGGTGGTACGAAGCCTGCGACAGGGCTGGGCTGACAGTCGTGGGCACACCCGATTCGCCCGCCCTCTTGAGGGAGCTCTACGTCTCGACCACGGTCGCCGCACTGACCACAGAGAAGATCAACATCATGACCATGGTGACCAACCCGGTAACGCGCCATCCTTCGGTAACCGCATCGGCAGCGATGTCGCTTGACGAACTTGCACCGGGCCGCATCCAGATAGGCATAGCCACCGGTGACAGCGCACTATGGGCAACTAGGCAGAAGGCGGCCAAGGTTGAGGATCTCAAGGAATATATCCTCGCGGTCAAAGCGCTTCTGCGTGGCGAACCGGCCACCTACCGTGGGGAGACATTCGAGCAGGCGTGGTCTAACTGGGAGCCGCGCAACGTACCGATCTACGTTGCCTGCTCCGGTCCTCGCGTTCTCTCGATGGCGTCGCAGGTCGCTGATGGCGTGGTAGTGACGATGGGATTTGCGCGAGAGAACGTCGAACTGATCCAGTCGACCATTCATCGCGCCTGCGGTGAAGTCGGCCGCGATCCCAACACGCTCGACTTTTGGTCTAATGCTCAGATCACCTTTGATGAAAGCAAGGAAAAGGCGATGGAATACAGCCTCGGCTGGACCACTAACTGGCTCACGGAAGGCACGCTAAGTGGCAAGGGAATTCCACCTGAAATCAAGCAGCCCCTACTCAAGATGAACGAGGACATCCACAACCTTGAGGCGGTATACAAGACGCCTGACCGCGGCCGCATCCAGGTGCAGAGGGCCAAGGACCTCGGGATCTACGACTGGATCATTGAACATTCGCCACGACTATGGGGCACGCCGGACGATATCTATAAGCGCCTCGGTGAGCTTGCCGATATGGGCCTGACCAACTGGGTATTCCTGCAGCAGAGCCGTGGCACATTTGTCGGCGGAGCCGACGCGGAGAAGCTCGAGCTGATCAAGAATTTGGGAGAGGTGGCGAAGCGGGTCGCTTGACTGGCAACGCTGACCCCACAACGCCTAAGACTTTTTTCTCTTTTTCGTCTAGGTGCCCTTCATAACCACTCGCGCACTGACCGCAACCTCATCCGGAACATTGGGGTTTCGTCGGGAAACCAGTTGAGCGCAATGTATTGGAACAGGTCTTCGACCTCCCACCGCTTTTTCGGCAGTTTCCGCTCGTGCGATCAGCGGGCCTGCGTTTTGTTAGTCTGCCGATTCTTCACCTACTCCATAAGACCAACAGTCCTCTCCCCTATCACGAATTGTGCGCTAGGCCCTGTCGTTGATCCAGGGCAGCATCGTTACCAGCGCATCGATCTCGGTCAGGCGTGGATGAAAATGTCTAAAAGAGCGAATATTTTCGACAGCGAGATCGGCAGTTTGCCCCTGCGGCCCCTTCCCCCGGCCCTATAGTCTCGCAGGAATCAGCCACACCGTTCCCTCCCGGGCAAACGAAACGTGACCGAGGCTTCTCTGCCGCGGAGCTATACCGTGCTGTGGCTATGTCGCAGATGCGGAACGCTAGTTGTACAGCGGCTGCAGCTTCTCCGCGAGGCGCTTAAGCTTGGCGGGCCCAACGATCGCACCATCCTTCACAATCTGCTTACCGTCGATCCACACCGACTGCATCGATACCACCGCATCGGGGTGGTTCTCGCCGCCTTCGTCTTCCCAGAACGGTGTTCCAAGGCCAACCGCATTGTTTCCAGTAACGCGCTGATCCTCGATGAACGACTTACCCGTATAGCGCGCTGCGGGTTGGATACCGCAGGTAAAATGGATCACCTTCCCATATTCACCGCCAGCAGCGCGCCTCAGAGCGCGGTCCATCACCTTCTGCTCGCTGCCACCCCCCGAGATACGCTGGATCTTACCGTCGATCTCGATCATCAGCGGAACCGGCATCGTGGTGTAGTACTCATGAAAGGCTCCATCAATGACGATCTTACCGCGTACAGAGTCCGGATTGGGCCACAGACCCACCGCGCCAGGCACAGTATAAAGACCCGGTTTATTGGCGCGGCGCGGTTTAGGAAATGGAAGCTCTACCAGCTCGAAGGTGACGTCAGTACCTTTGTCGTTTTCGATATGGCACTCTTTACCGACCGATTTGTTGGTGACCTCGATAAACGCTTTATGAACCTCGTGCAGCTTGTCGAGGTCGACCTTGCCAAACATGCGGACCAACCCGTCAGTGCCGGCATCACCGCCCATCACGTAACGCGTGCGTTTGCCATGCATGGCCGCCTCGAAGGGATCGGAGCCCGCCATGTTGGGAAACGTAAAGTCAATCCACATATCGCAATTGGCGATCGCCGCAGCCAGTGGTTCCGCGATGTAGGGATTCGAAAGGCCACCCTGAAATGGAAGCGGTGGAATCACGTTGACGACGGGCTTTGCACCGAGAGTGTCGGCAGCGTTCATAATGGCTTCGACCACAGCCATATCGGACGACGTATCAGCCGTGATCAACACGGCCTCCTTAGGCTTCACGTCACAATAGTCAGCAACCAGAATGTCGGCAGCCCGCGCAAGCTCGGGTCCAATATGCGATGACATCATGTTTCGAAATCCTCCCTGTTCATCTGGTCGCGCCGTTCTGCGCGACCTCGAACTCCCCACGATCAGGGCAACTCTTCATAGCGAGCTTAACAAATTCGGCGACAAACGACGATGAGCCCGTCGTTAACCAAGAAACGACCCCGCCTTCCTCGACCAAGTGTGCAACTGCGGTCGTGCTTTTTACTAGCGAAAGCGCCGTAGCCGAGTCCGATTACACCTGCACCCTGCTATTGGATTTGTAGCCGGCCTTGGTGCCAGCTTATCGACTTCGGAAAGCTGCGATTAGCGCTGCCACAGCGTCGGGGGTATTGCCCCCTACGGCCTGAGGCGCCAGCAGGAGAATATCTATCCCAGCTTCGGCAAACTCCGCCACCCGGTCCCGGCACCGCTCAGCAGAGCCAATCACGAGGATCGCATCGAGTAACGCGTCGGTTATGTGGCTGGCGATTGCCGCAGCATCACTGCTGCCTTCCCGGTGGATTTCTGAGATTTCCTCCTCGAAGCCCGCTGCGGAAAATATCCGCTTGTAGATTGGCATCGTTGCGTAATAGACGAGGAAGCCTCGAGCGGCATCGAACGCAGCGTCGAGATCGTCAGACAAAAAGACCGGTGTCAGTAGTGATACCGGCTTATCGGCCGGATCCGCTCCAGCGTCTCGTACGCTTCGATCAAAGATCGCGCGGGCTTCTTTGATGCGCGGGATCGGTGCTAGGAATTTCATCAGGCCGTCGGCATTGGCACCAGCCGCTGCAATTGACGCTGTGGCAACGCCAGCCCAGTGGATCGGTATTCGGTGCTTGGCCGTGCGGCCTAGGGGCGCGCCGTCGATCGCTTTGCCGGCAAAAGCTGCGCGCAGGATGTTCGTGGTTTCCGAAAGGTAATCAACCGCCGGCTTCCAAGTCAGCCCCAGCATCTTGACCCGATAGCTGTGGCTAGCACCAATGCCTAGGACCAGTCGGCCAGCGCTAATCTCGTCGACGGCCATGGCTTGAGCGGCCAAATGGCTCGGGATACGCATGTAGCCGTTGACGATGTTGGTACCGACGATGAGCGTGCTGGTCGCGATCGCTGCGACCTGCGCCGAAGCCAACGCATCGTTGTCCCCAATCCGCTCGACAAAATAGAGGCCCTCAAAGCCAGCATCTTCGGCGCTTTTGGCAATGTGGGTGATGTCAGCATACCCGACGCCTCCCGGATACAGCGTTATTCCGAGCATTGCTGTTTCTCCCACTTACCAAATAGAACCGTTCACGTATCTAGTGTCAGCCTGGGCACCGCCTACAGTAACGCTGCGATGCGCAAGTGCATCGAAACACCAAATGCTGAATTACCGCGACCCAAATAACCAGCCTGCAGACGTTTAGGTGGGGAGGGAAGCGGGCGGCCAACAGCAGCGCACCGATAGCTTGCAAGACGGCGATAACTTGCAACTGGAGGTAGAAGGTCTGCGCATGGCTCCCAATAATCAAGAGTTCCGTGGAAGCCAGGGCAGGGTTAGATACTGCAAGAGCCCTACTCATCTCACGTTGCCCAAGCGCTAATCAGCCAACTCACGACAATGCGGGTACAAGTCGGTCCATTGCCTCGGAGAGGGTCTCGAGCGTCGCGGCGTAGCACAAGCGCAGGTGTCCCTCACCGCCCGTACCAAACGCTGCACCCGGCGCGAGTCCGACCTTGGTCTCGGTTAGCAAACGCTTGGCGAACGCCAAGCTATCGTCCATTCCATCCACCGCAAAAAACGCGTAGAACGCCGCTTCGGGCCTCGCTAACCGCACCCGCGGCATACCCGCTAGGCGCTGGAATACCAAGTCGCGAGCGCGGCCATAACGTTCGACCGTTTCACGCACGAAATCCTCGCCTTCGCGCAATGCCACGATGCCGGCGTGCTGGGCCATGCTGGCTGCGTTGGCGATGTTGAATTCATTCATCTTCTCGAGCACCGGACCGAATTCATCCGGCGCCGTTATCCAGCCGAGACGCCAGCCGGTCATGCACCACGATTTCGAGAAACTGTTGATTAGCAGAATAAGGTCCTCAGGCTCGGCAACATCGAGAAACGAAGGTGCGTACGGTCGGTCGTAGACGATACGGTCGTAAACCTCGTCGGCAATGATCCATATGCCACGCTTACGGCAGAATTCGAGCACCGCGCGTTGATCGTCGGCAGTCATCATCCAGCCCGTCGGATTATTAGGCGAATTGACGAATATTAGCCGTGTGCGTTCGTCGACGGCATCGAAAAGCCGATCGAGGTCTAGTTGCCAACCTGTTTCGGTTTCGTTCAGCGCGATCTGGCGTGGCTCACCTTCCATGATACCGACGGAGGCGGCAATATTGGGCCACAGCGGCACGGTAAGTACTGCATTGTCACCGCGATCGACCAGCGTTTGCGTGAGGAGCGCGATCGCATTCATTGCCGATGCAGTCACTGTGATGCGGTCGACGGAAATCGTGTATCCATGCAACGCACTCATGTAGGTGGCGATTGCCTCACGCAACTCCGGAATGCCACGATTGAGAGTGTAAAAAGTGTGGCCTTCGGCCATGGCGTGGGACGCCGCCTGATTAATGAAGTCAGGTGTCGGCACGTCCGGCTCGCCAAACCATAACGGGATGATATCAGCAACGCCGGAGCTCATACCTAGCTCCGCAACCTCACGTATCTTAGAGTTTGGTAGCTCGGCGATTGCCCGGCGGTGCGGGAGCGCGGCAACGAAGTCGTTCATGCAGAAATGGTTTAGGCGGCGCGGCCGGATGCGTCAACGTTTCAGAGCGTGAGCGGCCAGTAGCCGAACAAGCCGTCTGGGGCCCGCGTGGTGCAGACCTCGAACAGTTTTAGCGGCATGCCATCCGGCGTGGCACACATGAAGCACTCCCATCAACCGCGTCTCGAATCTCGCCGCGCGCTGCTTACCCGGCGGCGCGCAAGCGGTCGACGATCGACGCGGAGTCATAGGTGCAAAACCGATGTGGTGTGCCGCGTTTCTCGGGTCGGCTGATCGTAGCGGCACAGCCGGCCGTCCCCAATCTTCATACAGAAGTTGCGCGTCACCAAATTCCCCATCGAAAACAACGTTGCCGCCTAGCAAATCCTGGTACCAGGCGCCGCTTGTATCGAGGTTGACCGCAAAGACGTGCAAATAGTGGAGGTGTGCTGTCATTAACTGCCCGGAGCGGACTTAGCGCAATCCGGACCAAAGCCCAGGAATCCCCGCGTAGTTAGATTACCTCGGTTTCGGGGGTTTCTGTTCCTTAACCTCGGTGGGGCCACCCGCCTCTTTCCAAGCGGCGTAGCCACCGGCAATGTGAGCCACCGGCGTCATCCCCATGTTCTGCACCGCCTGCGTCGCCAAAGCGGAACGCAAACCACCCGCACAGAAGAATACGAACTTGTTGCCGCTTGCAAAAAGATCGCGGTGATAAGGGCTTTCCGGATCGACCCAGAACTCCAGCATCCCGCGTGGCGCATGTACGGCGCCCCGGATAGCCCCCTCGCGCCACAGCTCGCGGATATCACGCAAATCGACGAACGTAACTCCGGGATCGTCATGCAATGCCAGCGCTTCTGCGGCCGTCAGCGTTTCGATCTCGGCCTCGGCTGCTTCACACAGCTCCTTGATCCCTTTGGTAATCACATCTTTCTCCTTGAGTTGACGATTAACGATGGCGCAGGCGGTTAACAATAGCAACGCCGACGAAGACCAGCACCGTTCCAACAAGGTGGTAACCAAGAAATTCCTCATCGAGCAGCACGACGCCAAGAGCCGCGGCAAATACAGGAATGAGATTTGTAAAGCTGCTAGCACGAGACGGCCCGATCCGGGCGATCGCCATATTCGAGAATGCGACGCCGATAATCGTTCCAAAAAAGAGCAGGTACGCGACGACGACTACGGTCTCAATGTTAGGTTCGACATAGCGGTCGAACCACAGCATTTCGATCACATAGAACGGCAACAACGCAAGGCACGCTGAAATCGACATTGCGAACAACAGGACAAAGGGGTGGATCTCCCGGGAGAGGCGGCGGAAAAGCACGGTGTAGAGTGCCCAGCTCAACATCGCGAGCTGCACAAGAACGTCACCGGTCACCAATCCCACACTGCCTAGGGCGCTGATATCGCCCCTGAGAATGATCACTGTGACACCTACCAAGGTGAGCGCGATACCGAGCCACTGCCAGCTGTTGATGCGCTCGACCAGCAGGATCCAGGCAACGATTGCTGTAAGCGCCGGCTCGGTGGCGTTGAGTAGACCCGCATTGACTGCAGTGGTGGTTTGTAAAGCGACATAAAGCAACGCCTGGCCGCCAACGAACTGCAGGACGCCAAGGAGCGCTATCAGACGCCACTGCGCGGTGAGCAGCGGCAGTTGCTCGCGTCGGTGCGCTAGGAATACCGGCACCAGCAACAGCACTGTAAGCAGAGTTCGCCAGAACATCAGGCCGATGGGTGGGATATCCTCGTGAATGGCCCGCACCAGGACGATATTGCCGGACCAGGCAAAGTTGGCGACGATCAGCAGCGCATAGGCGAACACCGCGGTGCTTAGCCACGGTGCAAAGGATTCGGTTGCCGATTCGGGCTGTGTCATAGCTGTCGCCTCCGCGCCCCAGCACTGTTCGTGATGGCCACACCAGCAAACACCAGTGCCATGCCGACGATATGGTAGAGCCTAAATTCTTCGCCTAGAGCAGCGACCCCCAACCCCACCGTGAGCACCGGGATCAGATATAGAAACGTGCTGGCACGACTAGCGCCTATCCGAGTAATGCCGATGTTCCAGCCAACCACGCCGAACACCGTACCGAACAGTGACAGGTAGCCGATGATCATCAGCGTTTCCCAAGTCGGGTGGGTGACTACACCGAAAAGGTAGATCTCGCCGAGATACGCCGGGATCAAG